>OOCI01002290.1_pt1 | contig 12018 bp, 15 predicted proteins | sample 1671761 | NCBI WGS metagenome assembly OOCI01 (sample SAMN06348190, study PRJEB24527) | human gut metagenome | biome: human gut; feature: ankylosing spondylitis patient; material: feces | host: Homo sapiens | place: China | collected 2015-10
CACCCTCCTGCTGTAATTTATCCGATTTCTCTGATTTTTGACTGAAACCGATGCAGAATCATCGATTCGGGACACGTTCTGTGTACCAGAAAGACGATCCGGTCAGCGCGTCCGCTGTCGTGCCGTTCTCGGAACAAACAATGTGTTTTTATTTAAGCTATATATGTCGGACAAAGTCCGACTATAATCGCTTAAAAACAAAAAACATGCCGTTCCGAGGTCGGGAGGGGACCTGTATGAGGCTGAATAGGGTGGAGCGCGCCTACGAGGGCGTTCCCGCCAGTAGCGCCATTGCGATGGCGGTGATGGAGGAGTCCGGCATCCGCGAGCTGATCGATTCGCGGTCGAATGGGATGGCGAGCGCAGGCTCTCGCCCGGACACGCCGTCATGGCCATGATCGGACCCATCTTCGACCATCGCAAGTGTCTGCCGCTCAGCGGTGTGCGCGCCTTCTACCGCGGCGCGTCTACCGACCTGCTGTTCGGCGAGGGGGTCACCGAGGACAGCCTCAACGACAAGGCGCTGGCCGGAAACCTGGACTCGCTCCACGAGACGGGCCTGGAGGAGCTCTTCAGGGGTTGCTACAGGCTGATCAAGTCGCGCTACTGCTTCGATTCGAGGATTCGGCACATGGACTGCACCGATTACACCGTCCATGCGGTGCCTCCGGACGACTCCGGGGACGGCACGGCCGTCCCCGTGTACGGAGGCAATGCGAAGGACGGCAGGAACGACCTGCTGCAGTACTGTACCGCCATGGTCACCGACGGTGACCGTGTGCTCGAGTACTGCAGGGCGTACTCTGACAACGCCTCAGACGTGACGATGAACGAGGACACGCTGGCGTTTCTCGGAGACCACCTGGATTCGAGGGACGACACGGTCATAGCCGACTCGAAGCCGGTCGACGAGAACCTGATCCGCACCGTGAACGGCATGGGCATGGGATTCATCTCGAAGGTCCCGGCCATCCTCTCGGGGAGGATCCGGGATGTCATCGTCCAATCGGCCCTTCCGGGCCGGATGGACGATGCGTGCGACGGCTACCAGGTGTACGACACGGAGGCCGACACGGTCTGCGGGAGGCTGAGGTCCATCGCCTACAGGTCCCCGAAGGGGGCCGGCAGGGCGATGGACCATCTCCGCAGACAGGGCCTGGAGGATGCCGAGAGGAGGTTCAGGGCCGTCACCAGGAGGACGTTTGCCTGTAGGGAGGACGCATCCGGGTCCTTGGACGAGGTCATGAAGGAGCATCGCGGCAGCGCGTACGACGTGTTCCCGGACATCGTAGGAATGGAGGTCGTCGAGCGGAGGCCGTCCGCGGGACGGCCTCCAAAGGACGCCTCTTCTTCGGAGACGCACACCTAGTGGAGGGTGAGCGTGAGGTTCGAGTTCGACGAGGCCAGGGCGGCGGTCCTGGCCTCGGAGCGCGATACGGGCGTGATCGTGACCAACATCCCGTTCGCCACGGAGGATCGCGACATCGTGAGGCACGGCGCGACTGCCGCGACGATCCTGAGGCTGTATCTCGACCGGTACAAGGTCGAGCACACCTACCGCCTGATGAAGTCCGGCATGGGTGTGGATTCGGTCTATGTCCCGCACGCCGGAGCGTGCGGACGCGCTCCTGTTCGTGGTCGCGATAGCGACACTGGCGTCCGACATCATCGATGCCCTTCTCCGGAGGAGCGGGACGTGTCCGTTCCCGACGGTGAAGAAGGCGGCCGAGGCAATCCAGCACGTGTCCTTCGAGTTCCGTCGCGATACCGGCGACATCATGGTCACCGGACCAGAAGGGTCCGCTGACCGTGTATTCGTCTACATAGACGGAATCGGGTTGGATCCATCCTGTTCGAGAAATGAGCGATTCCGATCGGAATCCAGATTGGTTCAGCGTTAACTCTCGGCTTCTTTCTCATTTAAGAGGGTGTCAAAGTCACGTCTCTGCTATTTGATCCATCTATCGGACTATTGTCGATGTCCAAATCTGTCCAACAACCTATTTATAAAATAACAACATATTGTCCAATGGTGTCCAATGAAATCTCCACTGGTTATCGATCTCATCCGCGCCCACTTATCCGGGAACGAGTCGGAATTCGCAGAATCCGTGGAACGTCTCGCTGAGGATGAAGACAAGAAAGGCAATGCCGTTCTGGCTTTGCAATTACGTGAAGCATACGAGGGCAAGTGGTGCAGCAGGCCTGTTCATGCAGTGGAGCCTTACAGGGATCCTACATACATCGAAATACAGAGCATGAAACTCGAGAAAGAGCCTGGCCTGTATGATATTCGCATCCCAAAGGTAAGTTTCAGGGACATGGTATTGAACGATAAGGTACGTAACACCTTTAATAGGGTGCAAACCGAGTGGACCCATGCCGATTTTCTTCCTAATGGGATAGGGCCGACACACTCAATACTCATGGTGGGCCCCCCCGGGTGTGGAAAGACTATGGCTGCCGAGGCCATGGCCAAAGCCATCGGGGTTCCACTGGTCGTTGTCAGTTTGGACAGCCTGATTTCACCCTATTTCGGCCAGACGGGCGTTAATATTGGACGTGTCTTTGACTCTGTGAAGCAGAAGAGATGCGTCTTGTTCTTCGACGAGTTTGAATCGGTCGGCAAGGATAGGCTTGACGGGAACGATATAGGAGAGTCCAAACGCATGTTGTCCTCACTCCTGCAGAACCTGGATTCCATGACCGAGGGGATTCTTTTGATGGCGGCAACCAACATCCCGGAGATGCTCGATCCAGCTGCCGTGAGGAGATTCGATCGTACGGTCGTCATGTCCCTTCCAACAGCCGACGATCGCAGGAAGCTGATCGAGACGTTCTACGATAAGCACCATGTCCGTATCGCGAGTTCCATAGACATCGTAGTGGATGTTACTTCAGGGATGAGCTTCGCGGAGACGGACAAGTTCCTCGCCAATGTTGTCAGAGACTGCGCTGCCTGCCACAAGTCATACGCTGAGGAGAAGGACCTGGTAGATATTGCTGGAGGAGCCAGCTCCATTGCCATCAGAATGCATCGTAACGGTGAATCGCTCAGGAGGATTGAGGAAATCACCGGGATACCCAGATCCACACTCAGTCACAGGTTCAGTAAGGATGTGAGAATGTGAGAGACAGAGAGAATCTCTGGTTTGCGAACGGCTCGTACACAGATAGTCTCTATAAATCTAAAGGAGGTGGTGAAACCGTTCAGCGCCAACACGAGATCCATGCCAGAGAGCTGCTGGATTCTATGAACAGCATCCGGGACAGCATGGAACGGATCGAATCGTCTACGAACGAAATCGTGTTCCGCGTTCATCTCGATAGAAGGGCCAAATTCTCCAGATCCCGCAGTATCAGCAGCAATGCCATGAAGGTTATCTACAGCCCCAGGGAACATGAGGCAATCGTAACCATGACTCGTGATGCGTTCAACACGATGGACAGAAAGCTGCAGACCTACGAAACCAGGGTAGAGAAGAACAACAAGACACTCTTCGCGGATATAGATTTCATCGCACCGAACATAGGGCAAGGAAAGGTTTCAGCAAGACTGAAGGGCGCCAAGGACTCGTCACCGGTCTCGGTCGTAGCTATGTCCAGACCCGACTGTGAGGACGGGAGCGATTTCATAAAGGAATACAGCGGAGGCGACCATAGGAAAATCTACTCTGACGGGAAACGTATATCGATATACGAGTTCCATGCTGATTCAGCCACCATCTCGATGATGGAGATGGACCCCTATGTCCTATCTGTGTCTCCGGTTGAGATGTGTACGGTCCCCTCCGCCGTAATCGGTACAACAGATCTCGTTCTGGAGCTCGATGATAGCGTGGATCTCAATAGCCTCGGTACGACCGTCATATTCGACACCGGCGTCCGTTTCCCATCCAGCCTCGAAAATGTCATAATCGCACATCGCAGAGCCGAAGGAATCGGAGAGTGCCAGCTGGACCATGGCACCGAGGTGGCTTGGAAGGCAGCATTCGGTAACCAACCAGTGGTCAATGGTGTGCCTCTGAAGCCCCGCACCAGAGTGGTGGACTACCAGATCATGGACAGGAGCCGCGACAGACTCACGGATGTGCTGATGCGTGTTCGCGAAGGAGCCAGGATGTACGGCGATGCGGATGCGTTCGTTCTCTGCCTCAACGCAGAGGTGCCACTCGAGAGCGAGACCATAAGCACATCCGCTAGAATTATTGACGATCTTCATAGCGAACTGGGAGGACGCTTCTTCATCTCCGCCGGCAACCATCAAGTGTGGAGGGGAGGAGGGACGATCCAGGACATCCTGTCCGATGAGGACTGCAGGATATCGGAACCCGCTGATGCCGTGACCGCTATGACGATAGGCTCGGTGACAGGGGCGAGCCATGCTGGATCCATATCGCCTCCCGGTTATCCAGCTCCGTACACACGTAGAGGGCCGGGGTTCGCTGGAATCGAGAAACCGAACTTCTGCGAACCCTGTGCCGCTCTACTCCCGAACGGTACCGTTCCAGCGGATGTGTACTCGACTGTTTACGGAAAACACGGAATCACACACGTAGCCGGTACAAGTTTCGCAGCTCCTGTTGCCGCAGGGGATTATGTGAGCATACTGTCCAGGATGCCCGGTGAGAATGGGGATCTGGCCCTCGCCAGTATTCTGAACAGATGCTACAGAGTTGATGTGACCGACACCAACATGTCGAATGCTCTAGGAAGAGGGGTGTTTGAACCGGAGAGCGTTCTAGGATCATCGTCGGAAGATGTGAACATCGCCCATTCCGGCTCCATCACTCCTGGGATGACCAGAACGTTCATGTTGCCGGAAATGAAAGACTCAGGACCACTGGAGGTGAAGGTGACATGCTTCACCGATCCTGTGATAGATCACAACATGAACGCTGAGTGCATCCAATCGACAGCATTCATGTTCCAGGTCGGGGAATCGGAGACCACGGTGCCGGACAGGTTCCTTGGAGGCTGGTGGAATCCAGTCAAGGAGAGGACTTTCAGGGTCGAGGAGGGAGAGGAGTTCGGATTCGTCCTGAGACCGCATGTCAGAGGCAGTTACTCAGGAGAGGTCCGTTATGCCCTGGCGGTTTCAATCAGATCGCTCAACGGAGCAGACGTGCACAGCGCGCTTCTCAGAAGCGAAATAATAACAACAAGGTCCGAAAAGAACAAGGTCAAAACTGGAAAGGTGATGATATGAACGAGATCGAATTGGATGATAAAAGGTTCCAGGCACTTCGCAATGGAGTATCGGTTAGACTGGATCGTGTGGATTTCGGTTCCATCTGTGAATCCTCCCCCGTGTACGAATGGGGTGAGAAGGTGATTGTTGCCAACGGAACCGAGAGGATCGAAGCGATGATATTGGAGAGACACTATTCCAAAACAGACAGCACCTACACGTACACCATAGGTCCTTGTACGGACAGATGAAACAAAACCGATCCTATGTCCCATCGCAGAAAGAAAGAGAGGAAAGCGGCAGAGACAGCTCTGGTCTTCTATTTCGATGAGAGCCACAAGACAGATTTTATCACCATCAAGGATGACGGTCGTATCAACATCAAGAACCAGAACGAATCGGATACCTCGGTCGGCGTCTTCATAGGCATCCCGGAAGAGAAGATCCAGATCTTCGAGAGAAGGTTCATCGAGATCGAGGAACGCACCAAGAGACGCATCGGGATGAGACCCGATGAGGAACTGAAATCGACAACCTTCGAGAAGAAGCACTACAGGAACGGCCTATCGTCATTCAAGGGGAGCATGGTCGAGTTCTACACATCGCTCATCGACCTTCTGCTGGAGATGAGGCCTGTGATCCACATAAGCCTGATAAGCAAGACGGAGATTCTGGTCTATGGGCTCCTAGAATCGATTTCTGTTCCGGATAACGTCGATGCCGATCTGAAATCATTAATGTTCGGTCTGATAAAGTATCTGGATACCTGTGCTGGGCCGGATGCATTCAGAGCACTTTGCAGCGCCTTCTCCGTGCAGGGATTCGAAGCTTTCAAAACGACGTTGGTCGAGGATCATCTGAACTATGTCGCGGAGGGACACGACGGATCGCATAGCCGTGGGGAAAAGGAGGTGTTCAACTCCCTCATGACATTTCTCAATCTGTGCAAGTTCAGCATCTCTTCGGAGAAGACCTTCGACTTCCCCTTTGTCATCATGTTCGACTCCCTTAAGATCAACCTGTATGAACGCGGGCTCGATGACAGGGACATGCGGCTTGTGATAGATGGCGATACCGATCAGTACCCCGAATCCGAAATATTCTTCGAAAAGGTGGGGTATGGTGATTCCAAACAGGAGCCCATGATACGCGTGTGCGACCATCTTGCAGGTTTCCTCGGACGTATGATCCAATCCATGTTCGAAGCCAGATACTGTTCCGACTCGCATGCGGGCAGGGTGAATCTCTCGGGACGTACGCTCAGACTCGATGATGGGTGGTTCGAACTCGATGAATCGAGGTATGATCTCTATAAAAAGCTGTACCTCCTGTTTCACAGGGATCAGAGATACCGGTTGGTGACCATGTCTATGCTCTATGCCGAGAGTCCTGTCATGTTCTATGCGTTGATAGAGTTCATGGGAACGTTGAGAAACTACAGGATATTCAGTAGGATTCCGCCTGAGTTCCTAAGGGAAATGTACGAAACGTTCTCCGTGGATAAGCTCGTCTACAGGTTGAACAGGACGTTATGATACTGTCTGGTTGCGTGTAGCTAATATGCCTCCCGTCTTCAGGATCGGTATTGTAAGGTACGGGTTCCTGTGAACAGGTCAGATGTCATCTATCGACATCCCGCGCAGGGTCACCTCATATCCCTTCAGCAGATCCTTCATGGAGTCCGCCCTCCTCTCGAGCGCCCTCATTTCCAGCTTCTCTGGGTTCCTCTTGATCTCGATTAACTCCGCCGTCCTGTTCCCGGTATTCAGAATCGCGATGTCGATTTCCACGCTTCCCATCCTGTTCCAGCAGCCTTCGATCTCCGTGTACGTTTCCTCCTCCCTGACTTTGACAGAAGCCTCCGCTGAGAGATTCTGAAAGAACAGTTTTTGACAGTTGCCCGGTCCCGCTGCGCGGGCCCCCGCAACAGTCCAATTACGTCCCCGAAATGGACGGATTCACATGGTCGGAGCCTCCGAAAAGAGGCCGTAGCATCTCAGGACGGCCTCGTTCAAAGGCGTGTAGTTGGACAGGACGAACCTCCTCTCGCCATCCTTCCTGCGTACCACCGTAAGTGTCAACTTCTGCATGGCATCAGTGATGAATTTCGTCGCAGTCGAGGACGCTGGCTCACATAGGAAACGTGTCACGGATGTCATCGCCTGGGCGAGGAAACCTATCAGGAGGACGCCGTCCACGGCGTCGTCCGTCCATGTCCTGATCGGCCTGATGCCGATGTCCGACTTCATCGACGAGAACAGCTTCTCCACCACGTCCTTGGACCGGTACTTGGACCGCGCCTCGCGCGGGTCCATGTCCCGGTCCGAGACCAGGCAGAAGAACCCCTCCCTGCCTGTGGTCCCCTTCTCGAGGAGGAGGCGGAGCGCCTCCTCCTCGGTGATCTCGGTGAGCTTCGTCTGGAGCGAGATGGTGGCCTTGATCAGGACGTTGTCGATCTGGTAGCGCTTCTTCAGCCTCTTTCCCTGCTCCAGATCCCTCTGGAGGTCCTTCGCCTCCTTCAGCTTCTTCCTCGCGCGCTTCTCGACACCCTTCTTCTCCAGGTCGCAGAGCTCCCTGGAGAAGAAGCAGTAGTTCACCCTCGATGGGAAGACCCTCTTGAGGCAGTACTCCCCCTTCTCCGCGTCGATGCACTCCCAGGTCTCCTCCGAGAACCCGGCCAGTATCGCGTCGTCGCTCTTGTTGAAGCGCTTCCTGGTCAGGTAGTGCTTGCTGTCCTCGACGATCGTATCCAGGACGGTCTTGTTGTTGGCACCGGCATCGAATATCATGGTGGAGCCGTCGGCCAGGTCCTTAGGGACCTGGCCGAAGGTCTCCAGCATGTGCTTCCCGTCATGCGTGTTCCCGGGCATCACCGTCAGGCCTATGGGGACGCCCAGCGGCTTCGCCAGCTGGGCGACCCCGACCATGACCTGACATTCCTCAGGATGACCGTCCTTCGAATGCCCCCTCATCGCCTTCTCCGGCTTGTCCCCGAAGTAGACGAGCGATGTCCAGTCGAACACGGTGTCCGTCACCTCGGGTCCGTACTCGACCAGGAACCTCTTCCTGAATGCGGTGATGATCGGCTCCTTGTTCCTTCCGAGGATCTCGACTGCGCGGTAGAGGCCGCGCACGTCGAACTCCGGGAGGCCGAGCGCCTCCCTGATCGGGGGCTGCATCATGAACTCGTGACAGCGGAGGATGCTGAAGTTGTCCCCAGCCTTGTACGCGACCATCGCCTCGGTCAGCTTGGCGAGGTCGGTTCCCTTGGTCTTGAACGCGCGGATGACCTCGTCGAGGCCGAAGCGTTCGAAGAACGCTTGGGCCCAGACGAGGTTGCCGATGGGAACCGATAAATTGTCGTTGCGTTTTACTCTAAACGTCCTGAAACGGGTTTGTTTAGCCATGAATCTGCATTTCAGGACACCTTTTCATCGTTTCGTCCCGATCTGCATCACACCTCAAAATCAGGTCATCCTGTCAAAGTCAGGTTTTCAGCAACTTCGGGCGGGTTATCCGCGCCCTGTACGGTCGGAAACCGCCTGCCCGGGTGCCTTCGGCACCTCGGCAGGCGGTTCTGGACCGGTTCGGTTGACCCGAAACAGCTAACTGGGAACGGGAAAAACACAATCGATCAGCGGGAGCTCTCGAGATTATCTGTTAAACTCGGGTTCAATCAATAAACAGATCAGAGTTGGACACCATCTGTTATCCCCTTATGATTGGACGTACGGAGTCAAAATCATATCGAATCGCCTAAGTGTCACACTCAGGCTCCTCGGCGATTTTCTGCCTGAGTAGGTTCTCCAGGATGCAGCTCTCTTATTATTCGAGGTCCTCCACCACGGCGGACCTGAGCAGGTCGGTCTTCCCGGCCCCTCATGGGGTTCTATCTCTCTGCGCGACGCCCGTGATTTGAAAGACAAGGTCTGTAATTCGCTAGCATCCGCTGGCTCGATGCGTGTCTCGACACGGTAGGTCACTGGAACAGGGAGGCATCATCGAACGGAGTGAGTAACGGAGTGAAGATGATGCATTGGGTGGCGTGAGAATGAAGGGAGGTAAGCGGTTTGGGAAGAACCCGCGAACCGGGTCAGAGCATCTTCGCGCAGGACGGGATCTGCCTGCATGCGACGGAGAAGCAGTACACCTGCACGTTCCTTCCCTGCATCCCCTGGAGCGCGGACTGCCAGTTGATCACAGGGAGGTCGTCGCACATGAGGAAGTTGCACCTCTGGCCGGAGGCCATCTCCCCCTCCATGTACTTGGCGAGGTCCTTGGGGAAATCGATCCCGTTGTCGCTGAGCACCTCCCTGTCGATGAATATCGTCTTGGAGTCGGGCTCCTGCCTCTTGATCTCCGCGGTCACGAGGTCGATGAGGCCCTGCAACCCCTCGGTCCTGAGGCCGGCGATCGTCTTGTATTCTGGGTCCTTGACATAGTCCTCCAGCTTGTCTCTGGGGTCGCTCTCAGCAGGGCATGCGTATACCATGAATGCCCGAATCGTTCCCCATCGTATTTATGATTGGCACGTTTCGCTCTGGATGGATACATGTCCATGAAAAGTATTTTTAGAAGTTCCTAAATAGATTGACCATTCTGTTGTACTCCGCTCAAGATTATATACGGTCCACCTGGATTCAATTTAACATGTCATTCTTCGACAACACAAAAATCGCAGGTTGGGGCCTGTTCTTCATCGGAATCCTGATGATCATCTCCGCCATCCTGATGATTTGGGACGGTGCCACCACCGAGGGCGATGACAGGCTCGCCAATGTCGTGGTCGGTATCGGAGCGCTGCTCGCGGCGTTCATCTACTTCGGATTCGGTAACAAGGTGCGCAAGGGAGAGATCTCCGCCAAGATCGAGGTCCTCGCCCAGTTCGTCAAGACCGTCGGACTTGCCACCATCGTCTCTGCGTTCTTCGCGGCCATCGCGGGAATCTGGGGCGTCGGAATCTCCACCTGGACCAACGTGGTCATCCTGATCATCGGTATCATCATCGTCTGGATCGGCGGAAAGATCGACGACGGAAAGACGACGAACTTCGACAAGATCCTCTGGATCATCCTGGTCGTCATCTTCCTGATCGAGTTCATCCTGAAGCTCGCCGGTGCCTTCGGTGGAGACTGGATCAACATCCTGTCCTGCATCCTCATGGCCATCGTCTACCTGTACATGCTCGTCTTCATGTTCGACGGCGATGTCAGGAAGAAGATGGGAATGTAAGGTCCCGGAACACTATCCATCAAACCTTTTCCCAAACCCCTTTCTTTTACGATTTATGAAGTCGGCTTGCAAACGTTGCTTTTCCCACAAAGAATTTAGGTGTGGGTACCGGATACTCCTTCCCGGTGGTATCCAATGGAAGTAACCATCGAGAAATTCAATCCTTGGAAGGATTCCCTCATATCGGGCATCTTCCTGCTGATCATCGGTATAATCATGGTCGCCCTCCAGGGCGAATCCCTGAGCATCATCCTGATCATCGCGGGTATACTGTGCCTTGTGATGGGTGCGTTCACCCTATACGGGGGATTCAAGTCCAAGTTCACCCCGACTCTCGTGATGGGTGCGGTGGTGTTCGTGATAGGCCTCGCCCTCCTGCTGGTCACAGGGCTGGTGGAGGACTTCATGATGGCTATGCTGTGCATCGCCATCATCCTCATCGGTCTCGTCTCCCTGCTTGGCATGGGCGGAGGCTTCGCCGTCGCAAAGGGAAGCAAGATCGTAACAGTGGTCGTCGGGATCCTGATGATCATCGTGGGTATCTACGGCCTGTTCAACCTCGACGGGGCCGCGGATCTGGTCATGACCGTGATCGGCGTGATCCTGATCATCGCAGGGATCCTCCAGCTGGTCGAGTTCTACCAGCTGAAGAAGGTCTCATCCTGAAACCAGTAAAAAGGGCCCCTCCCCCGGAGGCCGGGGGTCGGGCCCAAAAACATTTCCCGGTCACTTCTGGCCGGTGATCTTTATGATGTGGTATCCGAACTCCGTCTTCACGGGTCCGACCACGTCGCCCGTCTTCCCGTTGAAGCAGGCCTGCTCGAACTCGGGGACCATCTGACCCTTGCCGAACCATCCGAGGTTCCCTCCCTTGGACTTGGAGGGGCATTTAGAGAACCTCTTCGCGAGCTCGGCGAAGTCCTCGCCCTTGGCGATGCGGTCCATGATCTTCTGGGCGTCCTTCTCGCTCCCGACGAGGATGTGGGAGGCGCTGACTGTCTTAACCATGGGACACCGAACGGGCGCGGGGTCTATCAACCTTCGCACTTCTTAATATGATTCCTTCAGATACGCCAGGCATGGGAAGGGATGTGGAGAAGGTCTCGCCGACCAGGGACCCGCTGGCGACGGCGGTCCTGATGCTGTTCGTCGGACTGATAATGGTGATAGTCGGATCCGGGGCGATCCAGATCGTGGTCGTGTTCGCAGGGGTCATGATGATCGTCGTCGGCTCGTCTTACGTGAGCCGCGGGGTGAGGTCCAACGACACGATGAGACTGGCGCTGGGCGCGGTCCTGGCCGTGATAGGGTTGCTGCTGGTGGTCGCCACCGGGACGATGACCACGCTGCTCATGATAATCGTCGCCCTGTTCCTCATGGTGCTGGGGGTGCTCGCGATAGTCGGGAATCTGGATGCTGGGAACCGCCGCAGGAACACAGCCCTGGCCGTGGGCATAGTGCTTATCGTCCTCGGGGTGCTCCTCCTGGTATACCCCAACGCCACCTCGGACACCTTCATCAGGGTCCTCGGGGTCGTGATGGTGCTGGTGTCGGCCCTGAGCGTGTACTCGTACATCCGCTGAACCCGGAACTCC
>OOCI01002293.1_pt1 | contig 11996 bp, 10 predicted proteins | sample 1671761 | NCBI WGS metagenome assembly OOCI01 (sample SAMN06348190, study PRJEB24527) | human gut metagenome | biome: human gut; feature: ankylosing spondylitis patient; material: feces | host: Homo sapiens | place: China | collected 2015-10
TTTCAGGCCGCAGCCGTTTTTTACGCGGCTGCGGCCTGAAACCTACGGTCAGTCACCGATCACCGAAAGCGATCGCCCCACTGTGATGGGCTCACTTGGTTTTGATGGCGTCGATGGACTTGACGACCTTCTGACGCAGGGGGTTGGACATCGGAGCGGAGCCGGCTGCGGAAGCGGCGGTCTGCTGGCCTTCGTCGCTGGTCACGTAGGTGAGCCAGGACTTGACGAACTTGGCGGTGTTAGCGTCCTTGTATGCCGGGCAGGCGACGTCGTAGGAGACCAGCACGATCGGGTAGGCGCCCTTCTCGGTGGTGTTGTGGTCGAGCTTGACAACCACGCGGTTGTCACCCTTGGCGGAATCGTCGAGCGGGGAGGCGTCCACGACCTTGGCGGCGGCTTCAGCGGAGAACGGGACGTAATCGTCGCCGACCTTCACGGCCACGGTGCCCAGATCGCCGGCCTGGGAGGCATCGGCGTAACCGATGGTGCCGTCAGCCTGCTGCACGGTGGAGATCACGCCGGAAGTGCCCTTGGCGCCCTGGCCGACCTCGTTCGGCCAGTTCTCGCCGAGGTCGTAGCTCCATGCGTCGCCAGCGGCGTCCTTGACGTAGCTCAGGAAGTTCTTGGTGGTGCCGGACTTGTCGGAACGGTGCACCACGGTGATGTCGAGGTCAGGCAAATCGACCTTCGGGTTCTGCTTCTTGATGGCGTCATCGTTCCACTTGGTGATCTTGCCGTCGAAGATCTTGGCGGCGGTGTCGGCATCGAGGTTGATGTGCTTGCCGGCGTCGGAAACGCCCTTCAAGTTGAAGATGATGGCGATCGGGGAGATGTAGACCGGCACGTCGAACGCGGTGGTGCCGTTGGCGCACGCCTTGTCGGAGGACTGGGTGACCTCGTCATCGGAGAGGGCCTTGTCGGAGCCGGCCCACGCGGTGGCGCCGCTCAGGAAGGGGGTGACGCCCGCGCCGGAACCGGTCGGGTTGTAGGTGACGTTCGCGCCGGAGTTCGCCGCCATGTAGGCGGAGATCCAGGCTTCCTCGGCCGCCTGCTGGGAGGTGGCACCAGCGCCGGAGAAGCTGCCGGTAATCTTCTCGGTCGAGGTGGAACCGGAGTTGTTGCCGGCGGACGAAGTGTTGTCGCCACAGGCGGCGAGCGACGCCAGCATCACGATGCCGGAAACCGCCGCGATGGAACGAACGAAGAGATTCTTACGCATTGTTTCTTTCCTCTTATCAACTGTCATAGCGGCTCGTGTCATCCGATTCAGAGCCGATTCCTTTTCATGACAGTTACTAGCCTATGGGCTGTTCGAGGGGTCGGAAGACAAAATCGGTAAACAGAAGATGAATAGTTGCCGACCTTGCCACGTAGTTGGAATGCGCGGTTTGCGGGATATGGTTCGGCCCGCCTGCACCGGGTGGTTCAGGCGGGCCGAGGGCGCTTTATACCGGGTGCGGGCCGGTCACTGCTGCGGGCTGTCGATCTTGTAGCCGAGGCCGCGCACGGTGGTCAGGTACTGGGGATGGGCCGGATCCTCCTCGATCTTGGAGCGCACGCGCTTGACGTGCACGTCGAGGGTCTTCGTGTCGCCGACGTAATCGGAGCCCCAGATGCGGTCGATGAGCTGGTGTCGGGTCATCACGCGCCCCTTGTTCTGCATGAGGTATTCGAGCAGTTCGAATTCCTTGAGCGGGAAGAACACGCTTTCGCCGCGCACGGTGACCTGATGCTGGCCAACCTGCATGGAGATGTCGCCGCACACCAGCGGGATGTCGTCGTCGACCACACCGCTGGCCTCGACCGCGCCCTGATTGCGCCGCAGGACCGCGCGGATGCGCGCGAGCAGCTCGCGGAACGAGTAGGGCTTGGTCACGTAATCGTCCGCGCCGATCTCCAGACCGACGACTTTGTCGATCTCGGCGCTTTTGGCGGTGAGCATGATGATCGGCACGCGGCTCTGCTCGCGGATGCGCCGGCACAGGGCCGTGCCGTCGATGCCCGGCAGCATCAGGTCGAGCAGCACCAGGTCGATGCCGCCCTTGGTGAACAGCTCCAGGCCCTCCTCACCGCTGGCTGCGGCGGAGACGTCGTAGCCCTCGCGCGTCAGCTGGTACACCAAGGGCTCACGATATGATTCCTCGTCTTCCACGATGAGAATGCGTGTCATGTTTACCTTTCACACATACTGTGTTCAATGTCCGTACCGTCACCATCGTAGCGTGTTCCGGCACCGCCCGCATTCGGCTCCGAAGACTACGTTGCTTTTCCGCGGGTTTCACGATGGGTGGCCGACGCGCCGGGGAGACCGTGGCGGCGGGTCTACTCCTGCGTCGCGGCGTCGCCGCCTCCCGGCGCGCCGACGGTCTCGCCGGGCGCTTCGCCGTCATCCGCCCGCTCGCCGTCATCGTCATCCGGTTCGGGGGCGACCGGCAGCTCGATGGTGAACGTGGAGCCTTCGCCCTCGCGCGACCATACGGAGATCGTACCGCCGCACTCCTGCACGCAATGCTTGGTGATGGCCAGGCCAAGCCCCGAGCCGCCCGTGGCCCGCGACCGCGCCGGATCGACCCGGTAGAACCGTTCGAATACGCGGTCCAGCGACGCCGAGGGGATGCCGATGCCCTGGTCGATCACGCGAATCGTCATGGAGCTCGGGTCCTTGCACAGCGAGACGCTCACGCTGACCGTCGTGTATTCGGGCGAGTAGCGGATGGCGTTTTCGACGAGGTTCTTCACGGCCATGGTGAGGGTCTCCCGGTCGACCATGATGGCGATGTCGCGCTGCGCCTCGTCGTCCGCGGCGGCGTCAGCGTCGACCGGCGCCTGCTCGCCGCGCAGCGACAGCCGTATGGCGATGTGCTTCGCACCGGCCTGCACCAGGTTCTCGCCGACGGCCGCGCGCACCACCGACATGGCGGATATGCGCTGCGCCTTGAGCATCGCCGGCGCGTCCTGCGCGCGCTGCAGTTCGATCAGGTGGGTCACCAGTTCGGTCAGCCGCGCGGATTCCTTGGTGATGCGGCCGGCGAAATACCGCACGGCGCCAGGGTCATCCGCCGCGTCGGAGACGGTTTCGGCGAGCAGCGAGATCGCGCCTGCGGGGGTCTTCAGCTCGTGGGAGACGTTGGTGACGAAGTCGCGGCGCATCCGCTCGAACCGACGCTGCTCGGTCACGTCGTTGATGAACACCGCGTACAGACCGTCGCAGATATGGCCGACGCGTACGCGCAGGTAGCTGTCGGAGGGCGCGGAGCTGCCGGCGGTGACACCTCGTCCGGAAATCGCGCTCGACATGCGGGTCAGGTCGAGCGAGACGCACATCTCGCGTTCCCGCACGCCCCCGTTCTCCACCACGACGTGCAGGATGTCGAGGATCTCGTCCTTGACGATCCAGCCGTTCTCGATGACATCGACGTTCACCGAGCTTTTGCTGGAGCACCGCACGGAACCGTTGCCGTCGCAGACGATCACCTCGGACGGCATGACGTCGATGAGCCCCTGTTCCGCCTCGCGCACCGGCACGTCGGTGCCGAACAGCGAGCCGGAATCGCTCCCCTGTCCCGCCAGCGTGTCGCGTTCGCCGGACTCGCGCCCCAACGCGTACGACCTCGATACGGCAATCACCAACACGATAATCGTCACCAGCACCGCCAACGCCACATGCACCCATGTCATCGGACCCGCCCCGCCTTTCCTCGGCCCTGCACCGCTCTCATCCACCCGCACCGATGATGCGGATGCGGATGGTTTCAGCGTAACGGCTCCGCACGTCCCGCCGCCAGCGCGACTACGTAAGTTTGCCAGTTGTTCAACTTGCCGTGTCCTTCCGCGGCGCAGCCCGTCGAAGCGAGCCGCGCCCGGCGTCACATGCGCCGCAGGATGTCGAGCACGATGCGGGCCGCGGTATCCGCGTATTCGGAGATATCGAAGCCCTTGAACTCCTCGTAGTCGGTGTCGGCGTTGTCGCTCAGCGCGCGGATCACCAACGCGGGTACTTCGTTTCGGGCGGCGACGTGCGCCACGGATGCGCCTTCCATCTCGACGGCGTCGGCGCCGGTGTCGTGGATGACCTTGGCGATCTGCGCCGGCGTATCGACGAAGTAGTTGCCGGACGCGATGATGCCGATGATGTGCGTGACGCCCATGGCCGCGAGCGCCTGGTCGGCGAGGGACAGCAGACGGTCGTCGGAGTGGAATTCCTCGACGGGCTGCTGCTCGGTGCCGGGCTTCCATTGGCCGACGAGTCGCATGTCGGTGTCGAGGTAGCGCAGTGTGCCGCCGAGCACCACGTCGTTGATGTGCAGGTTCCGGTTGAGGTTGCCGGCGATGCCGGAGAAGATCACCGCGTCGGGATGGTATGTGTCGATCAGGTGCTGGGTGGTGGCGGCGGCGTTGACCAGTCCCATGCCGCCGACGGTCGCGACGGCGGTGACGGTGCCTCCTTCGTTGGTTCCCAGCGTGCCGCGCGTCACGTCGAGGCCGGCTTGGCGGTCGTGGGTGACGTCGTTCAGTGATGCGGCGATGAGTGCGACTTCGTCGTCCAATGCGCCGATGATGGCGATGGTGGTCATGGGAATCCTTTCCGTGTGGTTGTTCGTGAAGAGTGATGGACGCCGTTTCAGCGCCAGCGCCGGGCGGACACCGCGTCGGCGAGCTCGTGCAACAGCCGTTCCGTCTCGTCCCAGCCGATGCAGCGGTCGGTGATCGACTTGCCGTAGACCAGTTGGTCGAGCGGGGCCGCCGGCTGGTTGCCGCTTTCGATGAAGCTTTCCATCATGATGCCGGTGATGCCTTCCTCGCCATCGGCTATGCGCCGGGCGATGTCTCGCACGACCTCTGCCTGCCGGTGCTCGTCCTTGCCGGAGTTGCCGTGCGAGCAGTCGATGATGAGCCCGTGGGTGGCGGCAGATTCCGCCGGCATCATCGCGCGCACGTCGTCCATCGCACGGCGCACGGATGCGGTGTCGTAGTTCGGCCCGTGGATCGAGCCGCGCAGCACCACGTGGCAGTCCGGGTTGCCGAGCGTCTCCACCGCGCAGGCCCGGCCCATGTGGTCGATGCCGAAGAACGTGTGCTGTTGTGCGGAAGCGAAGCAGGAATCGGCCGGAGCCTTGATGGAACCGTCCGTGGCGTTCTTGAAGCCGATCGGCATCGACATGCCGCTCGCCAACTCACGATGCACCTGCGACTCCGTGTTGCGCGCGCCGATCGCCCCCCAGCTGATCAGATCGCAGATGTACTGCGGTGTAATCGGATCCAGCCATTCGGTCGCCGTCGGCAGCCCCAGGCCAAGCACGTCGGTCAGCACCTTGCGCGCCAGCCACATGCCCTTGCGGATATCGAAGCGGCCATCCAGATCCGGGTCGTTGATCAGACCCTTCCAGCCGATCGTCGTGCGCGGCTTCTCGAAATACACGCGCATCACGATCATCAGTCGGTCCTCAAGCTCGCCCTTGAGCGCCGCAAGACGCTGCGCGTACTCATGCGCCGCTTTCGGATCGTGAATCGAGCACGGGCCGACGATGACCAGCAGACGATCATCGCGACCGTGCAGGATGTCGCGGATCTCCTGACGCGATTGCAGCACCAGGTCGCTCATATCATCGGTGAGCGGCAGTTCCCTGAGAAAATACCGCGGTGCCGGAATCGGGTCGAGCTGGCGAATGTTCACGTCCACCGTTTCAGGGAACACGGCATTCCCGCCCAAATGCCGCTCGTCCTCGGAACTGTCCGGACCACGAAGCCCTGCCATCGCTCTGCTCTCCTTCCGCACCGCAGCCCGGCGTCTTTCGACCCGCGCCCTCACGTCGCATACCAATACCGAACACACAATAGTAGATGCCGTCGGAATACGGAAAACAACGGCTGCAATGCGGGCACGGCGGAGCCGCGAAGCCGTCACCCGGCAAAAGTCCCATTCCGGCGGCTGCGGATGGGACTTTCGCGGGATGGAGATGGGGCGCTATTCGCAGGCGACGCCGTCGCCGTCGCCGTCGAGTTTGGTCGAGTAGCCGGGCTGCCCTTTGTATAGCGGCGCTTTGCCGGCTGCACGCACCGCGGCGCAGTTCTTGTAGTAGACATCGGAACTGTCGCCGTCAGACGGAGCTGCCGGCTCCACCACCGTGCCCGACTCGGACTGTTCGCCCGATGAACCGTCCTGCGATGAGCTGCCTTGCGACACGTCCTCCTGCGGCGCCACTGATTCCGCGCCGTCGCCGGTCGGAACGGTCTGGGCCGGGCAGGACGACAGCACGCGCGACATCGCATCATGCTCGGCCTGCGTCACCCACAGCGAGTACTTCGCCTTCACGCCGATCTGCCGAGCCACGTATGAGCAGCGGAACGATTTGTTGCCGGGCAGCCAGGTCGCCGCGTCGCCGTCGGACTTGCGCTGGTTCGACGGGCCGTCCACCGCGAGCAGGTTGTACGGGTCATTCGCCAGCTGCTTGCGCCGGTCGGCGATCAGCTGCTGCGCGCCCTTCTGCCATGCGTCCGACAGCGCCACCACATGATCGATCTGCACGGCCGCCGAGGTGCTTTGCCCGCGCACGAAATCAATCACCGCGGCGGTGTACGGGTCGACGAGCCGACCGCTGGCCACCACGCAATTGTGCGTATCGGCCTTGTAAGTCTTGTTGGTGAGGTCACGGTTGAGGATGTCGTTGCGCGTGTCGCACCCGTTGTGGTCGACGTCGGCCCATGCCGCGCCGAACTGGTCGCGCGAATAACCGGTTTTCGGTGCACGTCCCTTGACCGGCAGCGTCTCCAGCACGCTCGTGGCGAGCTGCCCGCCGGACGCGGAAGCCGAGCTTGACGGTTCGGACGACTCAGCCGATTCGGATTGTCCGGACGACTGACGCTCAGCCGACCCCGCATCGGAGCCGGGAGTTCCGCATGCGCCGACGGTCAACACGAATGCGATCGGGATAAGACACGTCAGTATTCGATTGAATGTATTGAATGATGTGCGGCTTCCGGCCGACGATTTCTTCATCATGCAGCTTTCTCTGGGCTTATTCCGCTATGCCGCAACCGATGCGCGGTCCTCTGGCTAGAAACAACATTGTCATCCAACAATAGCGGAAGACCGCCGTCAATGACGATTCCCCACATCGAACGGCACATTCCTTTCGTAAAATGTCCATCCGACACGGGGAATCGACGAAATCGGTCATTCAGTCTCGTGCTCGACGCACGGGCCAATACCTCGCTCAGGCCAGAGCACCCATCGGATCCCATGCGGGGAGCATGGTGGCGGGCTCGGCGAGCGCGGCCTGATACTCGGCCGGGAGCATCGCCTTGGGCACGGCCACCTCGTACACGTACTCGGTGAACCAGTCGTCGCTCATCGTGAAGTAGCCCTTGTCGGCAATCTTGTCGCCCCAGGAGTTCTCCACGCGCCAGCGACGGGTCGTGGTGCCGTCATCGGCCACGTCCACGCCGACGAACGCCATCGCATGGTTCATCGCGGAGTCGCCGAAGCGTACGCGCGACTCCTTGTCCATGTTGAAGTCCACATCGTAGACGCTGCCGTACTCGAACAGGTCAGTCGCCCACGCGCCGCGCTCGCGATCCATGAACGGACCGCAGTCCGCGCCGAACCACACCGGGATGCCCTTTTCGGTCAGGATCGCGCGCACGCAATCCTTCATGAACTGGTTCGGCACGTTCAGGTACTCGGTCGGGTTGCCGCCGGCCACGTTGCCCAGGTGCTCGATGCCGATCTTCTTGCCCTTGGCGTGCTCGCGGATCGTCCACGAGGCACACGTAATCCTCAAGGTCGGCGGTGCCCACGTACTTCTTCCAGAACTCGACGGGCGTGATTTCGCCGTCGCGGTGGAACATGCCCTCGGAGTCGGTCCACTCCCAGTCGAAGCTCTTCGGCGGCTCGCCCAGGTGAATCGTCAGGATGCGGTGGCCGGCGGCGACGGTCTTGGCGACCTCGTCGTCGATCGACGCGGGGTCGGCGTACATGTGTGCCACGGCAGTGTGCAGCAGGTGGCGCAGTTGCGTGTTCATAGCGCCCGTGTTCTTCGAGGATTCGGTCTCCGGGAACAGGTCCTTCGGCACGGCACCGTACTTCTTGTACACGTTCAGCGCCATCGTCCACTGGCCTCCGTCACCCATCACGTCGGCGAGCAGGTGCTGGATCAGGCGCGAGTCGGACGGCTCTCCGGCACGAACCAGCGCGGCGACGTCCTGCAGGAAGTAGTTGACGCGCTCCAGCTTGTCGAAGTACATCGCGTAGTTCTGGGAGAACTCGAACTCCTTGACGCCGAGGTTCTTCTTGGCGACGAAACGGGCCACATTCAGCGAGCTGAACAGCCAGCAGCGACCGGAACGGTCCTGATGGGTGACCTCGCCGTTGTCGACGGTGACGGAGAAGCGGCGCTGCAGCAGACGGGAACGGTCATAGTTCAGCGCGACCTTGTCGATACCGGCGGCGGTGACGGCGTTCATGGCCAGACGGTTGGACTGGCTGGCATCGAATGATGCGACCAGATCGTTCAGCTGCTCGCCGGACAGCGGTGTGATTTCAGACGATGACGTGTTCTCGGTCATGCTGCTCCTTTGACTTGGGACGTGCGCGGCTGGTTTTGTGGCCGCAATGAAACGTGGCATCCAGCGTTTGACCGGATGCCACGACGGGTCTCTAATGAGTGTAGCGGCGACAGCGGATTCCCGCCATCGAACCGGTTCAATACCTTGATCCGACAGGAGCCCGGCGACTTCTACAGCCACCTGCGGGCCGGACGGCGAAGCCCGGCATCCGACGCTTCGGAATCCCGGCCGACTGCTATTCGGCGGTTTCGGCCTCGCCGGCCTCGGTGTGCTCGGCCACATGCTCGGCGACCGGCTCGGCGGCGACCGCTTCCGCATCCTGATTGTCGGCATGCTCCACGACGGCATGCGACTCATACGCCGGTGCCGGCTCATCCTGCGCGGCGGCATTGTACAGCGGCACATCGGGCGCTCCCTGATGCGACGCGGCGCCAGACTGCTCCGCCCCCTGCTCGTTCATGAACCCGAATCCGCTGAACGCCTTGGTAAACATCGAACGCAGCTCGGACACGCGCTGCGTGATGGCCGCCTCACGCGATTGCAGCTCGGCGATGCGCCCCTGAAGATCCTCCAGCTCGACCTGCGCGGCCTTGCGGCGATCCTCGATCTGCGACGCCGCATCCTCGCCGGCCTTTTCCAGGATCTGCGCGGCCTGATCGTCGGCCTCCTTGCGCTTGCTCGCCGCATACGTGTCGGCATCCTCGCGCACGGTCTTCGCCTGGCCGATCAGCTCGTCGGATTCCTTCTTGGCGGCCACGCGACGCTCTTCGAGGTTTTCGAGCAGCTCGCTCACCTTCTTGGTCGCTTCGTCCTGCTGGGCGGCGATGTCAGCGCGAATCTGCTCGACCTCGGCGTTGACCTGGCTCATCGTCTGCGTGTGGCGGACCTCGGCGTCGTCGCGAATCTCCTGCGCCTTCGCCTTGGCCGCATCGATAATCTCGCCCGCCCTGCGCTGCGCATCGGCCATCATCTTGGACACCTGCTCGCGCACGTCGGACAGTTTCTTGTTCGCCTCCGCGAGCGCCGCCTGAATCTGGTCGTTGGACTCGGACTTGAGCTTGGCAATCTCCTCGTTCGCGCTCCTGCGCTGCGAGGCGATCTGCTGGGTCGCCTTCGCCTGCATCTCGGCGATCTCGCGCTCCTGCTTGGCGCGCTCCGACGCCATGCGCTTTTCATGCTCCTCGCGCGAATTGGTGAGTTCGAGATCGACGGACTGACGCTGCTCGGTCACGATCTTCGCCGTTTCGGCGCGCAGCTGGGCGGCGTCCTGCTGCGCGCTGGTCGTAATGGTCTGCGCCTGATTGGTGGCGTTGCCGGTAATCGTATCGGCCTTGGCCTGAGCGTCATCGAGAAGATGCTGCGCATCCAGCTTCGCGTTGTTGATCAGCGTCTCCGCCTGAGCCTTGGCGGACGCGCGAGTCGAGGCGGCATCCTGCTTGGCACGCTCCAGCAGCTCGGTGCTGGTCTGCTCCGCGGAGGCAAGCATCTGCTGGGCGTTGGCGCCCAGCGAGGCGAACGTGTGGTTCTTGGACGACTGACGGTTGCGCTCCTCCTGCAGCTTCGCCTGCAACTGCAGCAGACGATCCCCATCCTGCTTGATCTGCGCACGCAACGCGGCCAGCGTCTGCTGCGCGCTGGCAAACGCCCGGTCCACCTGCTCCTTATCGTATCCACGTATCACAATCGGGAACTGGTCCGCCATGTTCGGTTCCTTTCGCCATTACACCTGCTCGTTAGCACAACCACACACGACTGTACCGCATGGCGTCAAGCCCACGCCAGAAACGCGACGAACCATACGCGAACGTACACACATGCCAGCAAGAAACCAGCTGCATCCCAGCAAAACGTCAGGCGATGAGAATATCCCCGGACGACGGCTGCAGATAATAACGGACCGTCTCGCGCACCACATCGCGCCCAGCACGCACCTGCTGGCGCAGATCCAGGCCGTTCTGCAGCCTGCTGCCGCCATTGATCGGAGGGAAGCTGACGAAGCCGGCCAGCACACGATCCTGTGTCGCCGTCCAGTGCAGCAGCTGGTAGAACAGCGAATTGCATACGAACGTGCCCGCGTCGGAACTGAGCGTGGCGGGTATGCCGTCGCGCGCGAAATCGTTGATGATGGCCCGCAACGGCAAACGGGTCCAATATGCGGCCGGGCCGTCCTTGATGATCGGCTCGAACCGCGGCAGCGCGTTGTCGGCGTCGGGGCGGGCGGCGTTCATCAGGTTCGTGGCGCAGCGTTCCATCGCCACGCTGTGCGCCGCATGCTTGAGACCGGTCGCGATCACGATGTCCGGCCGGGTCGCATCCAAGGTCTCCAGCAACGTGGGCCAAGCGTTGGCGAAGCTGACCGGGAGCGCCACGGTGTTGATGGACACGTTGGCGTCATGCAGCGGATCGTCCACGTCGGACGGCTCCCCGATGCCGTCGCGGACGAGCGCCTCGGGCACTTCGTACGACGGGTTGACGTCGATGTTCTCGTAGTGGTCGAACCCACAAATCACGACATTGAGCTGCTGCATGATGCCAGTGTACCCCGCGAACGCCTGCCGCTGCTATTGCTCGCGGACCTGGGCGAACACCTGATGCATCCGTTCGCGTGCGAGACGCTTGCGGATCTCCAGCGAGATCTGCTCGGCCTGGGGCAGGTCGTCGCGCGTGGTGATCTTCATGTTGGTTCGGGAGCCGGCCACGATGGCGACCGGGACGTCGGGCAGGTAGTCGACGACCACGCGCGTATCATCGGTCGGATGGAAATCGGGGTCGCGCGAGGCTAGCTCGTATGCGCGGCGGATGGTCTCGAACCGGAATGCCTGCGGAGTCTGCGCCCGGAACATGTTCGCGCGGTCCGGGACGGAGCGCACGACCTTGCGGTCGCCCAGATCCTCGGTGAGCAGCATCGTGTCGGTGGAGGCGAATGCGACTGTGGCTGCCTCGAACTCGTCCAGCGCGGTGATGCAGCCGTCGATCGAGGACTGCTCGACGAACGGACGCACCGCGTCGTGGATCAGCAGTTTCGCGCGGGGCGGGATGTCAGCTGCCCCCAGCGCCTGCAGAGCCGCCGCAGTGCTGTCGGCGCGTTCGGCGCCGCCGTCAATGATCATGCGCACCTTCGGGTAGCCGGCCTCATCGACCAGGCGTTCCACTTCATCGCGCACCTGCGGGTTGACGACGACGATGGTGTCGGTGACATGCGGGTTCTGCTCGAACGCCTCGATGGACCAGCAGACGATCGGCTTGTCGTCGACGCTCACCAGCTGCTTGGGGTTGTCCGGATCGAAGCGCGTGCCGAAGCCGGCGGCCAATACCACGGCGACGACCGGTGCTTCGGGTTCTCTGTCATCTCTCTGAGTCATACCGCCCACCGTATGCCCCGCCCTGACCGGTTGTGACGGAAGCCACACTCTTCTGCACGGAATTTTTTC
>OOCI01002301.1_pt1 | contig 11973 bp, 11 predicted proteins | sample 1671761 | NCBI WGS metagenome assembly OOCI01 (sample SAMN06348190, study PRJEB24527) | human gut metagenome | biome: human gut; feature: ankylosing spondylitis patient; material: feces | host: Homo sapiens | place: China | collected 2015-10
ATGAAATTGACGGTGCGGTAGGTATGTACAGCGGTATCTTCAACAATCCGTTTATGATATGGGGCAAGTACCATAAAGGTTTCTTCAGAACGACACTAATGGTTTCATTCCAATTCCACCACACTCAAATGGACGGGGCACATGCTGCAAAGTTCCTGGATCGCCTGCAGCAGGAAATCAATAAATTACTTGTGTAGCGATGAATATGGAAAAACAAAGATTGATACTTCGTTCCTGGACAGAACACGATGCAGAGTCTCTTTATAATTATGCCAAAGTTCCAGCTATCGGCCCTATTGCAGGATGGCCTCCTCATACATCTGTGGAAAACAAAAACAAAAAAATATACAGGAAAAATTAGACAAAAATCCGGATTATGTAATGTGTAAAAAATAACTTCCGCAGTTTTCTGCGGTTAAGAGCAACATTTGACGAGATAGTTCCATTTGGAGAGCTCATCATCAAAAATGATACGTTTGCTCTTGTTTGATTCGTAAGATTCTTCAATGGGTCTTTTCGTTTCATACGTTCTTTGATTTATTGTAGCGATAATGGAGAGTCCTTTCTTTGTGACGGTAGCCTCTGCTCTCGTTCTTGCATTCTCAATGGACAAGAGTGGTGCGCCACTCCAACTTCTTGAAATTGGTCCAAACATGCAATGCTCTATAGGATTGTATTTGGAGCAATATGGAGGGTAATGTACCATGATGATATTTACCCCTATGGTTGAAGCCAACTTCATCAAAGCTTGTTTTACTATATGGTGCGAACATGCATTAGAACCGCCACCATCACAGAGAATACAGATTGTGTGGGCATTTGGGTATTTCCATTGTAGGAATTGTTGCCAAATATAAATGAAATTGTCACAGACAAACTCAGCGGTGTCATGGCTAACCCCCAATGTTAAATAGCCAGTATTAGCTCCAACATCATAGATGCCATAAGGGACTATGATTCCATCCGAAAAGCTCTTGAAATCATGGTCATAAGCCTTAGGCTTCCCCTTGCAAGAGACTGTGCCTTAACGTTTGAAGTTGCCAATCATCTCCTTCTTCTTTGTGTCAATACTGAATATTGGGATGCCATAAGTTTCACACTCCGAACGAATTTCTTGGATTTTCTAACTCGCTCTAAATTGGACTTTGATTGAAAATCAAGAAGTTGGGCGTTTGCCTATATTATATAGGTAACAATATGGAAACGAGCGGACTTCTGCTCGTTTCTGTATTTTGCAATATGCAAAGAACGCCTTAATTCGGGGACAAAGATACGATATTTTTCTAAATATCCAATGATTTACAAGAGGAATTTTATGGAAATTAGAACTTTTGCGTAAAATCTGATGCTTACCAACACAATATGCATCCAAAAACAAACAGCAGGTATTCGGATATAGTTTATCCGAATACCTGTTGCCATAACGTTTTATTGCTGACGATGATTCTGACATCGGCTTTCATGTACTGTTGCAATATTGGGGTATTTTGTCCCTGTGTGCTCACAGTGGCTGTAGCCATAAAATAGTTGCCATCTTCCCTATGTATGAGTTTGGCATTATGGCTTATGATGTTGCAGTTATAAGATGCATTGTCGTTGCCCTCGAAAGAAACATGAGCTGTCCTTGGCTCATCGAAAAGATGCAAATACTCAAAAAAATCTTAAAACATTCTTTATCCCCGATTAAATATCGTACCTTTGCAACCGAAAGAGTTCTTTGAATGGTTATGCAAATCACGGCAGGATGCTACATTCTGTATATTTCTAATTCGAAAAACATACATTAAGTAACATAATAAGGATAATATGCTGAATTTGGACAACTTCTATAAGGCACGCTACGTCCTCAGTAAGGTAATACGTAAGACTGCCCTGGTACACGCCCCGAAAATAAACACGGAATGTGACGTATATCTCAAGCCGGAATGCTTGCAGCTCACAGGTTCTTTCAAGATACGTGGAGCCTATTATAAGATTTCGCAGCTCTCCGATGAGGAGAAGGCAAAGGGTGTGATTGCGTGCTCAGCAGGCAACCACGCACAGGGCGTGGCGCTTGGAGCTACAGCGATGGGCATCAAGTCGCTCATCTGTCTGCCGGAAGGAGCACCAATCAGCAAGGTGGAAGCCACAAAACGTCTCGGCGCTGACGTCAAACTTGTGCCGGGTGTATACGACGATGCCTATCAGGAAGCCCTTCGTCTGCGTGACGAGCACGGCTACACCTTCATCCATCCCTTCGACGACGAGAACGTAATCGCAGGACAGGGAACCATAGGCTTGGAACTTCTCGACCAGCTGCCCGACATAGAAGCTGTGGTAGTGCCGGTAGGAGGCGGTGGTCTGCTCTCAGGCATCGCCTTTGCCGTCAAGTCGCTCAATCCTGAGGTGAAGGTATATGGCGTTCAGGCGGCTGGAGCAGCCAGCATGGTGCGTTCCATAAACGATCACAAGCAGGAAGCATTGCCTTCCGTTTCAACCATTGCCGACGGCATCGCCGTAAAGCAGCCGGGCAAGATAACCTTCGAGACATGCTCGAAGTACGTAGACGAGATTGTCACAGTCAGCGAGGACGAAATCTGCGCTGCCATCCTGCAGCTCATCGAGAGCGAGAAGATGGTGGCAGAAGGAGCCGGTGCCGCCAGTGTGGCAGCCGTGATGTTCAATAAGGTGCCGGTGAAAGGCAAGAAGACAGTCTGCGTGGTAAGCGGCGGAAACATTGACGTTACCATCCTCAACCGCGTTATCTATCGTGGACTTGCCAAGAGCGGCCGCACCTGCTCGATGTGCATAGAACTGGAGGACAAGCCCGGTCAGATGCTCGGCGTAAGCAAGGTGTTCGCGGAGCTTGGCGCCAACGTGGTGCGTGTCAATCATGAGCGCAACGCCGACAGCGAAGATGTCAATTCCTGCATCCTGCGTCTTCAGGCAGAAACAAAGAACGAGGAGCATATCCGCCAGATAAAGGACGAGCTGGTAAAGCGCGGCTTCAAACTCGTAGACTACACGCTGTAAGCGTCGGCAGCAATGCCAAGCAAACATAACAGTAGCACATATAAGCTCACAATAAGTAACATATATAAACCCTAAAAATAATATCATTACAACTATGAACAAGCAGATTAGTACAGACAAGGCTCCTGCAGCAATCGGTCCCTATTCACAGGCTATCGAGGCAGGCGGCATGGTATTCGCATCAGGTCAGTTACCCATCGATCCCGCTACGGGCGCATTCGTTGAGGGTGGCGTAAAGGAGCAGACACGTCAGTCGCTCACCAACGCACAGAACATCCTTCGCGAGGCAGGTGTCGACCTTTCTCACGTCGTTAAGACCACAGTGTTCCTCTCAGACATGGCCAACTTCGGCGCTATGAACGAGGTTTACGCTGAGTTCTTCACACAGCCGTTCCCGGCACGCTCAGCCGTTGCCGTGAAGACTCTTCCGAAGGACGCATTGGTAGAGGTGGAATGCATTGCCGTTAAGTAATACAGTACGTCTCTTCACCCCAATAAATCATTATATGAAAAGATGTATCACATCAGCCCTCCTTGCCATTTCGGTGGCAATGGGGGCTTATTCGGTTACGCCGAAGGCTGCCGCAAAGGCCCATTACGTACCCACAGCAGAGAATCTTGAGGCACGCAAGGAATTTCAGGATGCCAAGTTCGGCATCTTCCTTCACTGGGGTCTCTACAGCATGCTCGCCACCGGCGAGTGGACAATGACCAACAAGGACCTCAACTATCGCGAGTATCAGAAACTGGCTGGCGGATTCTATCCGTCACGCTTCAACGCGCATAATTGGGTGGCTGCCATCAAGGCTTCAGGTGCAAAGTATATCTGCTTCACCACCAGACACCACGAGGGCTTCTCGATGTTCCACACAAAGTATTCGGACTATAACATCGTGGACGCCACACCGTTCAAGCGTGACATCGTTAAGGAGCTTGCTGACGAGTGCCACAAGCAGGGCATCGGCATCCATTTCTATTACTCACACATCGACTGGTGGCGTGAGGATGCTCCGTGGGGCCGTACGGGCAGAGGAACAGGACGTCCCAATCCCAACGGCGACTGGAAGAGCTACTATCAGTTTATGAACAATCAGCTGACAGAGCTGCTCACCAACTACGGCAAGGTGGGAGCCATCTGGTTTGACGGCTGGTGGGATCAGGACCAGAATCCGTCGTTCGACTGGCAGCTGCCCGAGCAGTATGCCCTTATCCATAAGTTGCAGCCCGCCTGCCTTATCGGCAACAACCATCACCAGACACCGTTCGAAGGCGAGGACTTCCAGATGTTCGAGCGCGACCTGCCCGGTGAGAACACAGCCGGACTCTCTGGTCAGCAGATTTCTCGTCTGCCCCTTGAGACTTGCGAGACGATGAACGGCATGTGGGGATATAAGATCACTGACCAGAACTATAAGTCGGACACCACTCTCGTTCATTACCTCGTCGGAGCAGCCGGACGCAACGCCAACCTCCTTATGAACATCGGCCCGCAGCCTGACGGATGCCTTCCAGAAGTGGCTGTGGAGCGACTCAAGAAGATGGGCGAGTGGATGAAGGTGTACGGCGAGACCATCTATGGCACACGCGGAGGCTTCATCGCTCCGCACGACTGGGGAGTGACCACGCAGAAGGGCAACCGCCTCTTCGTGCATATCCTTAACCTCCAGGACAAGTCGCTCTTCCTGCCGCTTGGCGACAAGAAGGTGCGCAGCGCTGTCGACTTCGTAAGCCGTCGTGCCGTAAAGACACAGAAATGTCAGGGTGGCGTAGTTATCAGCTTCGATAACGTGCCGACCGAAATAGACCGTGTCGTTGAAATTCAGCTATAATCTTATATAAAAAACGGTGTCTATGCGGAAGTAATCTTCGCGTATAGGCACCGCTTTGCATTTAAATAAATCATTATTTTCACTATCAAATTCATATTACTATGACCAAACGACTACTCCATTTCATCACGCTTCTTTTCGTGATGCTGACAACGATGTCACTCAATGTGGCAGCCGACACTTACTCTGTTGCTCCGTCTCAGCTCCAACCTAAGGTGACCGTCACTCCTTCTGACGAATATGTGAACGTGCCAATCCGACTTACGAACTGGGGAACCAACCCTGTAAGCCAGATTACGTACACGCTTTTCGATCCAGATACCAATGAGACATCCGAACCCATCAACATGGACTTCGAGACACCGTTTGCTGATAACTTGGATGTGAATATCCCCATCAAGCCCGGAACAAAAATCGGTGAGTCGGATGTTACGTTAAACATAACGCATGTGGACGGCCATTTCAACGAGGTGACAATACCGTATACGATGATCACACGCAGCACCGTGCTGCAGGCCCCCAAGAAGCGCGTTGTCTTTGAGGATGTCACCGGTCTATGGTGTCAGTACTGTCCGCGCGGCATCGCCATCATGGAGTATATGGAGCGCATCCATCCGGACGACTTTATCGGCATCTCCATCCACGACGATGCAATGAGGACAAACGCATATACAGAACTAATGTCTAAATGGACTGGCAGACCGTATATTACGTTTAACCGTTACGACAAGGTGAACTCTTACACCGGTGAGGGCGAATACAATATGGCTATGAATCAGACAGCCTGCTTCGACATCAACGTAAAGGCCAACTTCGACGAGAGCGGCAATAACATCATCGTCTCTACGGACGTACTGCCGTGTCTCCCCACTGACGAGAACGACAAGTACGAGGTGGCTTATGTGCTTACTGCCGACGGACTGAAGAACGACAGTTGGGTACAGAATGTTGCCGCAGGCGAATGGGACGGTATCGAGGGACTGCCGGAGGAATATGCTCCCTTCTTGGGCGGCGTTTCAGAAGTGAGAGGTCTGACATTCAATCAGGTTGCCATCGCCAGCAAGGGCGTTGAGTATGGTGTGGAAGGTTCGCTGACAGCTCCTTACACAGTAGGCGAAATGCAGAAGCCCACTGTTACGTTCGAGAACATCTCGCAGCACAACCTCATTCAGGACCGCTCCAAGCTGAACGTCTGCGCATTGATAATCTGCAGCACCATCGACCCGAACACCAAGGCCGTGACAAAGACTGTTATCGACAATGCAGCCAAGTGCCGCGTGGGCGACAATTCAGGGACCGGCATCAAGGAACTCACCGACAGCACTGACTCTGCCATCACAGGCTATTACTCGCTCGACGGACGCCGCCTGAACGCATCTGCCAAGGGCGTCACAATCATGCGTTACGCCAATGGCAAGACCATTAAAATACAGAAATAAATAGATGAAAGGCGAGAATGTGTCACGACACATTCTCGCCTTCATCCGACTAATCCAACTAAAACAAAAGTATGAAACTATTATCTCTTTATTCTCTTTTCTTGTTGTCTCCGCTGACAACTACCGCACAAACCCAAACGCCCCTTACTTACTGGTTTGACAGTCCCGTATCTCTGCGCGGACAGGCCATCTGGTATGGCGGTCATCCTGAGAACTTCACCGGCGGCAAGAAGCCAATCTCTGCCGGCGACACCGCCACCAATCCCGACTCAGACTGGGAGTCGCAGTCGCTGCCTATAGGCAATGGCTCGCTTGGTGCCAATGTTCTCGGCTCCGTTGAGGCTGAGCGTATCACCTTCAATGAGAAGACATTGTGGCGTGGAGGTCCCAACACCAAGAAGGGAGCCGACTATTACTGGAACGTCAACAAGCAGTCGGCGCATGTCATCACCGACATCCGCAAGGCGTTTGCCGAGAACGACTGGGAGCGTGCCTCACAACTGACTAAGAAGAACTTTAACAGTGAAGTGCCCTACGAGTCGTACGCTGAGGATCCGTTCCGCTTCGGAAGCTTCACCACAGCCGGCGAATTCTACGTAGAGACCGGGCTAAGCGCCGTCGGAATGACTGGTTATCGCCGTTCGCTCTCGCTCGATTCCGCCCTTGCCGTCGTGCAGTTCTGCAAAGACGGAATTGACTATCGTCGCGAATACTTCGTCAGTCGCCCCGCCAATGTTCTTGCCGTACGCTTCAAGGCATCTCAGAAAGGCATGCAGAACCTCACCTTCTCGTATGCCCCTAACCCCGTTTCGGAGGGCAAGATGACCGCCGTAGGATCTGACGCCCTGCTGTGGGACGCCCGTCTGGACAACAACGACATGCAGTACGCCATCCGCATAAAGGCCATCAACCACGGCGGTACGCTGACCAACGAGGGAGGACGCATCACGGTTAAGGGAGCGGATGAGGTGGTGTTCCTCATCACTGCCGACACGGACTATCGCGCCAACTACGACCCCGACTTCCATGACCCCAAGGCATACGTCGGCGTCAATCCGCTTGCCACCACCGCTACGTGGCTCGGCAAGGCTGCGGACAAAGGCTATGACAGTCTGCTCAAGGAGCATTATGCCGACTATCATAATCTCTTCAGTCGCGTAAGTCTTGACCTCATGGGCGACAACACCACCTTCACCGACATGCCCATCAACCGCCGCCTTGAGGCTTACCGTCATGGAGCCAAGGATCCCTACCTTGAGCAGCTCTATTATCAGTTCGGCCGTTACCTCCTCATTTCATCGTCGCGCCCCGGCGATATGCCAGCCAACCTTCAGGGAGTATGGCATAACAATGTGGACGGACCGTGGCGAGTGGACTATCACAACAACATCAACCTGCAGATGAACTACTGGCCGGCTTGTCCGACGGCGCTCTCCGAGTGCGAGCAGCCCCTCTTCGACTTCATCCGCACGCTCATCAAGCCCGGAGAAGTGACGGCAAAGTCATACTTCGGTACACGTGGATGGACCACATCCGTGTCGGGCAATATCTTCGGATTCACCACGCCGCTCTCCAGCGAGGACATGTCGTGGAACTTCTCTCCGTTTGCCGGACCGTGGCTCGCCACTCATCTCTGGAACTATTATGACTTTACCCGCGACCGTCGTTTCCTTGCCGAATATTATGACATTCTGAAGGGAAGCGCCGACTTTGCCGCTGACTATCTGTGGCATCGTCCCGACGGAGTATATACAGCCGCACCGTCCACCTCGCCCGAACACGGACCCGTGGATGAGGGAGCCACCTTCGCCCACGCCGTCATCCGCGAGATTCTCCTCGACGCTGTTCAGGCAAACCGCACACTCGGCAAGGACGCCAAGGAGCGCCGCCAGTGGGAGGACGCGCTGAAGCATCTGGCTCCGTATAAGATTGGACGTTACGGACAGCTGATGGAATGGTCGAAGGACATCGACGACCCGAAAGACGAGCATCGCCACGTCAATCATCTCTTCGGACTCCACCCGGGCCATACCGTTTCGCCCGTCACCACACCCGAACTGGCTAAGGCAGCAAAGGTGGTGCTCGAGCATAGAGGCGACGGAGCCACAGGATGGTCAATGGGATGGAAGCTCAATCAGTGGGCACGTCTGCACGACGGCAACCATGCCTACACTCTCTATGGCAACCTGCTTAAGAACGGCACCCTCGACAACCTTTGGGACACGCACGCTCCGTTCCAGATAGACGGCAACTTCGGCGGTACAGCCGGCGTCACGGAGATGTTGCTCCAGAGTCACATGGGCTTCATTCATCTGCTTCCTGCCCTGCCGGACGCATGGGCAAAGGGAAGCGTGACGGGTCTGCGTGCAAGGGGCAACTTCCATGTGGACATCCATTGGGAAGGCGGCAAGCTCCAGAAAGCCGTCATCCGCTCCGGCTCAGGCGAGCCGTGTGAGGTGCGTTACGCTGACAAGACGCTGCGCTTCTCCACAAAGGCTGGCAAGACGTACGTCGTAGGGTTGGACACCAACGGAAACATTAAGTTAATGAAGTAAACAACAACGTATATTATAATGTATATAAGGAACACATCACTCAAGATGCTCCTTGGCCTTTGCTGCGCGGTTTGTCTCTGCATGCTTTCCTCATGCGTTGACGAGGACGAGTATGCCGACAATCCGCGCGGCAACTTCGAGGCTCTATGGAGCGCCGTGGACGAGCATTACTGCTTCTTCGACTATAAGAAGAAGGCGTACGGACTGGACTGGGACGAGGTGCATGAGCGTTACTCACGTCAGATTGACGACCACATGACGTCCGTGCAGCTCTTCGAGGTGCTCGGCAATATGCTTGGCGAGCTGCGTGACGGACACGTCAACATGTATGCGTCGTGGGACGTGGCGCGTTACTGGTCGTGGCACGAGGACTGTCCCTCCAACGTCAGCGACACGCTCCTCTCGCGCTATCTCGGCACCGACTATCGCATTGCCTCGGGCTTGCGTTATCGCATCCTCGACGACAACATCGGCTACGTCCGCTGCCCGTCCTTCGCCAATCCGATGGGGGAGGGCAATCTTGACGACGTGATGATGTATCTCGCCACGTGCAACGCTCTCATCGTGGATATCCGCGACAATGGTGGTGGACTTGTGACGAGTGCCGAGCAGCTGGCGGCAAGGTTCACCAACGAGGAGACGCTCGTAGGATATATGCAGCACAAGACGGGTAAGGGTCGTAACGACTTCTCGAAGATGGCGGAGCAGCGCCTCAAGCCGTCGAAGGGTCTGAGGTGGCAGAAGCGTGTGGCTGTCCTGACCAACCGTGCCGTATACAGCGCCGCCAACGAATTTGTGAAGTACATGAAGTGCTTCCCCAATGTCATCATCGTCGGCGACCGCACAGGTGGCGGTGCAGGCATGCCCTTCTCTTCGGAACTGCCCAACGGATGGAGCGTGCGTTTCTCCGCATGCCCCATGTACGACAAGGACGGCGAGTCCACCGAGTTCGGCATCGACCCCGACTACAGCGTCGGTCTCTCGCAGGACGATTTGCTGAAGGGTGAGGACACGATAATAGAGCGTGCCAGACATTTGCTGGCCGAATAGGCAGGGCTTTGACAAAAACCTTTATCCACAGTCCGCTTATGGGCGCAAATCCTAACGGATTTAAATAAAAGGCTTTACATTAGGTCTTACGAGAACCAGTTCTCGCCAACCTAACGTAAAGCCTTTTATTTGTGCAGAGCACGCGCCCATAAACGGAAAAACCTTTCAAAACACAAGGCTCAACAGAGAATGTGAAAGACGTTAGCCTTGTCTGCTTGTCAATTCACGCGCTAAATTCACAAGTGGGGCTATTTTGTTAAGAATTGGCCATTTTTTGTAAGAAATATCCTACTGACTTGAGCGTAAAACCGCTTACTTTGCAAACGTAAACCACGCCTCTTTCGGGGCATGGCATAACACAAAAACTTGTTTAACATACTAAACCCAACTGATTATGAAAAAACTAAACACTAACAAACAGTCAATCATCCAACGGCTTCTTGAGAGTCCTCCAAGAGGCGGCGCATGGATGCGCATGTTCTTCATGCTTATATTAATGATGATGTCGTCAGCGTTAGCGATGGCGCAAGACAGCTATGGCTTTAAGATTGCCGACGTGGAGGTGACGAGTGAAAACAGTGCTGACCTCAGTGTCATTGAGGGAGTGGAGGGAAAGATTAGCTACAATCCCAAGACGAATACCCTCACGATGCAGGATGTTACCATCGATAATGTCGATAATGGTATTTTTATTAATAGTAGCAGTGAAGGATTGAACATTGAGGTGCTTGGCGACAACAGTATTACGACAGAAAATGTATGTATTACTGGCTGGAATAAACCTTGCAATATTAGCGGATCAGGAACCCTCAGAATGAAGAGCGCTGAATCTGCAGGAATATATGCCTTCTGTTCGCAGACTGTTATTGAAGGCGTCAAGCTGTATACGGAAGGTTTATATGGCATAGGAGGAAATGATGGCGAGAGTGGGGAGGAGCTCATCGTGCGCAACGCTTACGTTGAGGCTACTGGCAGCAACGGCTCGATCTGCGACTTCCAGAACGTCGTTCTGGACGGGTGCTCCATCACCCAACCTGCTGGTGCTGCCTTCGACGCAAATGTGCATGCCGTGGCGCTCAACGGCGTGAAGGTCACCGACAAGGTGGTGATTAAGCCAGACAACTATGGAATTTTGATTGCCGGCAAGGATGTGACAACCCAAAACTGTGCTGACCTCAGCATTATTGAGGGAGTGAGCGGCAACGTCTCTTTCGACCCCGACACCAAGACCCTGACTCTTGCGAACGCCACCATTGAGGTAGATGGCAGTAATGCTATCTACAACAATACATACAAAGACCTTGTGATAGAGTTGCTCGGCACAAACACCATTAATGTCACCAACTCAGCTGGCATATATCTGTGCGAGTCGACAGCTATCAAGGGCGAAAGCGGTTCTAAGCTCAGCATAACGAACGACAGATGCGCCGTGCTTTTTGAGGGCTCCCCCCTCGAGATTGTAAACTGCTGGTTGGAGGTGGAAGGCGACTGGGGCATATCAGCAAACGACAACGTGGCAGAAGAGGTGCTCACCATACGCAACTCTCACGTGGAAGCTACGGGCCCCACAGGTTCAATCTGCGACATAGCCAACTTGGTGCTTGACGGATGCTCCATCAAGCAGCCGGAAGGTGCTGTGTACGACGCAGGGAAGAAAGCCGTTGCGCTCAACGGCGAGGTGGTCACCGCCAAGGTGGTGATTGAGCCTTCCGCCAGCGGCATCAACGACATCACAGCAGACGTGCCCGCACGTAAGAAGGGCATCTTCACTGTTCAGGGCGTGAAGCAGACCCAGTCATGGAACGAGCTTCCCGCCGGCATCTACATCGTGGACGGCGTGAAGCGAGTGAAGAAATGATTAGACATGTAGACATGTTTTTTTTGGAAATGAAGACATGAAGACATGAATTTTTGGACAAAAAAACATGCCTTCATGTCTCATGCAAATATCGTACAAAAGAGTAAAAACATGTTACAAAATAAAAATCGGTTTTAGAGATTAGTTAGGTCGTTTTTGTGGGGTTTTTTCATCGTTTGACTTAATACAGATTTGCTTTACACGGTTTTAACAATTCAAAAACAGTGTAA
>OOCI01002311.1_pt1 | contig 11921 bp, 9 predicted proteins | sample 1671761 | NCBI WGS metagenome assembly OOCI01 (sample SAMN06348190, study PRJEB24527) | human gut metagenome | biome: human gut; feature: ankylosing spondylitis patient; material: feces | host: Homo sapiens | place: China | collected 2015-10
AAAAGGCCCCCTATCTGCGAGTTTTGAGAGCGTGCGATCAGTCGTCGGCACGCCAGTCGGTGAGATTCAGGCTGGCGGCGACACGGTTCGAGGCGAATGCGCCGACGGAGACCAGCGCGTAACACAACGCTATGCCGCCGAAGAAGCTGAGCAGCGTGGCGGGCTTGGTCATGGATGCGGCGAACAGCGGGAACATCAGCAGCATCGAGCAGCCGCCGGCAACGGCCACCACCGTGTTGAGCGGGGTCAGCACCTCGATGAAACGCGCACGGTTCAACGTTTTCACGTCCGTCCCCTCCAACACCAGCATGCGGTATTCGGAAACCTGGTCGTAGACGCTGCCCGCCTGCATCACTCCGGAGCTGACGGCCGCCAGCACGGCCGCGAATCCGAGCGTCAGCAACCCTCCGGTGCCGATGTCGCGGATGAAGGCCAGTCCCGGTTCGGGTACGCCTTCGACAGGCGCGGTCGACGATGCGCCGATGAACCCGCAGATCGAGGTGATGCCAGCGATGAACACCGCCAGCGCGATGCCCGACACATTGCGCCATGCCCGCTTGGGATTGTCGAGGATGCGCCGCATCGCGATCATCGTGGCGGCGTCCTTAGGGCGGCGGGACCGCGACCTCGCCCGTGCGGTCACCACCCATGAGCCGATCAGGTTCACTAGAGCGAAGCACAGCGCGATGAACCCGATGATCACCGCATACATCGTCACCTCACTGTAATGCAGCAGGACCTGTGGGTTCTTGAACAGCACGATCGCGGCCACCAGCACGACCAGGAACACGATTACGCGCCACTTCGTGGGCAGCGGCTGGGCGGTCCGAGCGGTGACGCCCAGCGGGGTGATGGCGACCCGACGCAGCGTCAGCAATGCGGAGATCAGCGCCAGGACCGTGACCACCACCAGCACGACGATCAGCGACAGGGATCCTACCCACAACTGCTCGAACGTGAACCTCTGATCCTGGAAATTCAGCAGCATGATCAGCGGCATGATCGCGAAATAGCCGACGATGCCGATCAACGCGCCGATGAGCGCCTGTCCGGCGGCATCCAACGCGGTCAGTCTGGTCACCTGACTGGTGGTGGCGCCCGCGAGGCGCAGTGCCGCCAATCGCGCGTCCCGCCGCGATGCCGCCAATCGCGCCGCCGAGCCGGCGAGCGCCACGAACGGCACGATCAGCAGTATGCAGGCGAAGGCCGCCAGCATCACGTACGTGCTGGCGTATTGCGCCCAGTCGTGCTGGTCCTTGAGCCGTCCGGCCCACACCGCCCATGTGCCCGGCGCGCAGGTCGACCTGTCAATCAGGCATTTCAGCGTATGGTCGGCGGACGCGCGCCAGATGAACCCGTGCACGCCGCCCAGCACGGTCAGGAAGATGGCCGTCGCCGCCGCGAACGCGACGATGGCCAACGCCGATGTGTGGCCGGAGCCGCCGCGCCGGCCTGGGCGGTGGAACAGCCGCCATAGTGCGAACGTGCTCATTGGGCGCCTCCTGCGGGAACTGCCGGGTGCAGCGAGACTGAGGGTGGTTCAGCGCTCTCGGGCCGCCCCCAGTCAGCCTGCGGATGCCGAACCCCGCCAGCGGGGGCAAGGCCGGCGTCAACCGTCTGGCTGAGGCGGCCGTCCTGCATCGTCATCGTGCGGCCGCAGAAGCCGGCGACGTTGGGATCATGAGTGACGATCACCACGGCAGCGCCATTATCACGCGCGGCATCCATGAGAATGCTCATGACCTCGCGGCCGGTGGCCTGGTCGAGCGCGCCGGTCGGCTCGTCGGCGAAGACGACCGCCGGCTGTACGGCAAGCGCGCGGGCGATGGCGATGCGCTGCATCTGCCCGCCACTCATCTCGCCGGGCCGCTGCGAGGCCAGCTGCCGCAAACCCAGCCGTTCCAGCCACAGCATCGCCGCATCGGTGGCGGAACGGTAGTCGGCGCCGTCCAGCATCATCGGCAACGCGATGTTCTCCACCGCCGGCAACTCGGGCAACAGCTGTCCGGATTGGAACACGAAGCCGAACGCACCGCGGCGCAGTTTGGTCCGGTCCGCGTCGCTCATCGCTGTCAGATTCGCGCCTTGGAAGGTCACCGTGCCCGACGTCGGGCGGATGATGCCGGCGAGCGCGTGCAGCAGCGTCGACTTGCCGGAACCGGACGGTCCCATCACGGCGACCGTCTCGCCGGGGGCCAAGTCGAAGTTCACGTGATTGAGCGCTAGCGTATGCACGGCGGGCATGGCGTGGCCGGTTCCGCCGGCCGCATACGGATGGGGGTCGCCGGTTCCGGCGCCTCGCGGCATCACGCCGGTGACACTGTGGTCCGCCTGCACACGGGCCATGCCTGCGGTGTAGTCCATGACCAGGTCACGGGCCTCGATCACCGGTGTCCACGACTGAGACCGGGCGCGGGACTGAGATTGCGATGTTGCTGTGTTCATGCCTCCGAGATTACGCAGGCGGCACGCGACCGGCCATCGGGCGGCGGTATGAGCCTTGCGGCGAACCGGTTCTCCCCTCATCCGGAAGGATTAGGGGAAGAGAGTGGTGGCACTACCCTGAGCGCCCACAGGGCGTCCGTGATTGCAGGGCCCGAAGGTCTGTCGCGAAGCGAGACTAAGCCCCCCCAGTCGCTCGTCTGCGGTACGGCTCGGCAGCCATGAATATATATTGCATTATATCATGTAGTACTATGCGTAATATAATGCATATTTTGTTGTGATTAAGGTGGTGACTTACATGGACATCAAGGAACGTGCGGAGGCGTTACGAGAAATCTCCACGCCGGGCTCTCGCATCGGGTTGACCGAGTTGTCCCGTTCGAACGCATGGCGAAAGGCGCTGGAGCAGCGGGGATTGCTGGAAATCGTCGACCGCGCCGACACAGCCGGCTACCTGGTGTCCGTGGACTCTCTCAACGAGATGCTGGATGTCATCAATGCGCTGGAATCCGAGGTCGAACGACTCACCATACAGCAGATGTTCACCGCCCGAGGCGATAAGGAACAATGGGAGACCGGCTCCGAGCTGTCACAGTCGGCGCAGGAAAGTCTGAAGCGGCGCAAGGAGAAGATTCACGCGTTCCTTGATGGCGGTCGCTGATGGCCGCCGACTACGCATTATTGGAGCAAGCCATTGCCATCATCTCGTCCGTCCGCGGTCTGTATATGGATCCGGATGCACTTGCGGATGATGTGATTCTTCTGGCATATGTCTGGCCCGACGAAGGCGAATTCAAGATGGCGGTGGCCAGCGTTCACCGAGCCCTGACACAGCTCGTGGAGGGCAACGTGGAAGGAAGCCCTCTCAAGTACGGTTTCAGCGGGTGGCGTTCCTTCCACTTCCAACATCGACGAGGCCAACAGTCGCGCGCCGACATGCGCATCGTGTATATGCCCCTCGACACGGGAATTCGCGTCAAAGGATTCGCAAACCGCCACCTTCCATCCGACATCTACCAGCGTTTGGCGCAACTGCAGTAACCGTCACGAACACCGTGCGGCAGCGGCCAGCGCGTGCAGGCGCTCGGCGAAGCGCGGCCAGTCTGTGCGCATCGCGGTCAAGAGCTTGCGGTCGGGCACTTCGTCGATCGGCACCCATTCGATTTCCATGCTCTCGTCATCGTTCGCCCGCGGCACGACCCGGTGACCGGGCTTCTCGAACGCGAAGACCGTGGTGTACGCCCATGGCCCGTGATCCTCACGGTAGGACCCGACCACCTCGATGTCTTCGGGCGTGATGTTCGCCTCCTCGTAGCTCTCGCGCAGCGCACCCTCGATCGGGCTTTCACCGTCGGCCGTCGCGCCGCCGGGAATGCCCCATGTGCCGCCTTCCGCGCTCCACGCGGCGCGATGCTGCATCACCACGCTGGTCACTTCGCCGCTCTTGGGGTCACGCCGCGCGAGCAGCACGCCGGAGGCACCGTTCAATCCCCAGTGCTTGCGCCCGCATGCGCAGTCGATCCAGCCGTCGCCGGGCTGATGCACGTTCTCCTTGGGCGGCACGACTCCGCTGCCTCCGGTCTTGTCTTCGGGCGCCGATTCCCCGCGGGCCACGTTCCACAGGTCGGTCCAGTCCACGCCGAGCTTGCCGACGAGTCGGCGAAGCAGCGGCAGACTGATGCCGATGATGCCGTGCGGGTCGCCGTCGATGCCGTCGATGAACGCGCCGCCGAAACCCTCCAGCGTAAACGATCCCGCGACTTCCAGCGGCTCGCCGGTGGCGATGTATCGTTCGATGTCGCGGTCGCTGAACTCGCCGAACCGCACGACGGCATGACTCGCGCCGCGCTCGACGCGCCCGGACGCGAAGTCGATCACGCAGTGCCCGGTCCACAGCTCGCCGGTGGCGCCGCTCATGCGGTGCAGTCGCTCACGTGCCACCTCGACGCTGTGCGGTTTGCCGTAGCATTCGCCGTCAAGCAGGAACATCGAATCACAGCCGACGATCAGCGGGCCGCTGCTCGCCCGAGTGAGCCCCGGCTGCATGGCAATCACATTGGATATCGGTTCGGTGACGGTCGGCATGTCCACGCCGGAGAAGTCACGGGTCATCGCGATCGGCGCCTTCGAATAGTCAAGCGGAGCGCCACTCTGGCGAGGTATGTCCGCGACGTTCATCTCGCCGCGAAGCTCCGCGGCCTGCAACGGGTACGCGATCACGCGCTCGCCCGTCGCGCTCGCGGCCGCGTCGGCGACATCGCGGTACGCCTGATGCACGGCCTGCGCTTTGGCCTCGGCCAAAATCATCACGCGCTGTTCGACGTTCAGCTGGTCAACGGTGACGCCGCGCTCGGCGGCGGCCTTTTCCAGCGCAGCCGGCTCATCGACATGGGACACGCGGATGGTCGGGCAGATGCCGGCCGCATACAGCACATCCCGGCGCGGCTGGGACTTCGACGCCAGAATCATCGGAATGGACATGATCGTCACCTTTCTTTTGCCGCCGCACCAGCTGCCGCATCACCCAACCGGCAACTTCGCGCTCCCCTCATCTCCGGCCCGAAGAGCGGGCGAGGAGGCACGTGCGGTATTTCTACTTACGCTCGACCTGCACGCCGACCGTGTCGATGGGCAGGTGCAGCACCTTCCAATGGCCGGAAGCCAGCTGTTCCGCCGCGACCTCCTCGATGTCCGCCACGGCGTCGCCGTGATGCAGCACCAGCACGCACGGGCCGGCGCCGGACACCATGGCGGCGAAACCACGGGAACGGAACGCCTGAATCAGGTCCCATGACGGCTGCATGAGCCCCTTGCGATACGGCTGGTGCAGGCGATCCTGCGTGGCAGCGTACAGCAGCGCGTTCGGCTCTTCGCCGGACGCGAGCGCGCGCGGGTTCATCGCCGCGGCCATCAGCGCCACGCGCGACACGTTAAACACCGCGTCGCGATAGGCGACCTCGCCGGGCAGCGCCTCGCGCGCCTTCTCGGTGGACAGTTCGTAGTCGGGCACGAACACGGCCGCCGTGACGCCCGGATCGACCGCGTACTTGACCGTGTGGAAACCGCCGTGCAGCGGGTCTCCACCGGGGATCGGCACCGAGCCGACCCCTTCGGCCGTGTCGAAGTTCCATGAGACGGTCATGCCGCCGTACACCGCCGGCGCCACGTTGTCGGGATGGCCTTCGATGGCGGCCGCCAGCTCGAAGATGGAATCGCGGTTGAGCCGGTCCTCCTGCGCGAACGCGGCAGCGGCGGCGATGCCCGCCACGATGGCTTCGGCGGACGACCCCATGCCGCGCGCCTGCGGGATGTTGTTGTGCGCTTCGAGGATGAACCCGACCTTGCCCAGGCCGAAGGTCTGGCATGCCTTGCGGAACGTGGAGACGACTAGATGGGTCTCGTCGCGCGGCAGCGTGTCCTCGCCCTCGCCATAGATCAGCACTTGCGCGGCGCGATTGGACGGGTCACGGCTGAGCGTGAAGGTGAGTTCGTCATGATAATCGAGGGCGAGGCCGACTGTGTCGAAGCCGGAGCCCAGATTGGCGCTTGTAGCCGGCACGCGGACCTTGACCTGTGTACAGATTGGTTCCATGATTCCTTGATTCAGCGATTCCGTCCCCGCTGATGGGGAGGGGAGCAAACGATAGTGAGATCGGGGTGGTTTCGCGGAAACGCCGCGAAACCACCCCCAGTCGGCTTTGCCGACAGCCCCCGCCAGCGGGGGACAGGCAACCGTATGACTAGTCGAGCACGCGCAGGATGGACGGCTCTCCGGTGACGAAGTCCAGCGTGCGGACGGCTTCGACGGTCTCACGCAGCGTGACCTCGTCGGTCAGATGCGTGACGATGCGCAGCTGCTGGATCTCGCCGTCATAACCAGGATCGGTCATCGTCGGCTTGAGATCCTGATTGACGCCGTTGATCGACACGCCGTGGTCGGCGAACTCCTTGGCGATGGCGGCGAGCACGCCCGGCTTGTCGTGGATGAGGAACCGCACGGCGAACGCGGCGCGGCTGACGCTGATCGGCGCCTTGGGCAGCTCGTGGTACATGGGGATGGACGGGCCGGTGCAGCCTTGAGCGATGTGGCGGGCTTCGGTGACCACGTCGCCGACGACGGCGGAAGCGGTCGGAGCGCCGCCCGCACCGCGGCCGTAGAACATGAGGTCGTCGGCCGCCTCGGCCTTGACGAACACGGCGTTGAATGAGCCGTGCACGGATGCCAGCGGGTGCGATTCGGGAATCAGCGCCGGGTAGACGCGCGCCGACACACCGGCCTCGCCGTTCTCCACGACGGCGAGCAGCTTGATCACCTTGTTTTCCGCGGTGGCGGCGGCGATGTCGTCGGCGGTGATCTTCGTGATGCCCTCGACGCTCACGTCATCGATCGTCACGTTGGTGTGGAAGCCGAGCGTGGCCATGATGGCCGCCTTGTTGGCCGCATCGTAGCCTTCGATGTCCCCGGTCGGATCCGCTTCGGCGTATCCCTTGGCCTGGGCGTCCTTGAGCACGTCATCGAACTGCAGGCCCTTGGTGGTCATCTCGTCGAGAATGTAGTTGGTGGTGCCGTTGACGATGCCCAGCATGCTGGTCACCTTGTCGCCCGCCAGGGATTCGCGCAGCGGCAGCAGGAACGGGATGGCGCCACCAACGGCCGCTTCGAAGTAGATGTCGACGCCCTTGGCCTCGGCCGCGGTGTAGATTTCCGGGCCGTACTTGGCAAGCAGCGCCTTGTTGGCGGTGACCACGGAGGCTCCCGACTCGATCGCGGCCATCACGAACGTGCGGGCCACTGTGGTGCCGCCGATCAGCTCGACGACGATGTCGGCGTTGGTGGCGACCTTCATCGTGTCGGTCGTCAGCAGAGACTTGTCGATCCAGGGGAAGTCCACCTCATCGGGATCCAGGCAGGCCACGCCGACCAGCTCGATCGGACGCCCGATGCGGGCAGCGAGTTCGTCCTTCTGCTCCACCAGCAGACGTGCGGTCTGTGATCCGACGGTTCCCGCTCCCAACAGTCCAACGCGGATGGGGTTGTCATTCAGCTGTGCCACGGATTTCCTTCCTTCAGCGGTGTTTGGCGCGCCCGGCCGCCACTCACCGATAGAGGGTCGCCGGGCCGGCGTCACTGTGTACCATCCTACGGAATGAATCCGACACGCCGCCCGTCAACGCACCGGAGGCCGGATCCAGCTCCCAATGGCCTCGTTTCCCTTGGCTTTCCACTATGTAGCAGCGCTAACGACACGCCGAAGTAAAGTAGATTTACAAATTGACGCCGTAAACAGAGAAATCGCGAAACACCAGTTTCTCGTAAGGCTGAGCTCTTATACACCCGCCATGTTTCCTGCATATTTAGCAAATAATCTTAACGAAACACGGGCCTCATATCGTAAAAGTCACGTACCATTGTTCATTGAAGCGGCGTTGCTGACATACTCGCGAGCGTCCGATCCAATGGTGGGATGGTACGCGAACGGGAATTGTGGCGGAAGAAAGCGCCGCCCGTATCCTCAGAGGGAGGTTGGAATGAAAGCATATATCCAGCGCCTTGGTCGCGCTCTTATGCTGCCCGTTGCGTGTCTGCCTGCTGCAGCACTCTTCCTGGGCATCGGTTATTGGATCGACCCGAGCGGTTGGGGTGGCAGTAACGTCGTCGCTGCCTACCTGTGCAAGACCGGCGGCGCGATCCTCGACAATCTGGGCCTGCTGTTCGCCGTTGGTGTCGCCATCGGCATGGCTCGCGACAAGGACGGTGCCTCGGCACTGTCCGCACTGGTCGGTTTCCTGACCGTCACCACGATCATGGGCTCCGCGTCCATGTTCCTTGGCTTCGACGCCACCAAGGTCGACACCGAGCACCCGGCATTCGCCGCTGGCGCCATCGGCAACAAGAACGTGTTCTTCGGCATCCTGGTCGGCTGCGTGGCAGGTGCGCTATACAACAAGTTCGGCAAGACAAAACTGCCGGACTTCCTGGCGTTCTTCTCCGGCCGCCGTTGCGTGCCGATTCTGACCGCCGCGGTCATGTCCATCATCTCGCTGCTGTTGCTGTTCATCTGGCCGGCCGTCTACGGTGCGCTGGTCTGGTTCGGCGAGTCCATCATGGGCCTCGGCGCCGTCGGTGCCGGCATTTACGCCTTCTTCAACCGTCTGCTTATCCCGACCGGTCTGCACCACGCACTGAACAACGTGTTCTGGTTCAACCTTGCCAACATCAATGACATCGGCAAGTTCTGGGGCAGCGCCGACCCGGCCAGTGGCGCGGTCATCGCCACCGGCGGATTCCACCCGTTCGGCGTGTACGTCACCGGCATCTACCAGGCCGGCTTCTTCCCGATCATGATGTTCGGTCTGCCGGCCGGTGCACTCGCGATCTACAAGAACGCCAAGCCCGAGAACAAGAAGGCCACCGGATCCCTGATGCTCGCCGGTGCGCTCGCCGCGTTCCTCACCGGTGTCACCGAGCCGCTGGAGTTCTCCTTCATGTTCGCCGCCTTCCCGCTGTACGTGGTGCACGCGCTGCTCACCGCCATCTCGGTGTTCATCGCCGCTTCGTTCCAGTGGATCGCAGGCTTCAACTTCTCCGCAGGCTTCATCGACTGGTTCCTGTCGCTGAAGGTTCCCGCAGCTCATATGCCGTGGATGCTTATCGTTCAGGGCCTCGTCTTCGCGGTCATCTACTACTTCGTGTTCGACTTCATGATCAGGAAGTTCAACATGAAGACCCCGGGCCGTGGCGATGACGATGACGACGATGCCGCCTCCGCAGCGTTCGACACCGCGACCTCGTCCACCGGTGACAAGTACGCCGACCTCGCCGGCAAGCTGTACGCCGCTCTGGGCGGTCACGACAACATCACCGAAATCGAGAACTGCATCACCCGTCTGCGCATGGGCGTCGTGGATTCCTCGAAGGTCGACGTCGACGCCATCCGCAAGACCGGCGTCCCCGGTGTCAAGGTGATCGACAAGAAGAACGTCCAGATCATCGTCGGCACGCAGGTGCAGGCCGTGGCTGACGCTCTGTCCGCCCTGTATGGCAAGCCCGCCATCGGTGGTGGTTCCCCAAAAGCGTGACGGCAGCCCCCGCTGCCGCTGCCCCCGCCCCCAAGGTGAAAGCCGCTGACAACGCGGTGCTCGCCCCTGGGGACGGTGCCATCAAGCCGATCACGGAAGTGCCCGACGAGACCTTCGCCGCCAAGATCCTTGGCGACGGATTCGCTGTGGTTCCCACGTCGGGTCGTGTGGTCGCCCCGGTCGCCGGCAAGATTACCACGGTCGCCCAGGCCAAGCATGCAGTGGGCATCACCACTCCCGCCGGAGTGGAAGTGCTCGTGCACATCGGCGTGGATACTGTACAGCTCGCCGGATCCCCGTTCACGATGATGGTCAGCGAAGGCCAGCAGGTGAACGCCGGAGACGCGCTGGTCGACGTGGACTGGAATGTGGTCAAGTCCGCTGGAAAGCCCACCGACGTGATCGTCGTGTTCACCAACCCGGCCAAGATCGATAAGCTGTCGATCACCGCCAAGGGTGCGGTGGCTACCGGCGCTCCGATTGGCACCATCGTCACCAAGTGATTCGGTAGACACAACCACAACAAACAATAAGGAGTCCTCCCTGATAGCCGGGGAGGACTCCTTTTTTTGAGTTCTACTGCTTTTTGCTTTTATATCTTGCCGCTGGCGCTGAACGGTCAGCCCTGATCCAGATCCAGCAGGTCGTCAATGGTCTGGCGACGGATCATCACATGTGCGCCGGCTTCACTCACGGCGACCACGGCAGGAATCAGCGCCTGATTGTAGTTGCTCGCCATCGTGCGGCCGTATGCGCCCGTCACCGGCACGGCGAGGATGTCGCCGCGCCTGAGGTCGGCCGGAAGCCTGTCCTCGTGCACGATGATGTCGCCGGACTCGCAATGCATGCCGACTACGCGTACCAGCATCGACTCGTCCGACCCGCGACGGTTGGCCAGCCGGACCGTGTAGTCGGCGCCGTACAGCGCTGGACGAATATTGTCGCTCATGCCGCCGTCCACCGACACGTACACGCGCTCATCGATGGGATTGCCGGTCTTGTCTTTGGCGTCGGACAGATGCACCGGCTTGATCGTGCCCACACGATACAGGGTCACGCCGGCCGGGGCGACGATCCATCGTCCTGGCTCGAAGCTGATGGCCGGCGCGGGCACACCGAGCGCACGGTTGATGGCACCGACCGCTTCGGCGAGACGACGCAGCTCGACGCGCACGTCCATCGAATCCTCGCCGTCGGTGTATGCCACGGAGTAGCCGCCGCCCAAGTCGACCTCGGGCAGCGTATAGGCGTCGGTGGCGTAGAAGGTCTTGCGCAGCAGCATCATGCGCTTGGCGGCCTGGATGAAGGCGTCTGCGTCATGGATGTTGGAACCGATATGAGAGTGAATGCCGACGAGTTCCAACTCGTCGGACCGTGTGAGGATGTCCTTGAGCACGGCCAGTGCCGGCCCATCCGCCACGGTTTCCATCGCGGCGGCGAGTGCCTTGTCCTTTTCGGGGATCTCCTCGTGGCTCAGGTCGTACGGGTACTTCACGTCGTAGTGCAGTTCGTGCTCGGGCTTCGCATTCCCGTCACCGGCATCACCATCGCGTTCGGCGATGTGCGCGTTCGTAACAGCCGGCATCACGCCTGCTGGATCAGCCGTGAGTTCGTCCAGTACGCTGAGTGCCGCGGCATCGGCGCCGGCCGGCAACAGCGGCATGCCGAACTTCTGATCCTCATGCGCGGTGGAGATGTATTCGTGGCCACCGGCGTGAATACCGGCGGTCACGCGCAGCATCACGCGGGCACGCTTGCCGAGTCGTCGCGCGATGGCGGCGATGCGGGCCGGCTCATCCGGCTCATCCACGACGATTTTCGCAAAGCCCTGCTCGATGGCGAGTTCGATTTCCGCGTCGGACTTGTTGTTGCCGTGCAGCACCAGACGACGGCCGGGGACGCCTGCGGCGAGCGCGATGCGCATCTCCCCCATCGAGCATGTGTCGACGAGCATGCCTGCATCGGTAACCAACCGCACGACTTCTTTGGAGAGGAATGCCTTACCGGCGAAACTCACGTGCGTGGTGGAGTTGGTGAAGGCGTCGGCCGCCGCGCGCACGAAATATCTGGCGCGGGCGGAAACTTCGTCAGTGTCGATCAGATACAGCGGGGATCCGAACTCGTCAAGCAGCGACTCGGCGGTGCGCCCGTGGAACGTCAGGGCGCCTTCGGCATTCACTGCCGTCGCCACCGGCCAGATGGGGGTGATACCTTGCGTTCCGTCCACACGCACAGCAGATCCAGTCATTGCTCCTCTTTCGCTCAGGGCTTGCCGCTTTTCCTATTACTGTGCCATTGTGCCAGAACCGGCACCGTGATACCACTTCCCGACCATAAGGCGGAGGCTCGGTCGGAGAGTACCTGAATGAGCACCGCCCCCAGTCGCGCTACGCGCG
>OOCI01002314.1_pt1 | contig 11915 bp, 10 predicted proteins | sample 1671761 | NCBI WGS metagenome assembly OOCI01 (sample SAMN06348190, study PRJEB24527) | human gut metagenome | biome: human gut; feature: ankylosing spondylitis patient; material: feces | host: Homo sapiens | place: China | collected 2015-10
GTATCCACAGCCGTACCAATTTCGACCTTTCTCAGCACGAGAAGTACAGCGGCCGCTCTATCAAGTACTTCGATCCTGAGAAGAACGAGAGCTATGTGCCTTACGATGTAGAGACCTCTATCGGTGTTGACCGTATGTTCCTCAGCGTGATGTGCCACTCTTACTGCGAGGAGAAGCTTGAGAATGGTGAGACACGTGTGGTATTGCGCCTGCCAGAGGCATTGGCTCCAGTGAAGTGTGCCGTATTCCCATTGGATAAGAAGTTTGGTTTGCCAGAGTTGGCTCATGAAATCGTAGATGAGTTGAAGTTCCACTTCAATACCCACTATGGCGATCCTAAGGATTCCATCGGTAAGCGTTATCGCCGCCAGGATGCCATCGGTACTCCATTCTGTATCACCGTTGACCACGAGACACCAAACGACCACAAGGTAACTCTGCGTTATCGTGATACCATGGAGCAGGAGCGTGTAGCTATCTCTGACCTCCGCAGCATCATTGAGGAGCGCGTAAGTATTACTAGCGTATTAAAGAAACTTGGTAATGAAATTAAGAATTTCTAAATATCTCTTCTTGCTCGTGATGGCAGTGTTCGCCCTGTCATCATGCAGCGAGGATGATAACACCGTAGATGAGTATGCCAACTGGCAGGAGCGCAACGAACAGGCTTTTGACGATACTTTGGCTTATGCCCGTCAGCAGATAGCCAACGGCAGCACCGAATGGAAGGTGATTCGCAAATGGTCGCTCCAGAACCAGACACCTAACAAGGATGTGACTGGTATGGATGTTCCGCTTTCCTACAAGGATGCTGATCACATCGTGGTTCGCGTGTTGAAGGAAGGCAAGGGCAGCGGATGCCCTATGTACACCGATTCTGTGAAGGTGAGCTATCTTGGCAGATTGCTGGGCACTGATACTTATCCTGCAGGTTATGTATTCGATAAGACCTTCGAGGGTACCTACGACAAGGCCACTGCTCAGGTTACAACCAATTTGGCGAGTGGCTGGATAGATGGTTTTACCACAGCCGTGCTCAATATGCACATCGGCGATCATTGGCTGGTGTATATCCCATATCAGCTGGCTTATGGTTCTACCCAGAGTTCGAGTAGCGTAATCCCTGCCTATTCCATGCTTCGCTTCGAGATAGTGCTCGACAGCTACTATCGTCCGGGTCAGGTAATACCGGGTTCTAGAGCTGCTGCCCAGGCACTCAAGGGAGAATGGATTACAGAGTAGGATTTTTGGGGGATTTACACCTTATTATATATAGGTGATAGAATAGGAGCGTTCCTAGGATTGCCATCTGATGGCATTCTTAGGAACGCTTTGTGTTAACATACCTTTTTGATGTGTTAACAAGTGTTCGTGTTCGCACACAAAACGCTGTCTATATTAAAAAAATGTTAGTTTTCTGCATTTTTTCGGCTAAAAGTATTGCAGTTTCAGAAAATAGTTGTACCTTTGCATCAGAAAAAATAAGTTTTAGGTTTTTAGTTAGGTAATAGATTTTATTAGGTTTAGTTGTTAGGTAAAGTTAAGATTGTTGTTCATTGGTTTATTGGTTTTAGTTAAGGTAGTTAGAAAAGATTGTTTATTCAAGGACGACAGGTGTTAGTTAAGGTAAGAATAAGATTGTTTATTCAGTGACGACAAAAAACAGTACTGTTCCGCTCTGCGGAAGTTAAGTTTTGGGAAAAACAAAGGTACGAAATTCATGTAATTAAATAAAAGGTGGCGATTCCTTCCCGGAGTCGCCATTTTTTTCGTTAACGCAATTAATAAGAGAAAAATATGTTATTCAAGAATAAGACAGATTATCTGATGGAGTCGATACGCGAGGGTAGGGCGATGGCTCGCAGCGAGAAACTCAATCTCATCGTGGGGTTGAGTATTCCATCCATGCTGGCACAGATTTCCACCGTGATGATGTTCTTCATCGATGCATCCATGGTAGGACATCTGGGTGCTGAGGCTTCGGCAAGCATCGGACTTATCGAGTCAACCAACTGGCTCATTGGCAGTTTGCTCAGTGCGGCAGCTACCGGTTTCTCGGTGCAGGTGGCTCATTTCATCGGAGCCAACGATTTCGTGAAGGCTCGCCAGGTATTCCGCCATGCCCTGATATGCGGTTTGGTGTTCAGCCTTTGTGTTACCCTGGCATGTGTAGGAGTGCATTCTCATCTGCCTTATTGGCTGGGTGGCGGTGCTGATATTGCGGGCAATTCCTCACGGTATTTTCTGATATACGGTTTGGCGTTGCCCTTCGTATTCCTGTATCATATCTCCGAGATGATGCTCAAGTCGGCAGGCAACATGCATACCCCGAGTGTGATGGCGGTGCTGATATGCATCTGCGATGTGGTGTTCAATTACCTCTTCATCTACGTCATGAAGATGGGCGTAGTGGGAGCTGCCTGCGGCACGGCGCTTGCCTATATCTGCATCTCGCTGCCCAATCTCTACCTCACGGTATGCCGTAACCGGATACTCAATCTGCGTCAGGACAAGGAACCTTTCCGGTGGGTGAAGGAATACCTGCACCATGCCTGCAAGATTAGCATCCCGATAGCCATACAGAATGTCCTGATGAGCGGTGCGCAGATCGTGAGCACCATGATTGTGGCACCATTGGGCAATATCGCCATTGCTGCCCACTCGTTTGCCATCACCGCCGAGAGCCTCTGCTATATGCCGGGTTATGGTATCGGTGATGCCGCCACCACCCTGGTGGGGCAGACGCATGGTGCCGGGCGTACCGATCTCTGCCGCAATTTCGCCTATATGACGGTGGGATTGGGCATGTTCGTGATGGCATTGATGGGAGTGGTGATGTATGTCTTTGCCCCCGAGATGATAGGTGTGCTCTCGCCGGTAGAGAGCATCCGCGAGCTGGGTACCACCTGCCTTCGCATCGAGGCCTTTGCCGAGCCTTTCTTTGCAGCGAGCATCGTAACCTATTGTGTCTGCGTGGGAGCGGGTGATACCCGGAAGCCAGCCGCCATCAATCTGGGTACCATGTGGCTGGTGCGCCTCACCCTGGCTTACGCCCTTTCCAAGAGCTATGGCTTGGAGGGTGTCTGGATTGCGATGGCTACGGAGCTTACCCTCAGAGGCACGCTTTTCCTCATCCGACTTTACCGCGGTTCGTGGATGAAGAGCTTCCAATGTTAGTTTTACGTTAAGATTTGCAGGTATTGGGGAAGATAATCTCCCAAATGCTTGCAAATCTTTTTTATTTTGTGTAATTTTGCAAGCGGAATATTTGAAACAAGAAATTTTATAAATCAATAGCAGATGAAACTAAAAAAGATTTTTGCAGCGTTTCTGCTGTGTTTATCCGTGGGAAGTGCGATGGCACAGATGCCAGCCATTCCTGTGGATAAGAATGTGAAGATTGGTCATCTCGACAATGGATTGACTTACTACATTCGTCACAACAGTTATCCTGAGCATGTAGCCAGCTTCTACATTGCCCAGAAAGTGGGTTCTATCAATGAGAACGATGATCAGCGCGGTTTGGCTCACCTCCTCGAGCATCTCGCCTTCAACGGTACCGATCACTTCAAGGGTAACTCTCTCCAGGATTACCTGCAGAGCATCGGCGTGGAGTATGGTAGAAATCTCAATGCCTATACCAGCGTAGAGAAAACCGTATATTACTTCAACGATGTACCTACTACCCGCCCTACAGCCGTAGATTCATGCATGCTCATCCTCAAGGATTGGAGCAACGGTATCTCTCTTACCGAGGAAGCCATCAATGACGAGCGCGACGTGGTACACAATGAGTACCGTATGCGCATCGTGGGTCAGCAGCGCATGATAGAGCGCTCTTTGCCAAAGCTTTATCAGAACAACAAGTATGGCTACCGTTTCCCTATCGGATTGATGAGCGTCATCGACGGCTGCAAGCCGGAAACCCTGCGTGCTTACTACCGCAAGTGGTATCGCCCTGACAATCAGGCAATCATCATCGTGGGTGATGTAGATGTCAACCATATCGAGAACAAGATCAAGGAGCTCTTCTCGGGCATCAAGGTGCCTGCCAATGCCGCCAAGATTGAGCCGGTGGAAGTTGCCGATAATGATACAGCCATCTACGTAATCGACAAGGACAAGGAGCAGCAGTATGATATCTTCAATATCTTTATGAAGCATCCTGCCATCCCTAATGCGATGAAGGGCGACATGAGCTATCTCATGAAGGGATACATGGACAATGTGGTTACCTCTATGCTGGGTGCACGCTATGCCGAGATTGCCCAGGAAGCTGACTGCCCATTCCTTCAGGCAGGTGCCGACGACGGCGACTTCCTGCTCTCTTCTACCAAGGGTGCCTTCAGTCTTATCGGTGTGGCAAAGCCAGGTAAGGTAAAGGAGGCTTATGCTGCCGTATTGCGCGAGGCAAAGCGCATGCACGACTTCGGATTCACCGCCACTGAGTATCAGCGTGCCAAGGAGGAGTTCCTGAGCCAGGTAGATAAGACGCTTGCCAACAAGGATAAGATGAAGAACGAGCAGTTTACCACCCAGTATGTGGATAACTTCATCTCCAACGAGCCAATCCCATCGGTAGAGGACGAGAGTCAGTTCTACAAGATGCTAGTACCTCAGCTGCCATTGGAGGCCATCAATGCCTATGCCAAGCAGCTGGTTTGCCAGAGCGATACCAACCTGGTATCGATGGTGCTGATGCGCGAGGCAGAGGGTGCCGTTTATCCTACCGAGAAGGAGCTTGCCGATATCGTGAAGCAGGTGCGCTCAGAGAAGCTGGAGGCATATGTGGACAACGTGAAGCAGGAGCCATTGATGGCTCAGTTGCCTAAGCCGGGCAAGATCAAGAAGACCGTAGAGAACAAGCAGCTGGGTTACAAGCAGCTTACCCTTTCCAACGGTGCCAAGGTGGTATTGAAGAAGACCGATTTCAAGGATAATGAGATTCTCTTCTCTGCCAATGCCAAGGTGGGTTACTCAGCTCTCGAGAAGAGCGATTACCCTAGCATCATGCTGATGAGCGAGGCTTGGGGTGCCAGCGGTTTGGGCGATTTCTCAAGCACCGAGCTTGAAAAGGCGCTCGCAGGCAAGCAGGCAGGTGTAGGCTTCTCCATCAAGCCTTACAGCCATGGCCTCTCGGGTAATTCTACTCCTAAGGACATTGAGACCCTGATGCAGCTCATCTATCTCAAGATGACAGCATTGAGCAAGGATGAGAAGTCGTTCAAGAATCTTCAGAATACCTTTGCCACTGTTCTTGCCAACCAGAGCAACAATCCTAACATGGTATATCAGGATTCATTGCAGAGCACCCTTTACCTGGGTAGCAAGATTGGCCGCATTCCTACTTCTGATGAGATCAACGCCATCAACTACGATCGCCTGATGGCGCTTGCCAAGGAGTATTACGGCAATGCCAAGGACTTCACCTTCTACTTCGTGGGCAACTACGATGAGAAGACCCTCCTCCCGCTCATTGAGCAGTATATCGCCAGCTTGCCAAACAATGGCTTCAAGCTGAAGAACAAGGAGATTCCATACGCCAAGGGCGAGGTGAAGAATAACTTTACCAAGGCGATGTCAAATCCTCAAACCCAGGCATCAGAAATCTGGAGCACCAAGTTGCCATTCTCTATGCAGAATATGGTACTGGCAGACGTAACCGCCCGACTGCTGGAGATGCAGTATCTGCGCACCATCCGTGAGCAGTTGAGTGCAGCTTACCATGCAGGAGCCACCTTCGGCATGCTCCGCGATTTCGACGACAAGGCTGCCATCAGCATTACCGCCAATGCCGGCTTGAATCCGGAGAAGGCTGATACCGCCATCACCTATTTCTTCAAGGGTGTGGAAGAGGTAGAGAAGCAGGTAGATGCTGCCGACTTGCAGAAGGTGAAGGAGATTCTTCTGAAGCAGGCAGGCGTAGATGAGAAGAACAATGCCTACTGGCTTGGTGTTATTGCCAACTATACCGGTCTCGGTTTCGATAACCATACCGGCTACAAGGAGTTCGTGAAGAACCTTCGTGGCGAGCAGGTTTCCGACTTCCTCAAGAATGTACTCATGAAGAGCGGCAACCATGTCGAGGTAATCATGAAGGCTGAGAAGAGCCAGGAATAATATCCCCCCGCTGGGATATCATTCCGATCAGCATAGAAATCCAAAAAGTCCCGTTGAACGATTTTTCTCGCCAACGGGACTTTTTGCCTTTTTTCTCTTTGTGGTATCAAAGAGTCATTCTGAAAATAATCTTTTTACGTAATTTCCTTTCTCTCTTACGTAAATTTCCTCAAGAGCACTCTCTTGCGAAAGTTACCCTTAGTCATTCTTCTTTGCCTTTGAAGCAAGAGCCTCACGGCGATCGTTGAGAATCTCCTGGCACTTGTTCAATGCCATATTCTCACTCATTGTGTTGACCTTAATTAAATCATTCATAACCTATTGTGATTTGTTAACGGTGCAAAGATAGGGTTTTCCTGTCATATTCGGGTAAACTTTTTGAGAAATCTATGCTAATAATCGTTCTTTTTTGATGTATGTCAAAAAAATGAAACATTTATGTCTTTTCTGAACGATATTTTGAACCTTTTGATGCCTCTTTCGTCTAAGAAAATAACAAATAATGATGAAAAAAGCATTTTTTGAAACGAGAGTTACAATTATAATAAATAGAAAGTAAAAAATGAAAAAGGTATTTTTTATGGCTGCCCTGGTGCTTGCCAGCACTTCCGGCAGCAATGTATGCGCAATGAATGAAGCTGTTCAGGAGGCTTCACTTTCTGAATTGATGCCTGTGAAGAAAACAACTAAAAAGACATCGAAGAAGACATCGAAGAAGAAAACTACTACCAGCAGCAGCTCTACCGGCAGCAGCATCATCAGTGGCATTCTGAACAATGTGATAGGTTCTGCCACCTTCTCGCAGGCAGATCTCTGTGCCCATACCTGGAAGTACAGCAAGCCGGGTTGCGCCTTCACCTCAGAGAACCTGCTGGCAAAGGCTGGCGGCGAGATTGCAGCCAACAAGATTGAGGAGAATCTGAGCACGTACTACAATAAGTTCGGCTTCAGCAAGAGCAATACCTACTTTACCTTCAAGACCGATGGCACCTTTGCAGCCAAGATTGACGGCAAGGCATGGAACGGCACCTATACCTTCGATGAGAAGACGCATGCCATCCAGCTGAAGGGCTTGCTGCTGAGTGCTTCGGGTTTTGCCACCCGCACCACCAATGGCATCAGCCTTCTCTTCGAGCAGAAGAAGCTGCTCACGCTGGTCAAGACCCTGAGTAAGCTGAATCTTACCGGCAGCACTACGATGAGTGCCGTGAGCAGCATTGTGGATAACTACGATGGCGTGCGCGTGGGCTTCGAGATGACGAAGTAAGATTGATTGCACTATAAGATTTAAGATTTTTAGAAGAATGAGTATTTCTTGTATTCTTAATTAAAAACTATATTCAGCAGTGTTGAACTTATGTTCAGCAGTGCTGAACTTGTATTCCACAGTGTTGAACTTAAGTTCAGCACTGCGGAACATAACTTTCTTCGTGGATTACAAACATTTACATAGTGAAGAGACCAATATTTCCTAGTGAGATAAAAAAAAGTATTCGAAGTTTCTATTTTATCTCAACCTGGAGAGGATTCTTCAATGCATCCAGGTAATCCTTGATGCGGATCTGCCATTCGGCATAGCTCCTTACATCATATTTGCTCCATGCAGCACCGAAGTAATAGCTGTACTTCTCTCTGTTCTTCAAGCCTCGTTTCAAGCCGAGAGCATGGCCGGTGGCACCATCGTGCTTCTTATCAAAGAGCTGGTAGTAGGTGTTGTCGATGCCTCCTGGGAAGAGTACGCCCACATATACCTGGGAATTGTTTACCTCGATGTTATCCGTAGGGTCGGCATAGCTTACGTAATCCTTGGCGAAGGTCTTCGTCTCCGTATCCTCCTCGTGGATTGGGAAACCGGTGGCGAAATCGGTAGGAGTGGTCAAGCCGTCATACCATACGGTCATCTTGTTGAAGTTGCTGCCCTTGTCGAGCGAGATGATGCGGTGCTCCACCACATTCTGCATATCGCCTACGGTAGATGGGTTGTAAGTCAGCTCTACGGTGAAGCGGAGCGGACCGTTATCCAATATCCTGTATGTCTTGTAGCAATAAGGCAGATACTGCTGGGTGCCCATCATGAGGCTTGGTGCACCCAATCCCAGGGTAGCGCCCACACGATAAGGATCCAATCCGTTGCCATGGTCGAGATGGAAGGAGGTGAGGATGTCCGTCTCTCGTGATTCTGCCTGAAGGGCCTTGATTTGCTTGGCAAGAGCAGCTGCCTTTGCTGTATTCTTCTCTACCTTCTCCTGCTTCTGCAAGGCTCTCACCTTGGCATCCATCTTATCGCCCTTGATATTTCCGTTCATATCCTTTACGTATCGCTCGTAAACCACGGTATCAGGAGTGTTCTTCACCCAGATGTCGGTGCCGAAGGAGCGCTCGCCGGTCTTCTGAAGGGCAGGGCCATATACGCGGTAGGCACAGCGGTCGTTCTCCCATGCGATATCATCCTTTCTTATCTTATAGAGAGCGCCGGTGGCATAAACCTTCTGCTGGTAAGGCTTGCCGATGCTCACGTAGTAAGTGGCGGAACCGTGAGGACGCACGCTGGCATCTATGAGCAGAAGACCATCGTGGGTAATCTGCGAGCCAATCTGCTGTCCTCGCTTGTTCTTCACGATATAGGCCTCTCCCTTCTTGGGGGTGGCATTGCCCAGCTTCGCCTTCACGTCGCTCATGCTGAGAGAGATGAGTTCCGTGCGGGGTGTGGAAGTTGGATTGCTTACCACGATGGTGGCTTGCTGTATGGCCTCTTGTGCCTTTGCAGGAGTGGCTTGCAGGGCATGGCAGTAGCTAGAACCTGCCGGCGCCATGAGCATCATCAGGCTCCTGACCGTGATGCCCTTCATCATTTTTCCATGAATCTTTTTCATTTTGATTTGTTTGTTTTTTATTTAATACGAATGAATAGTTGTTGATACTGAATAAAAATTTCTCGCAGTTTTTCTACGAAACTGCGAGAAATGTCTTTTATTCTTCTATAATGGAAATCTCCATGCTGATATCCTCCTTAGGGCGGTCACCACGCATGGTTTCGCAGTTCTGGATCTTCTCCACTACGTCAAGGCCTTCCTCTACCTCGCCGAAAACGGTGTACTGGTTGTCGAGGAATGGGGTTCCGCCCACCTCGGTGTAAGCCTTCTGCTGCTCCTCGGTAAACTTAGGGTAACCCTGCTCCCTGCAGCGCTTCTTGGTTTCATCCACCAGCTCATCCTGCAGCTTCATCAAGCCCTCACGGTCGCGGTTGCGGCGGAAGTTCATGATTTCATCATGGTGCTCCTTGGCAAGCTGGTTGAAGATGTTCTGCTCCATCTGCATGCCCATCTGCTTCTCCATCTGCTTCAGCTCGTTCTGCTTGTAGGTCTTACCCCAGACGATATAGAATTGGCTGCCGCTGCTCTCACGCTCAGGGTTCACCTCGTCGCCCAGACGGGCAGCGCTCAAGGCACCGCGCTTGTGGAAGAGCTGTGGATAAACAAACTCGGCAGGGATGGTGTAATCAGGTCCGCCCGTGCCCAGCATCTTGCCCTTTGGAGCGCCCTTGCTGTCAGGGTCGCCGCCCTGGATCATGAAATCCTTGATGACACGGTGGAAGAGTGTGCCATCGAAATATCCCTCCTTTGCCAACTTCAGGAAGTTGTCACGATGTTGAGGAGTCTCGTCGTAGAGGCGCACCTTGATGTCGCCCTCTGAAGTCTTGATCAATACTTTAGCCATATTTCTTTTTTGTTTCTATCTTGTTTATAATTCAATAAATCCTCGGAATTTCTTTCGGAATTCATTATCTCGGAATTTCCTTCGGAATTCGATTCTAACATTTATTTTTCTTTAGAACTTTCCCATTCGTTCCACTGCTTCATTGCCTCCTGCCAGTCGGTTTGCTCACCGCTGGCGATGGCATCCTTCTGCTTCTCTGCCTCATCACGTGCCTTGTCTCTTGCACGTTTCGCCTTCATGGCTTCGATGGTGGCATCGTCGAGAATCTGGATAGCACCACGCTTGATGGCATCCTGCAGTTCCTCCTCGCCGAAAGCCTTGCCCGGCTCATTGAAGTCAGAGATGTTGAATTCATAATCCACACGAAGGTCGTGGCGTATCAATTTCTGTTGCAAACGGTTGCCGGCATTCTTCAGGCGCAGCAACTTTCCGATTTCCTTGATTTCTCCTGCTGAGTATTTGTTTCTTCCCATTAATTATTTATTAATATTATATTTCTTTCTTTTTCTTTCCTGCGTTTCAGTGTTTCAGCGTTTCAGCAAAAAGCCCCTCGCTTCAAGTTGCAAGTCCCCCTTTTTGCCTCCGTTCCAGGCGATTCCATCGCCTGTCCTCCTTCCTCCTGTCAAGCCACCCCTTTACTTCCACGCCTTCTTCTGGTTTACCTCTATCAATCTGTCGAATTCGAAATCCGCCTTGATCTTATCCAGAATTCGCTTCACGATGATGTTCATCACGCTACCCTTGCTGTAGTTTGCCGTACACATGAAGTTCACGCGTCCCTCCTTCACCAGCTGGCACGCCATCGCCTCCTTCTGGGGCGTATCATATACGGCAATGGAATGGCCGCCGTGCTCCTTCACCATCTTCATGCAGGGCACATCGGTTTCTCCATCCCCGAAATAAATCATTCGCGGAAAAGGGATAGGGCGCTTGCTATCGGGAATATACTGGTTCACCCTGCTGTTGTCGCTCACCTGACGGATGCCCTTGTTGATCTTGAAGAGAAACTGCGTCTTCGTGGTATAATCCACGGCTACGGCTGGCCAGTAGGCGATGCCATCCTCATTATAGAGAAACGAGCAGGCATAGATGTTCTCGAATTCCTGAGCGATGGGGGTGCCCTCTATCATCTCCTTCAATCCCGAGGAGTTGATGTAGTGCTTGATCTCCAATCCGATGCTTGCACCATATTCGTTGATGAACGAGAACCATTGCTTCACGCCACGGAAGAGTTCTACATTCCTGCCGAAGCTCTGGAAGGATTCGCGGGTGAGCGAGATATGGTTCTTCTTTGCTTCATCCAGCATCATGTACATATAGGTGAGGATGCCGCTGGCATCCTTGCCCACGGCAAGCTTCCGGTTTTTATCCCAGAATTCCTCCTTCGTCTTTCCGGTTGCCTGGATGAATCCGAACTCCTGCATGTTGCCGGGAGATAATGTCCCGTCAAAATCATAAACCAGTGCTACCTGCGGTCTTTTCTTTGCCATATCCCGTTTCCTTTCCTTCTTTTACTTGAACTTGTCTTTTTCTTCTCTTGCTGGAACTTCCGCCCCTTCATAACCTGCAAATATACATATTTTTCTGCGATAAAGCCATAAGCAGATATATAAAAAAACATAAAGACACGAAAAAAGGCGTGTAAAACTCATTTTCAGAGTCTTACACGCCTTTGATCTTTATGCTAATCTAATAACTTCTCTATGATGAGAGAGATTACTTAACCTCCTCGAAGTCTGCATCCTGAACATCCTGAGCGCCATCGTTAGCACCCTGCTGTGCCTGCTGGCCACCCTGTGCACCCTGAGGACCTGCCTGCTGACCGCCCTGGTACATCTGCTGAGAAGCTGCCTGCATGACGGTGTTCAAGTTGTTGATAGCTGAATCGATGGCTGCAACATCACCTGCCTTGTGAGCATCCTTCAACTGCTGCAATGCCTGCTCGATGCCTGGCTTCTTGTCTGCAGGAATCTTATCACCGTTATCCTTCAGGAAGTTCTCGGTGGTGAAGATCATGCTGTCCGCCTGGTTCATCTTGTCAATCTTCTCGCGCTCAGCCTTATCAGCAGCAGCGTTCT
>OOCI01002326.1_pt1 | contig 11883 bp, 10 predicted proteins | sample 1671761 | NCBI WGS metagenome assembly OOCI01 (sample SAMN06348190, study PRJEB24527) | human gut metagenome | biome: human gut; feature: ankylosing spondylitis patient; material: feces | host: Homo sapiens | place: China | collected 2015-10
CCTTGACGTTGACGAGAATGTCGAAACGTTCGAGGTTTTCGGTCAGTTCCAGAGGTTGGCGAATGACCATCAGGCCGGTTTCGCGGGAAAAATATTCGTTAGCCGGTTTGCCGTTAACGGTGATTTTGCCGGAGCCTTCTTTGAAAAAAACACGAGCCACAGCGCTTTTGCGACGGCCGGTTCCGTAATTGTAGTTACCGATCATGTCTGCTCCTTAGATTTCGAGTGGCTTTGGCTGTTGGGCGCTGTGTGGATGAGTTTCATCCGCATACACTTTCAGCTTTTTGATCATGGCATAGCCCAAAGGTCCCTTTGGAAGCATGCCCTTGACCGCTTTTTCAAGCGCACGGCCAGGGAAACGCTGTTGCATTTTTTCAAAAGACGTTTCGTAGATGCCGCCAGGGAAACCGCTGTGACGATAATATTTTTTATCGGTCATCTTGTTTCCGGTAACGCGCAGCTTGCTGGCGTTGATAACGATGATGAAATCGCCGGTATCGACATGAGGTGTAAATTCCGGTTTGTGCTTGCCACGCAAACGGTGTGCCACTTCGCTGGCGACACGGCCGAGTACCTTATCGGTTGCGTCAATCACATACCAGTCACGCTGGACTTCACTGTCCTTTGCGGAAAAGGTTTTCATATTAAAACTTCCTGTGATGTTGATTCGCTCAAATGGGTGGTTCCGCCTGAATTAAAAGGTGGACACAGCCTTCTGTTATTTTCCTGAGCGATTGGAAAGAACGAAATTATAGACGTTTCAATAACTTGTCGTCAATCAAGTATGGAAAAAACGACGCATTTCAGCGTCATTTTCAATGTGTGAGGAGATAGTGATGAGCAAAAACGATGTTAATGGGGGCTCCGATGAGGTATTCTTTCCATTCCGGTAACCCGTTTTCAAATTCGACATGATTCCTCTGGATGTACTGGGCACTTATTTCCTTGCCTGTCTGATTCTCGCCATCGCTCCCGGCCCCGACAATATTTTCGTTTTGACGCAGTCGGCTCTGCAGGGAAGAAAAGCCGGCATTCTTGTCGTGCTGGGCTTGTGTACGGGGCTGCTTTTTCACACAACGGCTGTTGCATTGGGAGTGGCGGTCATTTTCAAAACGTCCGAGCTGGCCTTTACGATATTGAAAGTTGCTGGCGCCCTGTATCTGTTATATCTGGCCTGGGGTGCATTCCGGAGCGGTGCGACGGCAATCGAAGGAAAAAACGGTTCTGTCCTGCGAGGCGGCCAGCTTTATCGGCGCGGCATTTTCATGAATATCACCAATCCCAAAGTCAGTATTTTCTTTCTGGCATTCCTTCCCCAGTTCGCCAATCCGGCGCGGGGTTCCATTACGATCCAGATGCTGATCCTCGGGGTTGTCTTTATCCTCTCGGCCATTCTGGTATTTGGCGCAATCGCACTTGCGGCAGGTTCTCTGGGCGAATGGCTGAGCCGTTCGCAACGTATCCAGCGCTGGATAAACCGACTGGCGGGGACGGTTTTCATCGGCCTGGCAATCAAATTGCTGTTGACGGAACGTTGATCCGTTTCCCGGCTTTACTGCGTTCAGTGTGAATGGGAATGCAGGCTGTGCGTGATCAGGAAAATAATACCGATACCGAGGGCGACGAGTAGGATCTGCGGGATCGTCTGGCGAACCGTGCTGCGTCGCTGCATCTGTGGCATCAAGTCGCTCAGGGCGATATAGATGAAGCCGGCGGATGCCAGCGTTAAAACATACGGGATCAGGTTCTGGGCTCGTTCCAGTGTGAAGTAGCCAATCAGAGCGCCTGTCATGGAGGTGACGGTGTTGCTCATGCTGTAAAGCAGGGCGCGCTTGCGGGTGAATCCGGCATTCAGAAGGACGATGAAATCGCCGACTTGCTGCGGAATTTCATGAGCCAGAATCGCCAGGGCCGTGATCAGGCCAAGGTAGAAATTGGTCAGGAAAGCCGCCGCGATCAGGATGCCGTCCGTAATGCAATGAAATCCGTGTCCGACCAGGATCATCCATCCCGAATGGCCCGCTTCGTGTTTGTCGAAACCCTCTTCATGATGATGACCGTCACCCTCGTGGTGGTGCGAATGACGGAGAATGGCGAATTTTTCCAGCAGAAAGAAAGCGAGCAGGCCGATCAGGAGGGTAATGAACAGCCTGTCAGGTTCGACCTGCATTTCGAACGCTTCGGGCAAGGCATGCAACAGAGAGGTGGACAGCATCATGCCGACCGACAGGCTGATCATCAGTTCGATCATTTTCGACAGGATCGAAAACGACAGCAGGGCTGCCAGAGTTATACTTGTCGCGCCAATGACAAATATGGCAAGTAGTGCGTAAATGAGTGCGGAGTCCATATTCAACTCCTTTCTTATGGCTTTTAACCGGAAAATTCAAAATGATCCGGCAGCTGCGGTTGGAACAGCTCCCGAATCCGATACTGTATCGGAGGTGACCGATATGCTTATTTGACTGCGAGTGCCTTGCGCCGTTTGTCGATTTCTTTTATACGGGTGACAGACTGCGGCATTGCGTCCAATCTGGCAGAAGTCGACGGATGCTGGGCTGTGTAGTTCCTTATGTTGGTTCCGGGAAAGCGGTAAGCCAGCCGTTTCCAGAAACGGGGCGCATCGTCGATTTCATAATTTGCGCGCAGTGCCATCGCCAGGCTCAGGGTATCCGCGTCAATGTCGAATTTCTTGGACATCGGTTTAAGGCTCGATGCATTGATGGAAGGTTTCTGGTTCGCGTTGGTGTGAATCAGGTTGTCGATCAGGGCCGATGCCGCGCGGGTATTGTTCAGTGATTTGGCATGGTCCAGAACGTTATGGGCCATTTCCTTGGCGATGACGTAAGCCAGTTCCTGATCGGATTTCGTAAACAGCATCATACCCTGGGTAATGAGGATGCGGCTGCCGTCGGAATAGGCGTTGACGTTGCTGGCATGGCCCAGTTCAATACGGAAACCGCAGGATGGTGTCAGCGGCACGACGACATTGTGTCTGGCCTTGTTTCTCAATACGGTCAGCCGGACGGGCTTGTTTTTGGATACGATGGTGGAAAGCATCGCCACGGTATCCCGTTCGGCGTTGACGCCGGTCGGAACGTTATGGTTGTCGATTTTCAGCAACTGGTCGCCATGATGCAATCCGGCTGCTGCGGCACCACTGCCTTCGATGACGTTCATGACTTGCAGGCGTTCACCCAGACCGTAGGTTTCCGTGGCCATACCGGCCAGTGCCGGAGAATAGGAATATTTGTTGGCGACGGAAAAGCCGAGAAGGTTGCGCAGCTGTTTGCGGCACAGGTCGGCATTGCTGATCAACAGTTTTCCGCCGACTTTGTCGAGCCGGTCCTGCATGGCGATAATTTGCTCGAGTTTTTTGACGCCGGTCGTTTCGATCGTCGGTTCGGCTTCCTCGCCGTACCAGCTGGAGTCCGTCGCACAGGCCGTCAGGACGGCAACACAGCAAACACAGGCAATTTTCGGGAGCAGCCTTTGCTCCCCGATGAATTTCTTTAGCGATTTCAAGCGTTTCAACATGCTGTTTGAACCCTCATTCATTATTTTTTTCCAGTACTGCCGAATCCGCCAGCGCCACGGTCGCTTTCTTCGAATTCCCCGACGATGTTGAAGCCGACCTGGAGAACAGGAACGATCACCAGCTGGGCGAGCCGTTCCATCGGATTCAGGGTAAATGCATCCGTTCCCCGATTCCAGGTGGAAACCATCAGTTGCCCCTGATAATCGGAATCGATCAGTCCTACCAGATTGCCAAGTACAATGCCATGTTTGTGGCCGAGCCCGCTCCTTGGGAGAATCAGTGCGGCGTAACCCGGATCGGCGATATGAATGGCGAGACCGGTCGGGATCAGTTTCGTTTCACCTGGCAAAATGTCCATCGGCCCGTCAATGCAGGCCCTTAAATCCAGACCGGCACTTCCACTGGTGGCATATGAGGGTAAATACTCCCCCATTCTGGTGTCCAGTATTTTGATATCTATCGTTTTCATGATTACTTCTTTAAAGTCGTTTTGCGATCTGTTCGATCAACTGGCGTGCGAGAAGCTGTTTGCTGCCGTGCGGCAATTCAAGCACTCCCGTGTCATCGAACAGAATGAGTGTGTTGTCGTCCTTGCCGAAGGTTTCATGGCCGATGTTTCCGACCAGAAGCGGAATGCCTTTTTTCCTGCGTTTTTCTTCAGCATGCTGTCTCAGTTTTTCCGACTCTGCGGCAAAGCCGACGCAATACGGCGGATCGGGCAGCGCGGCGATGGATGCCAGAATGTCAGGGTTCTCGGCGAATTCCAGTGTCGGAGTATCCCCTTCCCTGTTCTTCTTGATTTTCTGGTCGCTGGCATTGGCGACACGCCAGTCTGCGACGGCAGCGACGGAAATGAAAATATCCTGATGGCTGATATGCGACATGACGGCGTCACGCATTTCAATCGCGGTCATGACGTCGACACGATCGACATGGTAAGGGGTATCCAGAGCGGTCGGCCCTGAAATCAGGGTGACGGATGCCCCCGCTTCACGGGCAGCGCGCGCGATGGCGTATCCCATTTTGCCTGATGAACGATTTGTGATGCCGCGAACCGGATCGATGGGTTCGAATGTCGGGCCGGCCGTAACCAGAACTCGCCTGTTTTGCAAAACTTTCGGCTGTAATGCGGCGATCACTTCCTCAAGCATCTGTGCCGGTTCGAGCATGCGGCCGTCACCGATTTCACCGCAAGCCTGAAATCCGGATGCCGGTCCCATGACATGGGCACCATCTTCTTTTATCTGGTTGAGGTTTCTCTGTGTCGCCGGTTTTTTCCACATTTCCGCATTCATGGCCGGTGCAACGATAAATGGTATATGCGCAGGCCGTGCAAGGCACAGGGTCGACAAGAGGTCGTCACCCAGTCCATTGGCCAGCTTGCTCATGAAATTGGCGGTACAGGGTGCGATAACGACGGCATCGGCCTGCCGGGTCAGGTCGATATGCGGCATCTTGCTGTCAGGCTGGTCATCCCACTGGTTTGAATAAACGGTATGGCCGGTCAGTGCCTGCATGGTGAGGGGCGTGATGAATTCTTTTGCCCCATCCGTCATAACGACCTGAACGGATGCGCCTTCCTTTATCATGGCGCGGGCAAACTCGGCCGACTTGTAACAGGCAATGCCGCCTGTCAATCCCAGTAATATTTTTTTGCCTGACAAGTCCATAATTTCTCCAAAATCCTGACTTTCAGATGAATGTGATATCTATTTTTTATTGACCCGTTTCAGTTCATCAATGATGAACAGAACGGCACCGACGCAAATGGCACTATCGGCGATATTGAAAGTCGGCCAGTGCCAGCCATTGGCATAAACGTCCAGAAAATCGATAACGTGGCCGTAAAGGGAACGGTCTATCAGGTTACCGACAGCCCCACTCAGTATGAGGGCGAGCGCCAGACAGAACAGCCTTTCCTGCGAGTGCTTTTTCAACAGGTAGAATGAAAACAATAGCGACAATACTGATCGCTGTAAAGAAATAACGTTGCCAGCCTGCCTGTGTCGCCAGAAAACTGAAGGCGGCGCCTTCGTTATAGACCAGGGTCAGATTGAAAAAGGGCGTTACCCGGATGGCCTGTCCATAACTTAAGACATGGGTGATCCATATCTTGGTGAACTGATCCAGAAGGACAAGGATGATGGCAAGGCCCAGCCAGGGGACGATGCTGGTATTGTTCGATTTGAAAACAGGTTTTCTTGTTGCCATATAAACAGTCGTAAATGCCTTCGGAAGCCATTGCAACCGGAGGCAAAGCATTTAAAAATCAGACGAATTCGCGTTCTTCACCTTCGCCAAACAGGTTGGCGGCGCAGCGGGCGCAAAGGTGAGGATGTTTCGAATCCGCACCGACATCGCCGCGATAGTGCCAGCAGCGGTCACATTTTTCATAGGTGGACGGCCTGACGCTGATGGATTCGTCTTTTTCATCCGCCACTTCAACGACATCGGCTTTCGACGTGATCATCAAAAATTTCAGATCGTCATCCAGACTCTTCAACAGGCTGTATTTATCCCCGCTGGCGCGGATTTCGATTTCAGCCTGAAGGGATGAACCGATTTTTCCGGAAATGCGGACTTCTTCCAGTTCTTTCATCACGTCGGCACGAATCGCTTTCAGCTTGCCATATTTGTCGAGAAGCGCCTTTTCGTCCTTGATTTCAGGCAGGGAATACGCTGTTAGGGTGAAAAGCGTTTCGTCGCTCTTTTCGAATTCTTCCTTGCTGGCGAAAACAGCCCAGGCTTCTTCCATCGTGAAAGACAGGATCGGAGCCATCAGGCGCAACAGGGCATGGGTGATATGCCACAATGCCGTTTGTGCCGAGCGGCGCGCCTTCGATACTTCGCCTGAGGTGTAGAGGCGGTCTTTCAGGATATCCAGATAGAGACTGCCGAGTTCTTCCGAGCAGTAGGTTTGCAGTTTGGCGACAATCGGATGAAACTCGAATTTTTCATAATACGCCATGATTTCGTCTTGCAGCGATTTCATGGAGGCAAGTGCGTACCGGTCGATTTCCAGCATCTCGTCGATGGCGACAGCGTCTTTGGACGGATCGAAATCGGCGGTGTTGGACAGGAGGAAACGAAGGGTGTTGCGGATGCGGCGATACGCTTCGGTGACACGTTTTAAAATTTCATCGGAGATCGACAGTTCACCGGAATAATCGGTTGCGGCAACCCACAGGCGCAGGATATCGGCACCTAGCGTGTCGGAAACTTTCTGCGGTGCGATGACGTTACCCATCGATTTCGACATTTTTTTGCCTTCACCGTCGACAACGAAACCGTGTGTCAGGAGCATCTTGTACGGAGGGCAGCCGTCGAGCATGGACGAGGTCAGCAGCGAGGAATGGAACCATCCCCTGTGCTGGTCGGAGCCTTCGAGATACAGATCGGCAGGAAAGCGCAATTCTTTCGCGTGCGAGCCACGCAATACGGTCAGGTGGGTCGCACCGGAATCAAACCAGACGTCCAGCGTATCCCTGTTCTTTTCATACTGGTCAGCTTCATCGCCCAGCAGTTCTTTCGGATCAAGGGTTTGCCAGGCTTCGATGCCTTCTTTTTCGACACGTTTGGCGATTTCTTCCAGCAGCTCGAGCATTCGCGGATGCAGTTCACCCGTTTCCTTGTGCACGAAAAACGCCATCGGAACGCCCCACTGGCGCTGGCGCGACAGGGTCCAGTCCGGACGGTTGGCGATCATGCCCTGCAATCGGGCTTTACCCCAGTCAGGATAGAAAGTGGTTTCCTCCACACCTTTCAGTGCCGTTTCGCGCAGGGTCATGTCTGTATCATTCGGCTTGATGTCCATACCTGCGAACCATTGGGAAGTGGCACGGTAAACGATCGGTGTTTTGTGACGCCAGCAGTGCATGTAGCTGTGGGTCATCATGTCGAGGTTGAAGAGCGTGCCCGCTTCCTGCATGGTATTGCAGATCAGTTTGGAGGCGTCCCAGATCATCATGCCGCCGAACAGCGGCAGGGTGGATGCGTAATGGCCGTTCGCCATGACCGGGTTCAGGATCTCGTCGTCTTTCATGCCATGACGCTTGCACGACAAAAAGTCGTCGACGCCATAGGCCGGCGCGGAGTGGACGATACCGGTACCGGTATCCATTGTAACGTATTCTTCCGCGTAAATCGGGGAGAGACGCCGGAAACCTTCGTGCATCTCATACAGAGGATGTTTGAAACGGATACCTTCCAGAGCGGCGCCTTTGGCGGTCGCCAGAATCTTCCACTCATTTAGCCCGTAGCGTTTTTGCAGCAGGGTACGGCCTTCTTCGGAAGAAGGGAGTTTTGCCCGTTCTTCAGCGACGATCAGCAGCCCTTTCTCTGTTTCGACCAGTGCATAGTCGAATTCAGGATGAACGTTCAGGGCCTGGTTGGCGGGAATGGTCCAGGGGGTCGTCGTCCAGATGACGGCATAACCCTTGTCGTTCGGCAGTTTGTCGAGACCGAAAACTTTTGCGATCTTTTCCTGTTCGGCAAACGGGAATCCGACGTCGATTTCCGGATCACGCCTGTCCTGATATTCCACTTCCGCTTCGGCAAGGGCAGAGCGGCAGTCGAAACACCAGTTGACCGGTTTCAGGCCACGATATACGTATCCTTTTTCCAGCAGGCGGCCCAGAGCGCGGATTTCATTGGCTTCATTGCCATGATTCATCGTCAGGTAGGGATTGTCCCATTCGCCTAGTACACCCAGACGGATGAAATCCTTTTTCTGGTTTTCGACCTGTTCTCTCGCATAGGCGCGGGCTTTTTCCTGCACTTCCGTGGCGGACAGGTTTTTGCCGTAGAGTTTTTCGATCTGGATTTCGATCGGCATGCCGTGGCAGTCCCAGCCCGGAACGTAAGGGGCGTCGAATCCGGCAAGGCCGCGCGACTTGACGACGATATCTTTCAGGATTTTATTGACGGCGTGTCCGATATGAATGTTGCCGTTGGCGTACGGAGGGCCGTCATGCAGAATGAATTGCGGACGGCCGGCAGCCGCTTTTCTGATCCGTTGATAAATCTTCTTGTCCTGCCATTGTTTGACCCAGTCGGGTTCCCTTTTTGCCAGGTTGCCGCGCATCGGGAATGGCGTGTCCGGCATATTGACCGGATATTCTTTACCCTGTTTGTTTTTGTCCTCTTTGCCGGACTTGTCGGAAGGTTTGTTAGACATTTTTATCACACAATATGGTTTACAACGGAACAGACGAAAGATTTTACAGTTTCTGTCTGCGTTTCAGTTAACTTTTACATTTGCGTTCTTTGAAAAACGTCCGGGCGGCTTCGACGTCTTTGCCGATGGCGGCCTTTAACGCATTCAAATCGGGAAACTTTTGATTATCCCGCAATTTTTTCAAAAATTCGATAGCAATCAGCTTTCCGTAGCAAATCCGGTCAAAGTCCAGAATATGGGTTTCCAGCATGATATGCCGGTCGCTGACAATCGTCGGCCTCGTTCCGATCATGGAAACCGATGGCAGGGGTTCGTCGGCGAGCCCGTGCACCTGCGTGATGAAAACGCCGGAGAGGATCGGGTTGTAGTGCCGGATCGGCAGGTTGGCCGTCGGAAAACCGAGATTGCGTCCGATCTTGTCGCCATGAACGACGTGACCCGACATCATGTAGGGTTTTTCCAGCAGTTCGGCGACTTTGGGGAAATCGCTTTCTTCAAGCGCTTTCCGGATACACGAAGACGAGATCCTGCCGTTTTCGTCGTTCACGGCGGGAAGGACTTCAACATGAAATCCGTATTGTTTACCCGCTTCTTTCAGCATGTCGGTCGTTCCGAGGCGGTCTTTGCCAAAACGGAATTTTTCTCCGATGATCAGCCATTTGACACCAAGTGCCCTGACAAGAATCTGCTCAATGAATTGTTCAGCTGTCAGACTGGCTGTAAGATGGTCGAAATGGGCAATCGTGACCTGATCGACACCACACTGCGCAAGAGCCTGTATTTTTTCGCGCAAGGGGGTGATGGTGGCGGGTGCCGTGACGGATTTGTCGGACTGGAACGCGAAATACTGTCTCGGATGCGGGCTGAATGTCAGGACGGCAGCCGGCAAATGAAGGCGATCGGCCGCCTCGCGCAATTTGGCGAGCAACACCATATGTCCCCGATGAACACCGTCGAAATTTCCGATGGTGAGAGCACAGGGGCCGCGAGGGATATCGTATGAAAAACCGCGAAAGACCTTCATTGAAGATGAATGGAAACAATAACCTAAACCTGAAATTATAATGCCTAATATATGCCAGGAGAAAAATTAATCGGTTTTGCCGGAATCATCACTCGGTATTTCTGTTATGGAATAATGAATGCTCTTCGTAATAGGGAATGAAAAACGCTGATGAGAAATCGTGTCTGTAAATTTCTGTGCAGTCTCGGATTGGCTGTAATGAGCCTGTCAATCGCCGGTTTCTCATTGGCGGCGAATCCGGACAAGGTCATTCGGAGCGTTTTCGAAGCGGCCGACGATGGGTTTGATATGGTCAAGACACAAAACTATTATTCCGGCTGGGTTGCAGACGCGATTTTCGAAACGCTGCTGAATTACGATTATCTGGCACGTCCTGCAAAGCTGGTGCCGAATACGGCTGAAGCGATGCCTGTCATTAGCAAAGACGGCAAAACCTACACCTTCAAACTGAAAAAGAACATTTATTTTGCCCCCGATCCTGTGTTCGGCAACAAAAGGAGGGAACTGACGGCTGAGGATTACATTTATTCCATCAAGCGGCTGGCCGATCCCGAAAATCGTTCGCCGTCGGCCAACTTCATCAGGGGAAAAATCGTCGGACTGGACGCGCAGGTCCACAAAGCCAAAAAGACCGGAAAATTCGATTACGATGCGCCCGTTGCCGGATTGCAGGCGACAGACCGTTATACCTTGCGGATCAAACTGAATGCACCGGATTCCAATTTCCTGTATGTATTGGCTTATGGGGCGTTGGCGGCGGTATCGAAAGAAGCGGTCGATGCCTATGGAAGCGGGATCGGTTCCCATCCGGTCGGGACCGGGCCTTACATGCTGCAGGAGTACGTTCCCCGCAGCAAGGTCATTCTGGTCGCCAATCCCAATTATCGCGGATTCATATGGGATTTCAAATCGACCGGTACGGCATGGGACGAGCAACTGGTACGCGAGATGAAGGGTAAAAAGATGCCTCAGGTCGGCCGGGTCGAGATTGCCATTGTTGAAGAGGAACAGTCACGCTGGCTGTCTTTTCAGGAAGGTAGAATCGATTTCGACAAGTTGCCGCAACTGGCGGCACCTGTCGCGCTGGACGGAAACAGGCTGAAGCCGGAGCTGGCGGAACAGGGCATTCGTCTTTATCGCACGACGGAACCGGAAGTGACCTATACCATTTTCAATATGAAAGATCCCGTTACTGGCGGATACAGCAAGGAAAAAATTGCCTTGCGCAGGGCGATTGCCATGTCTTATAACACTCAGGCCGAAATCAATCTTTTGCGTAACGGGCAGGCAACGAAAGCCCAGATGATCGTCCCGCCCGGCGTTGTCGGGCATGACCCTGCTTATCGGAGCAGCATCGCTTATGAGCCGGAACTCGCTTCGCGTCTGCTGGATTATTTCGGATACAAAAAAGGAGCCGATGGTTATCGGACGCTGCCTGACGGTTCTCCTCTGGTACTGAAAATCCGGACGGAGGCCAACGCCAGTTCCCGTGTCATATCCGAAATCTGGAAACGCGGGCTCGACCGGATCAGTGTCAAGGCCGAATTCGAGGTCGGCAATTTTGCCGATAACGTGAAAGACGCGACCGGCTGCCGCCTGATGATGTGGGGCGGGGCGTGGCATGCCGATTATCCGGAAGGCGAAAATTTCATGCAATTGCTCTATGGTCCCAATGCCGGACAGGGCAATCATGGCTGTTACCAGTCGAAGGCGTTCGACAAGTTATATTGTCAGGCGGTGAAGTTGCCTCCTGGAAAAGCACGTGACCGTTTGTATGTCCAGATGAACCGGCAGATGGAAGCAGATACGGCCTGGTCGGTTCATGTCTCGAGAACTCGCAACTGGCTGGTACGTCCCTGGGTGATGGGATTCAAGAAACATCCGATTTTATTGTCCGACTGGCAGTATCTGGATGTGAACAGATAAATGGAACAGGACTTTTAAGGAAATGAAATGAGATATCCCGTCATTGGATTGTCCGGATCATCCGGAAGTGGCAAAACGACGTTGCTGGAAAAGATACTGCCGCTGTTTGTCGGGATGGGATTTACGGTGAACGTCATCAAAAGCAGCCATCATGACGTCGAGCTCGAGCCGCCACGAAAGGACAGTGCACGGATCAGGAAAGCCGGGGCAGCGGAAGTC
>OOCI01002330.1_pt1 | contig 11873 bp, 8 predicted proteins | sample 1671761 | NCBI WGS metagenome assembly OOCI01 (sample SAMN06348190, study PRJEB24527) | human gut metagenome | biome: human gut; feature: ankylosing spondylitis patient; material: feces | host: Homo sapiens | place: China | collected 2015-10
TGAAAAACAATAACATATGTTATCAAAAATCCGAAAATCATTAAAAAGAATCATTCCTAATGCATGAGTCAGAAATAAACGCAAAAATCTGAATGTTTCCTGAAAATCAGAAAAACATGAAGATACTTATCGAGAATTCCATGAGTAAAAAAAGAAACAAAACGGAAATTCACTCTGAAGCCGGAATAAATTCGGGCAAGCAATACCATCAGGAAAGCAATAAAACCGGCATTTTACTGTATGTCATTGATACTCTTGATCAGCATGATATTGGTCGGGGATGCATTGAAAAGGCCTGTCCTCTGGAATTCAAGGTCAATAATCGTGTACACCGTAGCGCATACTGCAAGCGAAAATATAACGACCCGGATAACGGGAAGTTTTTTCAGGTTTGACATGCCGTAGCCTGCCATAAGCGAAGCCATGATGGCCAGAATGAAAATCAGGCCATAGACAACTGCAGGGACATGGTTATTCACATCTGCAAATTGTTCGTCAACAACACCTGTCATCGTGCTGAATGCATTCAGCAACTGGTTGTTCGCAGTCGCATTGCCGGATTTCCTGACATATTCCGTCAGCTCTTGCCATATCTGTTTTTGAACAATCTGGCTGCGCGCCAGCGCTTCCCGCTCAACCGGCGAATCAATGTCCGCCTGAGTCGCTTCAAGGCGCAGATCCGCATATTCACGCAGCGCGATTTGCAGGGAAGCTTTAGCGTCTTCCGGCAAAAGATCAAGCTTCTGATAAAAATCTGTTATTGCACTCGCTTCCCTGGTAAGCAAGTCACGATGCGAACCATAACTGCTCATGGCCCCGGAAAAACTGAATGCAAGCAGCAGCCCGAGCAATGCAAACACAACGCCGTCCATTGTGTTGCCTTTCTCGGATTCCTGCCCGCTCACACGCCATCGCTTGCCAAATATGTGTCCGATTTTCAGCCCACCCAACAGTGCGACAAGAAGAGATAATGAATATACCAGGCCAAAAGTATTGAAAATCATGAGCGACATGCCTTCACGAGGTTACGTTTTTTGTTTATCGATATTCCATTGGCATCAAGCCAGTGAATCTGTGCCGTTTTTCAAATTCTACGGGCTGAAAATTCTTTTTTATACATTTAAAGATAAAGCTGGAATATATAACATTAAACACCATGTAGAAACCGTGAATAAACAAGATTTTCGGAAAGCAGCCTCCAGTACATAAGGCCATCCCGTGACAAAAACAAGATAAAGGCGCTGCAATACGGGAAAATCAAATGAAAAACGAGAAAAGACATGCAGAAAAACATGATTTAATAGTGAAAGAGACCTCCCGCAAATGAAGAGGCCTGTTTTCAATTATCGGATTTTTGACGCAAATTCAGCGTCGGGGATATCGAATAAAACAAATTCGGTCAGACAGGACAGTGGAAGCGACAGAGATTACAATTTTGGGAAGCCAGCTTTTTTGCCAGAAGCGAAAACAGGAAAAGAAACTATGTTAACGCATGATTTAACTGATCGTTCCGACCCGATTCGAACGATCGTTCCGTTCCTGAAGCCGATAACAATTTCTCGAACCGGTCGAAGGGCATTGGCCTGGCATAAAAGAAACCCTGTGCAGTATCGCACTCCAGCTCTTTGAGCAGACCCGCCTGCTTTTCGGTTTCGACGCCTTCGGTGACCACCACCATTCTTAGCCCTTTAGCCAAAGTAATAATTTGTGCAAGCACATACTTGGCGCGTTCGCTGATTTCGGCGTTATTCAGGAATTCACGGTCTATCTTGAGCACATCCACGTCAAAATCCTTGAGCATGTTCAGCGAAGAATAACCGCTACCGAAATCGTCGATACAAATCAGAAGGCCTATTCTGCGAAGCTGCCTGATAATGCTGACCAGCTCCGTCACATTGTCGTGGATGATCGTTTCCAGCAGCTCCACCTCGATTAACCGGGGCGGGAGATTGTATCGTGTGATGACGCCATACAATTTGTCTACATAATCCTTGCTGTATACCAGTGACTTGGACTGGTTGATGGAAATGGGCACAGGATGGATTCCCATATCCAGCCATTTCCGCTGCAAGCGGCAGACTTCTTCCAGCACATACATATCCATATTGACAATGAAACCATTTCTCTCGAATATGGAAATGAATTCGGAAGGCGGAATGACTTTGCCGTCACGCACCCATCGAACCAAGGCCTCCGCTCCTTCAATGCATGAAGTCGCGACATTGTATTTCGGCTGGAGATACACCAAAAATTCTTTATTCTCCAGTGCGTCATACATCATATTTTCAATCGTCTTGATCCTGATAGCGTCATTACGTAATTTTTCATCATAAAAAACCACCTTGGGATCGGCATGTAACAACTTGGCGCGTTGATGTGCCATCGCAGCACGGTCGATGATTTTGTCCACATCCATGTTTTTCGGATGGATTTTGTACGCTCCAAAGGTAAAACCCAGCTTGTATCCCTTCTGATTCTGAATCATGGCACTCTGAAACGCATCATCGAATTGCCGAATCTTGCCAACAACTTCTTCTTCGCCATGACAACTGACGAGCCAGATGAAATTATCATCACTCAGCCTGGCATGCAGGTCCTCTCCGGCATCCATGCGGCTCAACAGCCGATCTATACCGACAAGAATTTCATCACCCTCCCGATAGCCATACATATCGTTCAACAATTTGAAATTGTCGATATCAATCCGGATCATATAAAGACTTTTGCCTTTATTGCGTTCAATCATTTCAGCGGCAAGCAGTTTGAACTTGTTGAAATTGTTTCCACCCGTAATCGAATCCACATAGGCAAGCTGTTCCAGCCGGCGTCTGTTTTTATAATTCTGGACAACAATAAAAAATATCAGTGCCCCCATGACGATGACTGTGATGACTGCACTGATCACATTACGGTTGATGAGCCGGTCGGCATTGCGTGCAATCACCTGCCTCGGCACGACAGAAATCACAAACCAGTCGTTCATGCCGACACTACTGTAAGCCAGTACTTTGGGAACATCTGACTTGTCGTTTTCAAAAATGCCGCCCACATTCCGCGCCATATTACTTTTCAATTCCGCAATCAGATTCTCATCGACATGATTTTTACGCATCGAGTCAAAAAGATTGTCAAATCTGTTCAGGCTGTTTTTGAGGACGGTGTTCACGACCGGCGAACCCTCTTTTGTGATGATGTAGGAAAAACCTTCACCATCGAATGATTTGTGTTTCAACAGTTCGGACAATACATTCGTATCTTTTGTCGCAATGATCACACCCTGGATATGACCCTTGTGATAAAGCAGTACCGCGTACACATTGATAAAACTGCCACCGATCTTGTCTGTTAGCCTGTCCGACACATTGCTTTCACCCGCCAGCGCTTTTTTGTAATAGCTGCGCCCAAGCACATTGAAAGATACGTTATCTGTCGTGATGACATTTCCATCGGAAGGAACATAAGCCAGACGCTTGAAGGAATGCCGTTTACTCTCCGCTTTCAGAACATCAAGAGCATAGGCGACATCGAATTTCTCCCGGCTGCCGATGATATTGGCGATAGCCTCAATCTTGTCCAGCTCCATGGCGTATGGTATTTTTGACAAACGTCGCATTTTGCACGGCAATTTCGCTCAGATATTGCTTGTTTTGCTGCCGGATATCATCTTTGGTACTGTAAATGAAATAGACACTGACATTGATTAGCACCACCGCCAGCAACAGGATCGCCAATGCAAGCTGCCTTGTTATCTTTTCTTTCAGCAATGCCGCACCTTTTTGAATCAGAATGACGATTGGCCAATTTTGAAAAAGAGTTGCGCATCTTCAACAGACTGTTTCACTAACAGGCTCGATAGCCCATCAGTACGCGCAGGGAGGAAACAGGTTTAATTATAGTTTATTTCCACATGGAAAGTTTGTTAAATCTTTTTATATCAAAGGCGTTCATAGACGAACAATGGCAATTGCAGGATCTTCCCGTTAAAAAGATTGCAACTGCCTGAACATACCTGTTCAAAATATCCATTCCGCCTGTCTGAAGAAAAACATACTGACATCCGGTCAGACAATTGATGAAGAAAAGATCTTTTCGGCGAAAGCGAAGAAAAGAGGCAACGAACCTTTTTGCAGTATAACTAAAAAGGTAAACACCTCTTGCCTTTGATTAAATTTGCCCATGCATTTATAAATGCAGTCGGGTTGGCACCACCGCAGCGACTGCAGCTAAACTTGTAATGGGTGTCAAGTCTGGACGCACTCTCCCGACCCTGCAAGAGACAGAGCGCAATAGTAATTAAGGACAACAAAATCCAGAGAAGCGGAGTAAGCAATTGATTTAATTGGCCTGCCCAGCACGATTCGAACGTGCGACCTACGGCTTAGAAGGCCGTTGCTCTATCCAGCTGAGCTATGGGCAGACTTTGATCGACAGAGGTCTATAAAGCGATTTTCATCATTATAGACAATCTTTGGCTTGAATAAAAAAACAGGCTGCCAAAGACAGCCTGTTTTCATTTTATTGGTCGGGGCGAGATGATTCGAACATCCGACCCACTGGTCCCAAACCAGTTGCGCTACCAGGCTGCGCTACGCCCCGAAGAACGTAATAATACCTTTCTCCCCTCTGGAGGTCAATCGTCTTTTATGTCTTTTTTTATTTCGTTGGCACCAAACGACGAAAAAACATCAGGCCGCTGTTGCAAGGCATTTGCTGGCGATTCTTTCCGCCATTTCACGGGCGTCTTTTTCATTTTCGGTCTCGACCATGACCCGGATCAACGGTTCTGTTCCGGATGGTCGGATCAATACACGGCCCTTCTCGCCCAGTTCCTTTTCGACCTTTTGTTTTTCATTCTGCATGGCAACGTTGTCTTTCCAGTTGAAACCGGGCTTGACGCGTACGTTGACGAGCGTCTGGGGAAAGAGTGCCAGTTCATTCAAAAACGCAGGGAGTGTCGTTTTATGGCGTCTCAGAGCTGCCAGAACCTGGAGGGCGGAAACGATACCGTCTCCGGTGGTATGTTTGTCCAGGCAAATCAGATGACCCGAACCTTCCCCTCCCAGGAGCCATCCCTTTTCCTGCAAGGCTTCCAGAACGTAGCGGTCGCCGACATTGGCGCGAACGAAATCGATTTCCCTTTCCTTCAAGGCGATTTCAACAGCCATATTGGTCATGAGTGTCCCGACGACACCTTTAAGATCGCTGTAAGCCATCCGGTCTTTTGCGATCAGGTATAAAAGCTGGTCGCCGTTATAGACCTGCCCTTCCCCGTCAACCATAATCAGCCTGTCCGCGTCACCGTCCAGAGCGATGCCCAGATCGGCCCTGTTTTCCAGCACAGCCGACATCAGTGCATTGATTGACGTCGCTCCACAATGGTCGTTGATATTCACGCCATTGGGCTGTACACCGATGGAAACGACATCGGCACCCAGCTCATGAAACACACATGGAGCGGTATTGTAAGCGGCGCCATTGGCGCAATCGACGACGATCTTCATTCCCCGCAGATCGTAATCGGACGGAAAGGTACTTTTACAGAATTCGATGTAGCGACCCTGCGCATCATCCAGCCTGCGCGCCTTGCCCAGAAATTCCGGGCTGGCGCATTCCATCGGCTTGTCGATCATGGATTCGATTTCATACTCCATATCATCCGGCAGTTTGTTGCCGGTAGCCGAAAAAAATTTGATTCCGTTGTCCTGATAAGGATTATGCGAAGCGGATATCACGATACCGGCAGAAAGTCTCAGAGCCCGGGTCAGATAGGCGACGGCAGGCGTCGGCATCGGACCGGACAGCATCACGTCAACCCCGGCAGCGGATAGCCCGGCCTGCAGGGAAGCTTCAAGCATATAGCCTGAAATACGGGTATCCTTGCCGATAAGAACGGCAGGCGTAGCTGAAGATTGGCTGGTCCGTGTCAAAACCTTGCCCGCTGCGTAACCGAGCCGCATGACAAAATCAGGGGTAATCGGCGACTGTCCGACTTGCCCCCGAACTCCATCCGTTCCGAAATATTGACGTTTCATTTTTTCTTTTCAGTGTTTGAAGTATTTGTTTACCGTGTCGCCATCCAGATTTTAAGCGCATCGACTGTTTCCGCGACTTCATGAACCCGAACGATGGCAGCACCATGTTCTACCGCAGACAAGGCAATGGCCAGATTGCCTGCCAGTCTTTTTTCAACCGGCCTGCCGGTCAGTTTCGCCACCACCGATTTGCGGGACAAACCGGCCAGTACAGGCAAATCCAGTTTTTCCTGCATAAAATCGATGTGCTTTATCAGAATGATATTATCTTCCAGACTTTTTCCAAAGCCAAAACCCGGATCGATGCAAATTCGCTCTTTTGCAATACCGGCCTTTTCCATGCGTTCGACCTGCTCTTTCAGAAAATCAGTCACTTCAAGTGTGACATTTTCATAACGGGGATTGTCCTGCATGGTTTTCGGTTCCCCCTGCATATGCATGACGCATAAGCCGCACGAACTGCCCGAAACTGCCTTTAGAGATGCTTCAGACTGGAAACCACAGATATCGTTGATCATATCCGCACCGGCAGCAATGGCCTCAACCATTACTTCGGGTTTATATGTATCGATCGACAGGGGGCGTCCGCACCCCCTCAGAGCTTCAATGACCGGCATGATCCGATCCAGCTCTTCCTGCAATGGGACAGGTTCCGAACCGGGTCGGGACGATTCAGCGCCGATATCGATGATATCGACACCTTCAGCTATCATTTCTTCCGCATGTTTCAACGCCGAAGACAAGGAAAAATACTTCCCGCCATCTGAAAAGGAATCCGGCGTGATATTCAGAATACCCATCACGATCGGCCGATATTCTTTTCCTTCCAGCGCAAAACGGGTGCGGCCACATTGAAAAACCTTCATTTTGTTTTTCCGGAATTAAAAAAAGGGCGAGACGATGCTCACCCTTTCTGATTAAATTTACCTGTCAATCAAACTGGAGCCGTCGCACTTTCCGTCACTTCAGGATCTTCATCCTTCGGTGGCAGGGAAGGTGGCGTCGATTTTGGTGGACGAGGATCGATACCATCCATGATATCGTTGACCTGATCGGCATCCAGCGTTTCCCACTCCAGCAGCAACTGGGCCATTTTTTCGACCTTGTCACGGTTTTCTTCCAGCAATTTGCGAGCCAGCGCATACTGCTGATCCAGAATGGCGCGGATTTCGTTATCGACTTTTTGCTGTGTCGCTTCAGAAACCGTTTTCGCCGCCATACGGCCACCATAGAACATATCCTGTTCGGTATCTTCGTACACCATGGTACCCAGCGTTTCGGACATACCGTAACGGGTGACCATTGCACGGGCAAGCTTGGTTGCACGTTCAAAGTCGTTTGAAGCGCCTGTAGACATCTGATGCATGAAGATTTCTTCGGCAATACGGCCGCCAAAGAGAATGGAAATTTCTTCCAGCATCTTGTCTTTGTACATGTTGATACGGTCGTGTTCAGGCAACTGCCAGGTCAGGCCCAATGCATGGCCACGAGGCATAATCGTTACCTTGTGAACCGGATCGGCCTTAGGCAGAAGCTTGGCGACAACGGCATGGCCGGACTCATGATAAGCCGTATTGGCACGTTCCTCGTCACGCATGACGAAGGATTTGCGTTCCGGCCCCATCAGGATCTTGTCCTTGGCATCCTCGAAATCCTGCATTTCAACCAGCCGTTTGTTACGGCGCGCTGCAAACAGGGCAGATTCGTTCACCAGATTGGCCAGATCGGCACCGGAAAAGCCCGGAGTGCCGCGAGCCAGAACGCTGGCATTGACATCCGGCGAAATCGGTACCTTGCGCATATGAACGTTCAGGATCTGTTCGCGGCCGCGGATATCCGGCAAACCGACAACGACCTGTCTGTCGAAACGTCCCGGACGCAGCAAGGCTTTATCCAGAACATCCGAACGGTTCGTCGCAGCGACGACAATCGTACCGGAATTCGGTTCGAAACCATCCATTTCAACCAGCAACTGGTTCAGGGTCTGTTCGCGTTCATCGTTACCGCCGCCCATACCGGCGCCACGATGACGACCGACAGCATCGATTTCATCGATGAAAATAATGCATGGAGAATGTTTTTTCGCCGTTTCGAACATGTCGCGGACGCGGGACGCACCCACACCGACGAACATTTCAACGAAATCCGAACCCGAAATGGAGAAAAACGGCACTTTGGCTTCACCGGCAATCGCACGGGCCAACAGGGTTTTACCGGTACCCGGAGGGCCGACCAGCAGCAAGCCACGGGGGATACGGCCGCCCAGTTTCTGGAATTTGTTCGGATCGCGAAGGAAATCGACGACTTCGATCACTTCTTCCTTGGCTTCGTCGCAACCGGCAACGTCGGTAAATGTGACCGTATTGCTCTTTTCATCGATCATGCGCGCCTTGGACTTGCCGAACGAGAATGCGCCTCCCTTTCCACCGCCCTGCATCTGGCGCATGAAGAAAATCCATACACCGATCAGGAGAAGCATCGGGAACCATGAAATGAAGATCTGCGACCAGAACGAAGGTTCTTCCGGTGGCTTGACGTCGAACTGGACGCCACTGTCCACCAGGTCGCCGATCAGGCCGCGGTCAAGATAGGTCACCCCGGTCTTGACTTTCTTTCCATCCGCCGTTGTCGCGATAATCGTCCGGTCCTCAATGACAACATCCTTCACTTTCCTGGCTTTGACTTCGTCAAGAAACTGGGAATAGTTGATAGCGACAGCACCGGCCCCAACATTACGGTCTGTAAAATGTTTGAATGTCGTAAGAAGTACGATAATGATGGCAGCCCAGATGCCTACCCTGACAAACATGTTATTCACAAAGACTCCTCAGACGCCCATGCGTCAGTTTCAGATAGAGATAATTTTACAATCATTTTCAGATCCACAGAGATCAATCCCGCAAAACTCTGTTGAAGCAAGGGTCATGCCTTTTCGAATTGATGACGATAACCCGGATAATCATTTGTTACATCCAATTTTACAAAGAGTTTCAAAAACGCATTATTCTAATCGGAAGGATGCCGCAATCGACGTCCCAGCAAAAATATTTCTGACGAATAATCGCGGCTGGCTTTCGGTTTTTTCGGGATCACCGTCACAAACGTTTCACGAAAATTCTTCAGAATATCGTTATAGCTGCTTCCGTTAAAACATTTGACCAGCAAGGCACCCGACGGTTTCAGGTGAGCCTGAGCAAAGTCGAGTGCCAGTTCCATCAGGTATTCCACACGTGCCGCATCGGCAGACGCTATACCGGACAAGTTGGGGGCCATATCCGATAATACAAGATCCGCTTTTCTGCCTTGCAACAAATTTTCCAGTTCCTGCAAAACCGATTCCTCGCGAAAGTCGCCCTGAAAGAAATGGACACCTTCAATCGGCTCCATGGGCAACAGATCCAGCCCGATAACCGTCCCGTTCAACTGGTTTGCTCCGGCATTCCCCAACTTGCGAACGACGTACTGCGACCAGCTTCCGGGTGTGCTTCCCAAATCGACGATGACCTGCCCCGGTTTGATTAAATGTGCATCCTCATCGATTTCGATCAGCTTGTAAGCGGCCCGGGCACGATAACCTTCTTTTTGCGCCATTTTGACAAAAGGATCGTCCAAATGATTTTTCATCCAGCTTTTATTGAATTTATTCTTTGACATTCGCGTAAAATACAGTTTTTCAAAGGAACATTATGTTGAAACTCAATTCTGAACAACGAAGCCAGTTAAGATCGCAGGCTCACAGTCTCGACCCGGTCGTCATGATCGGCGATGCCGGCCTGACCGATGCCGTTTTGAAAGAAATCGACGTCAGCCTGAATGCCCACGAGCTTATCAAAATCCGTGTTTTCGGCGACGACCGCGTCGCCCGTCTCGATATGCTTGAATCCATTTGCGCGCAAATGGATGCCGCTCCCATTCAACACATCGGCAAACTGCTGGTCATTTACCGTCCCAAAAAAGAAGACAGTCAAAAACCTCTCTCAACCGACAAAAAAGGCAAGGGACTGAGAACAGCAACCACATTCAAACCGGGTTCGGGAAGCATCAAAAACCGGGTAAAGAAAGTGGTTTTGAAAGGCAACGAACGGGTAACGGCCGGTGGCCTGGTCAAACGCAGCAAAGCGCGTCCGGCAAGCGCAAAAAAGAAAGCGCTCGCCAGATAAATTCAATCAGATATACAACACTTCCAGGATTTCGTATTCCCGAACGCCCGCCGGAGCATTGACCTCGACGACATCGCCTTCTTCCCGTCCGATCAATGCTCTTGCCATAGGCGACGTGATCGAAATCTTGAATTCTTTCAAATCGGCCTCATCGTTTCCGACGATCTGATAGGTCACCCGGTCACCCGTTTCCAGATCCTCGACGGAAACGGTTGCCGCAAAAACGATCTTGCCGTTCGTATTCAGGGTTGTCGGATCGATAATCTGTGCGGAAGAAAGTTTGCTTTCCAACTCGGCAATACGCCCCTCGATAAATGCCTGACGTTCTTTTGCGGCATCGTATTCGGCATTTTCAGACAAATCGCCATGCGAACGGGCTTCCGCGATAGCGGCGATCACTTCATAACGGTCCTTGGTTTTCAACCGTTGTAACTCATCGCGCAACATTTGGGCGCCACGGACAGTAACAGGTATAGAACTCATTTTCCTTCTCTCAAAAAACGGGCGAGGCTTTCAAGACACGTAACATGTCGAAAAGCCTCGCGAAAAAATATCAAATTGTATTGTCAGATCATTGTAAAGACTGATGCAGGCTTTGCAGGCTGTAGACATTGATCTGGTCCATGCATGCAATGCCCTGTACGGCAGCTTCTGCTCCGGCAATGGTCGTAATGGTATTGATACGGGCTGCCAGGGCCGACGTTCGGATCGTCCGTGAATCGAAAATGGCATTGCGTTTTTCTTCTACCGTATTGATGACCATAACGATCTCGTGATTCTTGATCACGTCACCGATATGCGGACGTCCTTCAGCGACCTTGTTGACGGTTTCGGCATCAATGCCTGCCTCACGCATTACACTGGCTGTACCTCTCGTAGCCATGATGGTGAAACCCATCTGGACCAACGCCCTGGCAACCTTGACCGCTCTTGGCTTGTCACTGTCCTTGACCGACAGGAACACCTTGCCGGTACGCGGCAAATTGACGCCTGCCGCCATCTGCGACTTGACGAAAGCTTCACCAAAAGTCTTGCCGACACCCATGACTTCACCGGTGGATTTCATTTCAGGCCCCAGAATGGTATCCACACCCGGGAATTTCACGAACGGGAAGACCGCTTCCTTGACGCTGAAATAAGGCGGAATGACTTCTTTTTCGATGCCCTGCTGTTCCAGCGATTGCCCTACCATGCAGCGTGCCGCGATCTTGGCCAGTGGTTTGCCGGTCGCCTTGGAGACAAACGGAACGGTTCTGGAAGCGCGAGGATTGACTTCCAGCACGTAAACGACATCCTGCAGTTTGCCATCCACTTCCTGATGCTGGATAGCGAACTGGACGTTCATCAGGCCGACCACATTCAGGCCTTTGGCCATCAGTGCCGTCTGGCGTTTCAGTTCTTCAATCGTTTCTTTTGCCAGCGAGTAAGGAGGCAGGGAACAGGCCGAATCGCCAGAATGGACACCAGCCTGTTCAATATGTTCCATGACGCCGCCGATGAAAGTACGCTTGCCGTCGGAGAGACAGTCCACGTCCACTTCGATCGCGTCATTTAAGAACCGGTCGAGCAGAACAGGGGAATCGTTCGAGACTTTGACCGCTTCACGCATGTAGCGTTCAAGGCTGGCCTGATCGTGAACGATTTCCATTGCACGGCCACCCAGAACGTAGGATGGGCGGAC
>OOCI01002333.1_pt1 | contig 11859 bp, 10 predicted proteins | sample 1671761 | NCBI WGS metagenome assembly OOCI01 (sample SAMN06348190, study PRJEB24527) | human gut metagenome | biome: human gut; feature: ankylosing spondylitis patient; material: feces | host: Homo sapiens | place: China | collected 2015-10
GAAAGTACAGTTTACTGAAACCGTTTTAAGAGACGCAAATCAGTCTCTTATTGCAACAAGATTGCCTTACTCCGAATTTGACGGCATTCTTGAAACAATGGACAAAGCGGGTTATTATTCACTTGAATGCTGGGGCGGTGCAACATTTGACTCCTGCCTTCGCTACCTCGACGAAGATCCGTGGGAAAGACTCCGTAAAATCAGAGCAAAATGCCCCAATACAAAACTTCAAATGCTTTTAAGAGGTCAAAATTTGCTCGGATACCACCATTATCCCGATGATGTAGTAAGAATGTTCGTTAAAAAATCAATTGAAAACGGCATTGATATCATAAGAATATTCGATGCTCTTAACGACGTTAGAAATATAGAAGTTGCAGTTGACGAGACTTTAAAGAACGGTGCCATTGCATCCGGCGCAATTTGCTATACTCAAAGCCCAATACACAATCTTGAATCATACATCAGGCTTGCCAAGCAGATGGAAGAGCTCGGTTGCCAGACTATATGCATTAAGGATATGGCAGGCATTTTAGGTCCAAAAGAAGCTTATGATATGGTAAAGGCTCTTAAGGAAAATGTAAAAACGCCCATTATTCTTCATACACACTGTACCACAGGACTCGGTATGCTTACTCTTCAGAAAGCCGTTGAAGCAGGATGTGATGTAATCGATACTGCTATATCCTCATTCTCCGGTGGCACTTCACAGGCTCCTACGGAAACTATGGCTTATGCTTTAAAACAGGAAGGTTATGATATTGACCTCGACTTTTCTGTTCTTAAAGATATCAACGACTTCTTTAAGCCTATAAAAGATGAATATTTAAAAAAAGGCTCTTTAAATCCTCTTGTGCTTTCAACCGACACAAATGCACTCAATTATCAGATTCCCGGTGGAATGCTCTCTAACCTTGTTGCACAGCTTACCGCACAGAACAAAATGGATAAGTTTAATGATGTTCTCCTTGAAACCCCCAAGGTTAGAAAGGATCTCGGTTATCCCCCGCTTGTAACACCTATGAGTCAGATGGTCGGCGTTCAGGCAACTGTTAACGTTCTTGTCGGAGAGAGATATAAGAATATTTCCAAAGAAGTAAAAGCTTATATTAAGGGTGAATACGGTCGTGCCCCCGGCGAAATCGATAAGGACCTTATGAAAAAGGTTCTCGGCGACGAAGAACCTATTAAGGGCAGATTTGCCGACTCTCTCGAACCCGGCTTTGAAAAGGCTAAAAAAGAAATCGGAGAAAAGGCAAAGAGCGACGAAGATGTTCTTTCTTATATTGCATTCCCGACTCAAGCTGAAGCATTTTTTGATAAACGCGAAGAAAAAGAAAAGAATACTTTTAAATATTCAATAAAAAGAATTGACTAAGGGGTGTTAAGATGTATTTATTAGACAGTGTTATGTCCATAGGTGAAGCTCTTAATGTTTCAATAACCGGCATTGTAGTTGTGTTCATTGTCCTTGTTGTTTTGGCAGTTCTTGTTCAGCTTCTTTCTAAGCTCATCAGATTGTTTGTAAAGGAGCCGAATGCAAAGAACGCAAAAAAATCCGATGCCGTTAAAGAGGTTGTAAAACCCCAAGGCGGTGTTGCTCTTCCGGAAAATCAAACATTGGGAACGTTGAATCTTTATAAAACCGATGAAAAGACTGCGGCTGTAATTATGGCAATAGTCAGCAAAGAAAGCGGAGTTCCTTTGAACAGATTAAAATTCAATTCAATTAAGCTTATAGAAAACAAGTAAGGGGTTAACAATATGAAATATGTAGTTACTTTAAACGGAAAAGACTATGAAGTCGAAGTTGACGAGTTAAGTGAGGCAATAGTAACAAGCGTTGCGCCTACCGCAGCTTCTGCTCCGGCAGCACCTGTGGCTACACAGCCCTCGGCACCTGCTACTCCCGCACCTGCTCCTGTTTCAGGAAGCGGAACCGCTGTTAAGGCTCCCATGCCCGGAACAATACTTAAAGTAAATGTTACCGCAGGTCAGAGCGTTAAGGCCGGCGACATTATGTTTATTCTTGAAGCAATGAAGATGGAAAACGAAATTGTAGCTCCCTCGGATGGTACAGTTTCACAGGTTGTAGCCGCAAAAGGCAGCTCGGTTGCAACTGATGACGTCCTTGCTTATTTGAACTGAGGAGGTCAATAAATGTCTGTTGTAAATGCTTTGGTGGAGATATTTCAAAGCTCCGGTTTTGTATCGTTATCATGGCAAAACTGGGTTATGATTTTAGTCTCCTTTGTTCTTTTATATTTGGCTATTGTCAAAAAATTTGAACCGCTTCTCTTAGTTCCAATTGCTTTCGGTATGTTACTTGTTAACATTTATCCTGATATTATGTATGATCCGCTTATGATGTCGTCATACAGCGGCCAAGTTGTTGAAGGCGCCCATTGGTATGATACTGGCGTCTTGCGACTGATTTACGCAGGTGTTAAATCGAGTATATTCCCCTGCCTTATCTTTATGGGTGTAGGTGCTATGACCGACTTCGGACCGCTTCTTGCGAATCCTTCAAGTCTTCTTCTCGGCGCTGCTGCTCAGCTTGGTATTTATGTTGCTTTTCTTATTTCAATTGCAACCAACCTTATCCCCGGTTTTGAGGGCTTTACTCCTCAAGAAGCAGCTTCAATAGCTATAATCGGCGGTGCAGACGGACCGACAGCTATTTATTTAACGAGTAAACTCGCTCCGCAGCTATTAGGTCCCATTGCTGTAGCGGCATACTCTTATATGGCTCTTATACCGCTGATTCAGCCCCCTATTATGAAGCTTTTAACTACCAAAAAAGAGCGCGAAATCAAGATGGATCAGCTTAGAACCGTAAGCAAAACAGAAAAAATTATTTTCCCGATTGTTGTTACTGTTCTTTGCGTACTTGTTCTTCCGTCGGTCGCTCCGCTTATCGGTATGTTTATGCTCGGCAATCTTTTCAAAGAATGTGGCGTAACCGAACGCCTCAGTGATACTGCTCAGAATTCTCTTTGCAATATCGTAACAATAATGCTCGGTACCACCGTAGGCGCCACAGCAGAAGGCAAAACATTCCTCGCTACCAAAACTATACTTGTAATAGTAATCGGTCTTGTCGCATTTGCTTTCTCAACCGCAGGCGGCGTATTGTTCGGCAAACTTATGAACCTCGTAACTCATGGTAAAGTTAATCCACTTATAGGTTCCGCAGGTGTTTCGGCTGTTCCTATGGCGGCTCGTGTATCTCAGGTTGAGGGAAGAAAATACAATCCCTCTAACTTCCTTTTAATGCACGCTATGGGTCCGAATGTTGCAGGAGTTATCGGTTCTGCTGTTGCAGCCGGATATTTGCTTCTTACTTTTGGTAAATAATTATTAAGTTATAGAAAAGATCACGGTAACAAATTTAGTTACCGTGATCTTTTTATATATTCTGATATAACAATTGAAAACTTATTTATCTTTTCTTGACTGCAACATTTAATATAATATATGCTAACACCAGCACAACCACCGAACAACACAGAACAGCATACATCGCTTCTATACTGACGCATTTATCGAAAAAGTACAAGTTACAGTCAATACTGTCTTTAAATGCGGTGACAAATTCCTTCGGCATACCCATTTCGGACAGTTCACTGAAAACACCGTTTAAAGCGTGATTGCGTAAAAGTCCCGTGCCGTATGTACCCGGCAAAAAAGAAATAACTTTTTGCAGTCCGGCAGAAAAGCTTGAGACGGGCATATATGCGCCACAGATAAATCCATATCCTGCGCTGACTATGGTCCCTACTGCGGAAATCTGACCTTGTGAGTTTAAAAAGAAGTTGATTATAGAGCTAAGCGCTGTTCCGAACATTACAAGTAATATCAAATCGAGTAAGAATAAAACCGTCTCTTTAAATGAAAGATACCAGCCAATATTTGACAAATAAATAAAACAAATAACTGAAGCCACAACACATATTGCAAGTGTAGAAATAAGCGTCGAGATATAATAACTTACGGCAAGCGTTGATTTTTTTACAGGAGTTACGGCTAAATCTGCACGCGCGCCGCTGACCTTATCCTGAACCATGAGCATATTTGAACAAAATGAAACAGTTACGCAGCATACGGCAAGAAGTGATGACACAAGCTGGCCTGCAACGACCGCATTTATGAGTTTTTCCGACAACTCAAAGCCTGTAGGTATTGCGGATAAAAAGCTCTGCTTATACACATTTCCGAGAAAAGTTGTATATAAAATGAGCAATATAATCGGAGTTATAAGTGAAGTAAAAAACATTGCCTTATCTTTGAAAAACAGTTTGCTGTTTCTTCTGATAAGATTGCCGAGGCCCATCATTTTACGTCACCTCCGCTCAGGTTTTTACCTGTAACCGCCATAAAAACATCATCCATTTTTCCTTTAATTACCTCATAGTCTTTAAATATATCAGGATTTTTAATTATCAGTTCGGTTGCTTTTTCGGAATTCGGAACAGCAATGCGAACGGCGCCGTTCAATTTTTCAGACGGCAGATCAAGACTCTCGGCAAGAGCGGCTGATTCCCCATACAGAGTAATAAAGTCACCTGTATATTTATTTTTCAGTTCTAACGGAGTCCCCTCTGCCGAAATTTGCCCGGCATCAAGTATCACTACATAATCGGAGTCCGCCGACTCTTCCATGTAATGTGTTGTAAGAAAGACGGTAAGCCCATGAGTTTTGCGAAGCATTGTTATAACCGACCATAAAAGCTGTCTTGTTTGAGGGTCAAGTCCTGTTGTCGGCTCATCAAGGATCAGTATTTTGGGATTGTGAAGCAAAGCTCTTGCTATATCAATACGTCGTCTTTGCCCTCCGGACAGTTTTCCGACGGTTCTGTTAAGAATATCTCCAAAACCGAGAAGTTCCGATAACTCATCAAGACGATTTTTAAATTCTTTGCCCGTTATGCCATACAGAGCGGCACGACTGCGCAGATTATCTTTTACCGACAACGCTTTATCAAGTACGGAGTTTTGAAAAACTACACCGATATCCGATGAAACACTGTTGAAATTTTTCTCAGTATCTTTGCCGCAGATTACTATTTTTCCGCTGTCCTTTTTTATCTGCCCACACATAATTGAAATGGTTGTGGACTTTCCTGCGCCGTTTACGCCGAGAAATGCAAACAATTCACCGCGATAAACACTAAAGGATAAATCATTAACAGCCTTTATGTCTCCATACGACTTGCTCAAATGAGATATTTCAATGATTTTATCCATATAATTCTCCCCAATAAATTCTTTATAAACATATTAACAAAAGAGCAAATATTTGTCAATAAAATACAAAACCACTCGTCATAAACGAGTGGTTTTAGCTATAAATGTGAATTTTACTGAATATGCCTAACATCATTGCGATAACACTTAAAACAATCAGAATTATCAAAATTACCATAAGAAAACGCAGATATTTTTTTGTGGTTTTATCGTCCGAAGCTGTTGCATTTTCACTTTTGGTTATTTTATAAAGTTTTTTTAATAAAACAGCACTGAATAAAACACAACATATTATGGTAAAGTTCAATATCAACATCAATGTTTTTTGAGTTTGCATATTATATAAATTTTATCTCCTTCTCTTTGATTATAATACACACACTATGCGCCGCAATTCCTTCCTTTGCTCCTGTAAAGCCAAGCCCCTCTTCTGTTGTCGCTTTTACGCTGACATCAGACAACGGTATTTTACATTCTTTTGCAATGTTTGTGCGCATCGCCGCAATATACGGCGCAAGCTTCGGGCTTTGAGCCAAAACCGTGGCATCTATATTTCCGACAGAATAACCGTTCTCCTTAAGTAAATCACACACTTTAGATAAAAGAACCATACTGTCGGCATTTTTATAGGCATCGTCTGTATCGGGAAAATGCTTTCCGATATCACCGAGCGCAGCTGCACCGAGTAATGCGTCACTAACAGCATGGGCAAGTACATCTGCGTCTGAATGGCCCAAAAGGCCAATTCCATCATTTTCAATATGAACTCCGCCTAATATTAATTCTCTACCCTTTTGAAGCTTATGAACATCATATCCATGCCCGATTCTATAATTCATCTTTTTCTCCTTTGTTGATAATTGCTTCGGCAATGATTAAATCCTCAGGAGTCGTAATTTTGATGTTTGTATTATCTCCATCAACAATTTTGACAAGTTTACCGTATGCTTCAATTAAGCCGCAATCATCCGTAAAAAGTTCACTGTTCGGAACGCCCTGCATAGCGCTTAAGTACATTTTTTTATTAAATACCTGCGGTGTTTGAATTGCCCTTAGCGAATCCCTCGCCAGCGTTGAAGTTACTATTCCTTCATCACTAACGGTTTTTATTGTATCTTTAACCGGGATACCGGGCGCAGCGGCATCAAAATCAAAAGCCGCAAAAATCGTTTTTTCAATTGTTTCTCTGTCCACAAGAGGTCTTGCACCGTCGTGTATGGCAATATAATCGGACTCTGTCATGCAACACCTAACAGCATTAAAAACGCTTTCCTGGCGCGTACAGCCGCCTTTAACGATATTACTGACCTTATTAACCGAATAATCTTTTACCATAGCAAATATTTGAGGGATGTCCTCTTCACGTGCCGATATGATTATTTCCTTAATAAGATCCGAATTTTCAAATGCCTTCAAAGTCCTGATAAGCACAGGGACGCCGTCAATTAGCAAAAACTGCTTATTGACGCCGCCCATTCTTGTTGAATTTCCGGCAGCTACAATAATCGCAGAAACATACGGATAAGAAGCTGCCTCATTATTATATTTTTTTGTTTTAAGCATACTCATAACCCCTTTGTAATACTTAGGGCAAACAAATAGATTTTATGAGTATATTTTACACCAAAGCCTCTATAGTTGCAAGCTTAACTGCAAGGCAAAGAATATCGGCTGCTTTTTGAAGCTCATCAGTTGAAGGATAAGAAGGTGCAATTCTGATATTTCTGTCATCGGGATCTATTCCGTACGGGAAGGTTGCACCTACGGTAGTAAGAACAACACCGAGTTCTTTACAAATTTCACCCACGCGTTTTGCGCTGCAATGGTTAACGTCAAGACTTATAAAATATCCGCCTTTAGGAGATGACCAGGATGCAAGATCATTGTCTTTAAGCTCTTTTTTAAGCGTTTCAAGCACTATATTGAATTTAGGTGCAAGAAGTTTAGCGTGTTTCTTCATATGTGCCTTAATACCATCGGCATTTTTAAAGTATTTAACGTGTCTTAACTGATTCATCTTATCATAGCTTATTGTCTGCGACTTTAATCTGTCTTTAATCATCGCAATGTTCTTCGGTGAAGCAGCTATTGCCGAAATACCTGCTCCGGGGAATGTTATTTTTGATGTTGAAGTAAATTCAATGAAATTATCCTCTGTTCCGAATTCCTTGCAGGCGTCAAAAATATTGAGCAAAGTATCCGCATTATTGCAAAGGTCGTGCACAATATAAGCGTTGTCCCATATTACACGGAAATCGGGCGCAGACGGTTTTAAGGCGGCCAACGCACGAACTGTTTCATCCGAATACGTTATTCCGTCGGGATTGGAATACTTCGGTACGCAGAACATACCTTTTACAGAAGGATCTTTAACAAGCTCGGCGATTTTTACAACATCAGGTCCTGTTTCTGTCATTCTGACATTTATCATTTTAATGCCGAAATGCTCGCATATACCGAAATGTCTGTCATATCCGGGAACATTACATATGAATTTAATATCGCCCTGACGGCACCAGGGCTCGGCACCTGCACCGTGCGTATAACACTGTGAAATATAGTCATACATAAGATTTAAGCTTGATGCGCCGCCGACAATGATGTTTTCGGGAGCGACTCCGAGTTCATCCGCAAAAAGCTTTTTGCATTCCGGAATACCGTCAAGACCGCCGTAATTGCGAACGTCAGAACCGTCTTCGGATATCCAATCAGAAGCTGAAAGCGACGAATTAAGCATATCCATGGAAAGCTCCAACTGCTCGGGCGACGGCTTACCTCTCGCCATATTGAGTTTAAGATTTTGTGACTTAACGTCATCGTATTGCTTCTTAAGCTCACTTTTTAAATCCTCAAGTTCTTCCTTTTTCATTTTGCTGTATTGCATTATTCTTGCCTCCAAGATTTAAAAATACTTTTTTAACCTTATAGATTTTATAATATTTTACTCGGTTTTGCAATATTTGTTTTATATTCTTGCAACAATTATAAAAAAAGACAAGCTGTCAAACATACAGCCTGTCTTTTTGTCTATTTTAAATAAATAATAGTTCAGTCTTTTACAACGGAACTCAACTCATGCTCTTTTTTACGTATCTCTTCAAGTTCATTTTGTATTTTTTCTTTCTTCTTTCCGGTATAATCATTGAAAAACATTGGTATCATAGTTAAAAGGAACCCAAGAGCAGGAAGAAGAGTTACCATAATCAGAAGCCATTTTTGAGTGAAAGGCGTTTGCTGAGCCAAAATCTGTTTGCCGTTTATGTCAAGATTACCGTCAATCGGCTTTTGATACTTACCTATTTCGAGAACCCAACCTGTTACAACTCCGGCTATACCTGCTGTAACCTTTGAAAGGAAGGTCTGGAAAGCAAAACACACACCCTCAGATCGTTTACCTGTTTTCCATTGCATATAATCAACCGAGTCAGCTATGAAAGCATATGTAATTACATTATAAATTCCGAGAGGGAATCCCATTAAGAACAGACATACCCAAAGAATATAAATATTAATATGCCCCGGATCATTCATAAAGAGCAAATAGCAAACACAGTGTGCAATGACTCCGAAAATAGATGAACCGATGTAAATCTGCTTCAAATCAAATTTCTTGCGAAGCATCGGGAATACGACCATGGCCGGCACCATACCGGCACCAATGGCAACAGTTAAAGTCGTGAGAATAGTTCCGCGCGGTATCCAAAATCCGCCTGCTTTATAAGCGGCTACAACATCGTTTGTAGAAGCAAGAACATCAAAGTCCGTGTAACCTTGAATTATTAAATAGTTAGCTATATAGTCGGCAGATATATTGGCAATAACCATTGTAGAACCGAGTATCGCTGCTGCAATTACAAGTAAAAGCAGTTTGTTTTGACCGACAACATGAACAGTCTCTTTAAAAGTAGGTGTCGTTGTTGACGGCTCTATTCGCTCTTTAGTAGTAAAGAACGCAAGACTTGAAAGAAGCGCGCCCATGACACCAAGAATTGCGCCGAAAAGATAACCGCCGCGCAATCCGAGAGAAGACTGTCGTAAAATAGGAATAAGAAGTGCCGGAAGAATACCACCAAATGTAGAGCCCAAACGTCCGTTTGAAATAAACTGTGTACGTTCTTTTTCGTTTGGTGTTATAACCGAAGTCAGTCCCCAAAAAGGAACGTCTTGTATCGTAAAGCAAACACCCCAAAGCACATATGTACACGCAGCATATACAGTAGCCGCCGCGCTGCTTTGAAAAGGAGCAATAAACAAAAGGATGGTCGACACACAAACCGGTATCGGAGAGAAAAGCAAGTACGGACGCATTTTTCCCCATTTACTTCTCGTCTTATCTACTATCATACCCATTATTGGGTCGTTAAGCGCATCAAAAATACGACCGCCGAGTATAATAGCGCTTGCTGTAACAGCATTTAGCTTAGCAACGTCAACCAAAAAGACAAGATAGAACATTGTCATTATAGTATATATTCCGCTTCTGCCGAAAGCAGAAAGCGGAAAACATATTTTTTCTTTTAAAGTTAAATATTTCTTTTCCATTCCCTTAACTCCTATTATTTTTTTCTGACAAATAAAGCCGGTAAAATTTTTGGCTTACGCTCCCCCGCTTTGACCATTTCGTTTATCAGCATATCTTTGAGTTCAGCTCTTACGGAAGCATATTCCGGAGATTTTATTAGGTTGTTTTTCTCAATCGGATCAACTGATAGATCATATAAATAATCTTCAAAATATACATCTGAGTTGTGGGCTACATATCCGGTAGGAGCAAGAGTCCTTACGGAATACTTATACTTTTTGGTGCGTATAGCTCGTCCGCACTGACTTTCACTTATTTGAATAAATACGCAGTCGCGTTCCTTATTTTCACGCATTTCCTTGAGCAGCGATACACCGGAATAGCTTTTCGGTATCGGTATTCCTGCCATATCAAGCAATGTCGGAGGGAGATCTATAAGACTGACAAGCCTGTCATCAACTACACCGCCTTTGAACATTCCCCCACTGATAATAAGCGGCGTATGCGTTGCGCTGTCGTGGCAACTTCTCTTATACTCAAGATTACGGGTTTTGAAATGAGAGCCGTGATCGCTTGTATAAATAATAATTGTGTTATCGTAGAGTCCCTTTTCCTTCAGCTTTTTAACGAGCTTACCGACATTATCATCAAGTCTGTTTATTGCAGCTATGTAATCCGGATACATTTTATTATAATCGCCGGGTAAAAACGACAAGTCGGGTGGTATAGGATAGTCTTTAAATTTATCTACAGTATCCTTAGGGCCTTCATAACAATGATGATCATTTTGATGATGTGGTTCAATATGAGATACAAACATAAAAAACGGCTTATCCGATGTCTTTTGCTCAAGATATTGAAGGGCGAAATCGTTTATGCAATCAGCGCGGTAGCCCTTGAAATCAACTTTTCTGTTTTCATTGTCAAAGACATATCCATCATATCCGTGTGATGTAAACTCAAGTACATCGGATGCACGCCACCAATCTTTATAACCGCCGCGCAGGTTCTCCGGAATTGCGCTTTTTTCGCAATGGAAGCCTACGTTCGGCAGTCTGTCGGAGGCTAAGTGCCACTTCCCGACATAAGCTGTTTCGTATCCTGCTTCGTTGAAGTATTCCGCTAACGGCTTAATGTTTTGCGGAAGCGGAATTCCATTCCAATAGCATTGATTTTGCGTCGCATAAAGACCGGTTTGAAGGCAAGCGCGAGCCGGTCCGCAGACCGGTTGACACGTATATGAATTTGTAAAATTCACACCGTTTTCGGCAAGCTTCATAAGATTTGGAGTAACGGTTTCATTAACAGTATCCCATCTCTGTTGATCGCTGAAATAAAAAATAATATTTGGCCTCATTATGTTCCTCCGTTATATTATATAAATGACATTACAGCATTGTATAAAGATAGTGCCGCAACCGAAGATACGGCAATTGTAAACGTGACTTTAATTGCTTTTTCATTGCATTTCCTATTTAAAATCGAACCTATGAACCCTCCGATAACCGCAACAGGGATAATCACAAGCAGTACCTTCATATCGAATCCGGAAAAGCCCGTTTTTATATATGTGGATATAATGTTTGCGCATTGGGAAAAGAAAATAACAGCCACCGAATACACCGCTGCATCTCTCATCGTAAACGAAAACATAAGAGTTAAAAAAGCAACATTTATCGGTCCGCCGCCAATACCCAAAAATGCCGCCGCGGTACCGAGCAGTAATCCGGACAGCAAAATTGCTATGGGATTTTTAACATTAAATGTTTTGAAATTACCGGATACAAAAATAATAACGCACACTAAAAAAACAGCCAATATTGCAGACTGTATGCCTCTTACTGTATTCGGAGTTGAAGAAACACTTAACGCATAATTAAAAAGATAATTTCCAAGCAGCCCGCCGCCGACCGAGCCCAAAGCAACCAACAACACAATAGACGGCTTTATCGGCGTTTTTTTAATGATATGACGTGTAGTTGATGTTATCGACATCGCAAAAACAGCACAAGACGAAAAGAAAGAAATTTCGGTTAGAGAGTGTGCATTGATAACATCGAGGACCGGCTTGATTATAACTCCGCCGCCGA
>OOCI01002334.1_pt1 | contig 11854 bp, 9 predicted proteins | sample 1671761 | NCBI WGS metagenome assembly OOCI01 (sample SAMN06348190, study PRJEB24527) | human gut metagenome | biome: human gut; feature: ankylosing spondylitis patient; material: feces | host: Homo sapiens | place: China | collected 2015-10
ACACTTTCAGCCGCCTACTTCTCCAGACGGATGTCTAGCGTTCATCAACGACCTGAAAGATGTAGAACTTGAGGTAATAGCTCTCGTCCGCTGCCCACAGGATCGGATGATCCGGGCCCTGTGTCTTGAATTCTACCTGGCGGAGACGCTTATGCGCACCATGAGAAGCCTCCCGGATTGTTTTGGCGAAAAGCTCAGGATCCATGAAATGGGAGCAGGAACAAGTTACCAGGAATCCGCCGTCTTTCACCAGCTTTAAGCCCCTAAGATTGATCTCACGATATCCTTTTACGGCATTTTTGATGGAATTGCGGGACTTGGTAAAAGCAGGCGGATCCAGGATCACCACATCATATTTCTCGCCCTGCGCTTCCAGCTCCGGCAATAACTCGAAGACATCTGCACATCGGAAGCTTACCGTATTTTCCAGTCCGTTCAGCTTCGCATTTTCTGTTGCCTGATCCACAGCCAGTTGGGAAGCATCCACACCCAGAACACTCTTCGCTCCGGCGATTCCCGCATTCAAAGCAAAGGAGCCGGTATGGGTGAAGCAGTCCAGCACCTTTTTATCCTTACAGAAACGATGAATGGCGGCACGGTTATTCTTCTGATCCAGGAAAAATCCGGTCTTCTGTCCGTTCACGATGTCCACCATATAATGAACGCCATTCTCCACAATCTCCACGTTCGTGTCGAACTCCCCGCCGATAAATCCCTTTACCTTCGGCAGTCCCTCCTTGGTGCGCTCGTTCGCGTCACTTCTCTCATAAACACCACGGATGCAGATGCCATCCTTCACCAGAGTCTCCTTTAAAAGTTCCACGATCGTCTCCTTGAACTGCTCCATTCCGAGCGCCAGGCACTCCACGACCAGCACGTCCTCATATTTATCTACAACCAGTCCCGGCAGGAAATCTGCCTCCCCGAAAATCACGCGGCAGGAAGAGGTATCCACTGTCGTCTTGCGGTAATCCCACGCATTCTGCACGCGCATCTGCAAAAATGCACGGTCGATCTCCTGATCGATCTTTCTCGTCAGCATCCGGACCCGGATCTTGGAATTGACGTTGATAAAACCTCTTCCCATCGGATAACCGTCAAAATCGTGTACCAGCACCACTTCGCCGTTCTCAAATGTTCCGGTCACCGTGTCGATCTCATTGTCAAACACCCACATTCCTCCGGCTTTGATGGTTCTTCCCTCACCCTTTTTCAATGTAACAATCGCGCTCATAGGTTCCTCCTTTTTTATTCTGTCTTTTCCGGTCGGTTTACAATATAAATTCCCATACATACCAGCACCAGCGCCGCCACCGACATCACACTTAAGCTGCCTGTCTCTCCGAGCAGAACTGCAGACAGGATCACACCACACACCGGATTCATAAACCCGAAGACTGCAACCTTTGACACTGGGTTATATTTTAACAAAATGCTCCACAGCGAATAAGCCACCGCAGAAATCATCGCCATGTACAGCAGCAGCAAGACACCTTTTCCCGTCCATACGGTCAGTCTTCCGCCCGTCGCATAGCCGCAGAGCATCATAATAAGACCGCCGATCAGAAACTGCCAGCCACTTAAGGCAACTGGATTCTCGTCCTTTGAAAAAATCTTCATACAGGCAGAGGAAAAAGCATATGCGACTGCCGACAGAAAAATAAATCCCTCTCCCAGAAACGAAAAACCAAGATCCACACCACCTCCTGTCAGATTCACGAGAACTACTCCCGCAAATCCGATGATGCTTCCGATGATTTTTCTTCCATTCAATGTCTCCTGTTGAAACAGAAAACTTGCCACAAGAATGGCACAAAAAACATTCACACCCTCGATGATCGACGCCTTTACTCCAGTCGTCCGGGCAAGCCCGATATAGAAAAACAGATATTGCAGTACCGTCTGCATCATGCAGAGAATCAGCACTTTTCCCCATGATGTTCTCCTCGGAATCAATATCTTTTTGCCCGCTGCGCTCCCGAGCAGAATGGAAAGCACGCCCGCGAGCGAAAACCGGCATCCTGCAAACAGAATCTGCGATGCGACATCCTCCGCCCCGACCGCAAACATCCCGTATCCGATCTTGATGCAGGGATACGCACTTCCCCACAGCGTGCAGCAGATCAGTGCTCCCAGCCACACAACGATCGTCTTCTGCATAAATTGTTCTTTTTGTCTCATTTATCTGTATACTCCGTTTCCATCTGTCCTTCCGTCCGCCCTGCAGACATAACCACCGCTCATTTTAGCACAGAACCTTCCATCTTGCCACGACAATTTATTTTCCTGTTTGCCTGCCATCCCCCGCTGCGTTATACTTAGGATAGAAGTTATCACGCACGGGGCAGCGGCATATCACTGCCTCCCACAAAGGAGAAACTATGGCAACTATCAGTTTATGTATGATTGTAAAAAATGAGTCCGCAGTGCTGGCGCGCTGTCTGGATAGCATCGCCGATCTCATGGACGAGATCATCATTGTAGACACCGGCTCCACCGACAACACGAAAGAAATTGCCGCACAGTACACCTCGCGGATCTACGATTTCAAATGGACCAGCGACTTTTCCGCCGCACGCAATTTTTCCTTTTCCAAAGCAACGATGGAATATATCTACACCGCCGACGCCGATGAAATTCTTGACGACGCAAACCGCGAGCGTTTTCTCCGTCTTAAAGATGCCCTTCTGCCTGAGATCGAGATTGTACAGATGAAGTATGTGACGCAGGGCACATTCGATACCGTTTTGAATGCAAAAAAGGAATACCGGCCAAAGCTGTTCCGCAGACTGCGCACGTTTACCTGGATCGATCCGATTCACGAGACCGTCCGCTTAACGCCGGTCACTTTTGACAGCGATGTGGAGATTCTGCACTGTCCGCAGTCCCTGCACAGCAAGCGCGACTTCTCCATCTTCATCAAAGCGTTTGAACACGATGGACAATTTTCCCCAAAAATCCGCACCATGTATGCCAAAGAGCTTTTAAAAACGGGCGACAAAAAGGATTTTACTGATGCAAAACCGATCTTCCAGCTCATTTTCGACAATGACCCGGCAGATGATGCCCGAAAGGAAGCTGCCTGCGTCCTAGCCCGGATTTACCGCATGGAGGATAACAAGAACGAATTTTTCAAGCTGACCATGAAGGACATGCTTACCACACCGTGCGCAGAAATCTGCTACGAACTGGGAACCTATTTTGTGGGACAGCGCGACTACGCGGAAGCGGTTCTCTGGTTCTACAATGCCGCCTACGAGACGGAAAGCATCCTGGACGTTCACACAAGCGGGGATCTTCCGCTGCTCGGTCTCGTCGAATGTTACGAGACGCTCCTCGCCGGGGAGGAAGCCAAAATTCCTTCCGACACAGCGCTTACCATCCAGTATGAAATGATGCTCGACAAATACCGGGAGGCTTCCAGAGACTGGCGGATGCCGGAGGAGACCTGATCTTACAAATCTCCGGAAATACGCTCCGGCAGGGCTTGTAAAATACGACATAAAGTGATAGGATGAAACTATGGTAAAATTTTAACAATCTTTTGTGTGGGAGGTATTTGAGATGGATTTTCGTGAAGAATACAAACAGAAGCTTGTCTCCGCAGATGAGGCGGTAAAGCTCATCAAATCCGGAGACTGGGTAGATTACGGCTGGTGCACCAACACCGTTGACGCACTGGATCAGGCTCTCGCAAAGCGCACCGACGAACTGACAGACGTCAAGCTGCGCGGCGGTATCCTGATGAAGCCGCTGGCTGTTTTTGCACGTGAGGATGCAGGCGAGCATTTCTGCTGGAACTCCTGGCATATGTCCGGTATCGAGCGCAAGATGATAAACAGAGGCGTGGCTTACTACTGTCCGATCCGCTACTCCGAGCTGCCGCGCTACTACCGCGAGCTTGACTGCCCGGATGACGTTGCCATGTTCCAGGTTGCTCCGATGGATGCGCACGGCTACTTTAACTTCGGTCCGAGTGCCTCACATCTGGGTGCAATGTGCGAGCGCGCAAAGCACATCATCGTAGAAGTCAATGAAAATATGCCACGCTGCCTTGGCGGTACCGAGTGCGGCATCCACATTTCCGATGTCACCTACATCGTGGAAGGCTCCAACCCGCCAATCGGTGAACTGGGTGCAGGCGGTCCTGCTACGGATGTGGATAAGGCTGTCGCAAAGCTGATCGTCGATGAGATTCCAGACGGTGCCTGCTTACAGCTCGGTATCGGCGGCATGCCAAACGCTGTCGGTTCCCTGATTGCAGAGTCCGACTTGAAAGATCTCGGCGTTCACACTGAGATGTATGTGGATGCATTTGTCGATATTGCAAAGGCAGGTAAGATCAACGGTTCCAAAAAGAATATCGACCGTTACCGCCAGACCTACGCTTTCGGCGCCGGCACCAAGAAAATGTACGATTATCTGAACGACAACCCGGAACTGATGAGCGCTCCGGTCGACTACACGAACGACATCCGCTCGATCTCCGCACTGGATAACTTTATTTCCATCAACAATGCCGTGGATATTGATCTCTATGGTCAGGTAAATGCAGAGTCTGCAGGCATCAAGCAGATCAGCGGTGCAGGCGGACAGCTTGACTTCGTGCTCGGAGCTTATCTGTCCAAAGGCGGTAAGAGCTTTATCTGCTTATCCTCTACCTTCAAGACCAAGGACGGTCAGGTGCAGTCCCGTATCCGCCCGACGCTGGCAAACGGTTCCATCGTTACCGACGCAAGACCGAATACACACTATGTTGTAACCGAATACGGCAAGGTGAACTTAAAGGGTCTGTCTACCTGGCAGAGAGCCGAGGCTCTGATCTCGATCGCGCATCCTGATTTCCGCGACGACCTCATCAAAGAGGCGGAGCAGATGCACATCTGGAGAAGAAGCAACCGCTAGTTTTCCGGCGAACTGGTTCCCGAACCAGGGCAGCACATATTTGTGCACCGGACAAAAGAAACCCGCGCGAATTCTGATCCGCGCGGGTTTCTTTTATTCTGATATGTTTCCGGATGATATCCCGGCTCATCCCTCATTTCTCCGAAAACTGAACTTTATCGCTGTAATGTCTTTGCATGGAATTCCAATCCATAATCAATACATAGAATACCCTTCCATATCGGCTGCTCTCTACAATTCTTCCATGGTCAAGCACCGGAAGAAACGTCCCATCCGCTTTTCGCATATGAAAATGGATATAGTCATTTGAATGTCCGTCCTCAATCTGCTCCCAGATACTCTTCTCTATCTTCTCCTGCTCGTCCTCACGGATGAGATTCCGAAAACTGCTCTTTGTGTACGCAAGCATTTCCTTCATACTCTTGCATCCTGTCAGCCGGATCAGTTCACAATTTGCAAAAAAGATTTCATCGTCTGTCTTGTCCGCTTTATAAATAATGAAGGCTCCCGGGAGATTCTCCGAAATATCCTTAAGTGCAAATCCAAGCTGTTTACGAATTTCCATCTGATGTCCGTCCCTGTATGCCATACATCCATTCTTTCCCCGAAGCTTTACCTCGTAAAGCGCTACATCTGCACAGCGTATCAGTTGTGCGCGATCACTGGCACACACCGGATATTCCGCATATCCAAGTGAAATGCTAAATGTATGCTCCTCATTTTTGTAGGAAAAAGTCTTTGGATACTTTGTGAACTGCTGCATCAGCTCCTTTGCATCCTCATAGGAACAGTCCGGCAGGAACATACAGAATTCATCGCCCCCGTTTCGTCCCAGTACCGCATCTTTTTTAAAAAAGCTTTGCATGCTTTTTGCCAGGCTCTGTAACGCTTTATCACCGGCGGCGTGACCATACATATCATTGATCATCTTGAAATCATCTACATCCGTCTGTGCAACGATACAATGCTTCGTCGGGTTCTGTCTCATATACTGCTCCACCAGTTCATCAAATCCCTGGCGATTATAGATCCCGGTCAGGCTGTCAGTGACTGCAAGCCGTCTAAAATTATTTCGATTTTCCTCAAGAACCATCAATGCGCCCGTAAGTCCCGTCAGAAGAAGTACAATCAATGCACCTCCTGCTATCACTACGATAAAATACTGACTGTTTACCCAGCCACTCTTCGGCATTACCTCAAGCTTCCACTCTTCTCCGCCTATCTCAAAACTGTAGGAAACCGTATCAGCCATCTCTCCGCTGGAACTGTATACTTCCTCATAAGTTGACTCCCACGGGGAAACCGTTTTTGAGAGCCTGTATTCGTATCCGAAATTTGAGAGCGCATTCACAGAATCTGCAAAAATATCCGGTACACGGATAATCGCTATGGTAAATCCCCAGAAGCGCTCCTGTCCGCTTTCATCCTCAAGATATACCGGATTGCGGATTGCAATTCCATACCCTCCCTGTTTCAGTTGAAACGGTCCCTGCAGAACTAACGTGTGATGGTCTCTTGCATATTGTGAGATTTCTCCCCTGTCCTTATCGTGCAGCAGATCAATCTTTCCCGTTGCATTGCCCTGTTCCGGATAGATTTCCGTCACCACACCCTCCGGTGCAATCTGTATGCTCTGAATATAATCTGCCATCATATTCTCTGCCACTTTATCAAATTGATCCAGCTTTCCGTTCTCACTGATCACAATCTGCTGCAATGCCCTGGTAATTCCGATACCCTCCATGATATCCGTTCGCATTCGTTCTGCATAAGTCATTGCATTCAGCTCTGCTTTTGTATTGTTTTGCCTGCGCAGACTGCTTTCCATGCCATATACAATAGCCCCCAGCACACATATTCCCAGCAAAAATACGATAAACGGAACCATAAATTTCTTCTTTGAATGCTTCATATGCTTTCACCCCACATGCCATTCTATTACAACGTTCCAGCCATCCGGTCGCGGATCTCTACTCCGGTCGGTGTCCCCGCAAGCCCTCCTTTTCCGGTCTCACGGATATCCTCATTCATGCTGCGCCCGATACTGCGCATCGCGTCAATCACTTCATCCGGCGGAATCTTACTGAAGATCCCCGCCATCGTCATATCTGCAGAAGTCATGGCATTCACGGCTCCCATGACATTGCGCTTCACACACGGAACTTCCACGAGTCCCGCCACCGGATCGCATGCCAGTCCAAGCAGATTCTTAAGCGCCAGCGCCGCTGCATTAGCAATCTCATCCGCACCGCCGCCCAGAAGATACGCCACACCACCTGCCGCCATCGCGGAAGCCGAACCGATCTCCGCCTGACAGCCGCCTGCCGCGCCCGCCAGAAACGCCCGGTTAGCAATCACGCCGCCGATTCCGGCTGCCACATACAGGGCTTCCACCATGCGCTCCTCAGAAAAACCGCGCTCCTCCTGCACACTCAAAAACACTGCCGGTACCACACCGCAGGAGCCTGCGGTCGGTGCCGCCACGATCCGCTTCATGCAGGCATTGGACTCGCTGGTCTTCAGCGCTTTTTCCATCACTTTTCCGATAAAGTCTCCGCAGAGCAGCGTTCCCGCTTCCCGCGCCCGCTTCATCTTAGTTCCCTCTGTTCCGACCAGTCCACTCGCTGACTTTAGCGTCTCATCGTAATGTACATCCGCATACTGCATCGCCTGATACATCCCGCTCATCTGTGCAAACGACTCCTCTGCGCTGATGCCCTGTTCCACGCAGTCATCCTCCTGCACAATTTTCCAAAAAGGCTTCCCGGTCTCTTTCTCCACCCGGCACAGTTCCTCCAATGATCGGTACATTGTCATCCTCCCTCTGTTTTCCTATCATCCAGACGGTTTTCACCGTCTTCCCGTCACATACGCTGCATCCCTCTGCCCGTCTGATGTCTCTATGCTTCCAGCATGCTTAAGTAGGTAACCTTTAAAATTCCCTCCAGATGCTCCAGCCACTCGATTGCCTCTCCCGGCACCTCTCTGTCGCACTCGATGACCATGACCGCCCTGGTGCCCCGGCTCTCGCGGTAAAGCTGCATCGTAGCAATATTTACCGACTTGTGCGCCAGCATCGAAGTTACCTCAGCCACATGCCCTGGCTGGTCGATGTTGTGCACGATCAAGGTCGGATAATCCCCGCTGAAATTCGCTGTCAGCCCGTCCAGCTCACAGATCCGGATCTGTCCGCCTCCTACTGATGCCGCAATGACTTCCAGCGTACGCCCGGATTTTCCGGTCAGATTCATCTTGACCGAATTGGGATGTACGTCCCCCAGATCAATCCCCTCCAGTGTAAAACTCATCCCGGATTCCTTTGCCAGCGTAAAGCTCTCCGGGATTCTCGGATCATCCACCTGCATCCCGAGCAGTCCTGCCAGGATCGCCTTATCCGTACCGTGTCCCTTGCCCGTTGCCAGGAAAGAGCCATGAAAATATATTTTAGCGTCCGCAACCTCCTCCGCTAAAAGCTTTCTGCTGACTCTGCCGATCTTCACAGCTCCCGCTGTATGTGAACTTGACGGTCCTACCATCACAGGGCCTATGATGTCGAGTAAATTCATCCTTTTTCTATTCCTTCCTTTGCGCTTTCCGTGTAAAATAAGGGGTATATCCCCGATATACCCCCTTGTCTGCCAAATTCTTTCCTTATTATATAAGCATTATACAGAAAAGACAACCTGTTTTTTTTCGGGAGAATATGATACACTGAATGAAATGCAACGAATCGGAGGAATCCCATGAAAACACAGAAGACTTCCACAGCAAATACACATATACACGCCGACGGCATCACTCATACGCACGTTGACGGCATCACCCATGCACACACCAACGGCTCTACTCACACGCATGCTGACGACACCGTTCATACTCATGCCAGCGGCTCCGTTCATACTCATGCCCACGGCTCCACTCACACACACCCGCATCACCACGAGAATACCAAGGCGGTCTTAAACCGCATGAACCGTGCGATCGGACATATGGAGGCCGTCCGCACGATGATCGAGGACGACAGGGACTGCAGCGAAGTGCTTGTTCAGATTGCGGCGGTGCGTTCCGCCATCAACAATATCGGTAAAATCATTTTAGAGGATCACATCAGCCACTGCCTGGTCGACGCCGTCGAAACCGGGGATGAGCAGGTCATCCGGGACTTAAATGATGCGATCGACAAGTTTGTAAAGTGATACATTTTTCATTTGGACATAGTTTGTTCATTTTTTATTCATATTTTATAGAAATCCATGAAATCTTAAACCTTTTTTATTCATCTTCCCGATTGATTTTTGATGCAATTAGCGCTATATTCTCTTAGTATCGAAATTTAGTTTTACTTCCTTTTTACAGGAGTTTTACACTGAAGAATCGGCAGCCCGGCTGCCCACATATATTGCACGCGTGAGCGTATCGGTGTTTCACACCGCCTACAGTCATTTTGGGAGGGTTCTATGAAAAAATTATTTAACATTCTAAAAGAAAAGCTTGCACCGCTTTTCGGTAAGCTTCAATCTCTGAAGAGCATTCTTCCGCAGAAGAAGCCGCACAGTGAAAAATACTATAAACGGATTGCTTTCCTTAATAAGTATTCTCTTATTTTCCACTTTTTATTAGCCTGTCTGTTAATTCTTGCCGTGGAGACGATTTCCAGACGGGACTTTGTGAGCGCTATAACTTTCATCAGCAATCACACGCTTGCATTCTTATATAATGCGCTGATTATCTTTGCATCTCTGTCCCTTGTCTATCTGACAAAATATCGTACACAGATGCGTATCTTAATCAGCGGTTTGTGGATTTTCCTTGGAACCGTCAACGGTCTGATTCTTTCAAACCGTGTCACACCGTTCAGCTACACAGACTTAAAATGTCTGCCGGATCTGTTCGCAATGCAGAACACCAACTATTTTACAGCTGAGGAAGCGACCATGGTCGTGGCCGTTGTGGTCGCCTTCTTTGTCATTCTTGGTCTTCTCTTTGCAAAGGGACCCCGTTATCAGGGAAAGCGCCATACCGTACTTGGTCCGGTCTCCATTGCCGCTCTGATTTTAATCGGTCTTCCTATTACCACACAGGCAGCACAGAGTTCCAACATTCTTGCTTCCTATTTTGCAAATATTGCGCAGGGCTACTCTGATTACGGTTTTGTGTACGGTTTTTCCACCAGTGTTGTCGGAAGAGGCATGGATAAACCGGAGGATTATTCCGAGGAAACCGTTGATGCGATCAACACCCTTGTTGATTCCGCCAGCAGCCCAACCACTGTTTCCACAGGCAGCGAGCCAAATATTATCTGTGTTTTACTGGAGTCCTTCTGTGATCCTTACGAAGTAAACTTTTTAAATATGTCCGAAGATCCGATTCCGAATTTCCACAACCTTGAGGCAAACTATTCCACCGGTTACCTTACCGTACCGGTCGTGGGTGCAGGTACCGCCAATACGGAGTTCGAGGTTCTGACCGGAATGAGCATGCAGTATTTCGGTACCGGCGAGTATCCTTATAAGACGATCTTAAAGCAGACGGACTGCGAAAGTATTGCCGCTGATCTCTCCCAGATCGGTTATGGTACGCATGTCGTACATAACAATACCGCTACTTTCTACAGCCGCAACAATGCTTTTTCCATGATGGGATTTGATACCTTTACCAGCAAGGAGTGCATGAATATCTCCCAGTACACGCCGAATGGCAACTGGCCGACGGATGATGTGCTGGTACAAGAGACTGTAAAAGCTATGAACGCGACAGAAAATCAGTCCGATTTCGTATATACCATTACCGTGGAAGGTCACGGCGATTACCCGACCGAGAAGGTTCTGGAAAATCCGGATATTCTTGTTTCCGGCGCCGCAGATGAGGCTTCCAACAACCAGTGGGAATATTATGTCAACATGATTCATGAAGTGGATGACTTCATCGGAGATCTGATCACAGCGGTTGACCGCCGCGGAGAGGACACCATCATCGTGTTCTTCGGCGATCATCTCCCAACGATGGGACTTACCGATGCGGATATGAAGTCCGGTGATATTTTCAAGACCAAGTACATCACCTGGAACAACATGGGGCTTGCAAAAAAAGATGCCGATTTGACCGCTTACCAGCTTCTTGCTCACATTACTGATCAGGCAGGCATTCATGAGGGAACCATGTTCCGTTATCATCAGACACAGACCGCTTCCGAGACCTATCTTTCCGGTCTGGAGGATCTGCAGTACGATCTGCTGTACGGCAAACGCTACTCCTACGGCGGAGAGGACCGCTTCCCGGCATCCGACCTTGTGATGGATGTGGAGGACGTTACCGTCTCCTCTGTCCGCAAGAATACAAGCAACAACACCTTGACGGTGTATGGTGCGAACTTTACCAAGAATACGAAGATTTTCGTGAACGGCAATAAAGTTCCTACCACATTCCTGACATCGAACCTGATTACGACCAGCTTGGACAATGTGCAGAACGGCGATACCATTACCGTAAATATCCTCGGTTCCAAGAGCCTTCTTCTCCGTGCCGGTACCGGCGAGGTTGTCTACGAGGATCCGGATATTGTTCCGGAGACGGAAGATCCGACCGAGATTCCGGAGACGTCCGCTACCGAGATGAAGAACACAGAAACAGAAAACTCTGAAATGAAAAGCTCTGAGACCGAAAGTTCCGAGATGAAGAGTTCCGAGACAGAAAGTTCTGAGATGAAGAGTTCTGAGACAGAAAACTCTGAGACAGGCAGCTCCGAAACGACCTCCAAAGCCGACAGCTCAGCCGTCACTTCCAGCGTTGCATCGGATACCAACAACTAGATGCTAAAAGGAACTGCCGCAATAAACATACCGTTCTTTACTTTGATAAGTAATATTACAGGAAGCGCATGATGCAGATTTCGGGTGGAACTGCATATGAAACATTCGTTGGAGAAAAATGTGTGTATTTCTTCCAGCCG
>OOCI01002337.1_pt1 | contig 11841 bp, 12 predicted proteins | sample 1671761 | NCBI WGS metagenome assembly OOCI01 (sample SAMN06348190, study PRJEB24527) | human gut metagenome | biome: human gut; feature: ankylosing spondylitis patient; material: feces | host: Homo sapiens | place: China | collected 2015-10
GATCGCCTTCCGGGAATTCTTTTTCGATGACTTCCTTGTAAATTTCCTGCATCTTGGCGTACGGGAAGTCGAGCGGAAGAATGTTGTTGGCGCGAGCATAGGAAACAATGTGGCTGGCTGCGTGGTGGCCGATACGGAACGGGACGCCGTATTCCTTCATCAGACGGTCGGCAACTTCCTGGCTGGCCGTCCAGTCGCTGTTAAGTTCTTCTAATGCACGATCTTTGTTGATCACGAGTGCTTTGAGAACTCGGTTAAACATGGTAAGAACTTTAACCGCATGAAGAGCCAAAGCACCATTGAGTGTCTGATTCTTCGGGTCAATCATGCCGCTCTGGAGATTGTGAGCGCGGAAGAACTCGGCCTGAGCTTCGCCGATCACGGAAGAAGATTCCGTTCTGCAGTTATTCACTAAGCCGGGATTGCGTTTCTGCGGCATTGCGGAAGAAACGTAGGTGTTGTCGCCGCCTTCCTGCAGAAGAATCCAGGGACGAGCCTGAGCGTACTGAACCATCAGGTCTTCCAAGAACACATTGATATGCAGACAAATGCCGGTGAGAATTGAAGCGAACTCGACGGGCAGATCGCTCTGACCGATCTGTGTGGCGTCGTAAGCGTTTTCTGCGACAGCTTCAAAGCCTAAACGTTTGCACATGGCTTCGCGGTCCAGCGGCCAGCAGGTACCGTTCAGGACGGTGCTTCCCATCGGGCAGCGGTCAAGACGGACGTAGAACTGACGAAGCTTCTGCGCATCGCGGCTGAAGCCGGCTAAGAATGCAAGAAAGTAATGCGCCAAGCTATTGGGCTGAGCAGCAACACCGTTGGTGTAGTTGGGGACAACCGTTTCACGGTTTTTGTCCGCCAGGTCGGTCATGGTTTCCAGCACGGCATTCAATGCGTCACCGACTTCGAGAACATGGTCGCGAAGAATGGCAGAACGATAAGTTGCGTGCATATCCTGGCTGGAACGGCCGGCGTGCATCAGCGTGATCACGGGATCTGCTTTTTTGAGCATTAACGGTTCAAACGTGATGTAGGTCTTAGCTCTCTTGGTCGGATCAGCGTCTCCGTCGGCTAAAACTTCACGAAGTGCCTTGGCCGCTTCTTCGGCGATCGGCATCGGCAAAAGACCTTGACGAGAGTTGATCACGAGCGTGGCTTTATTGATTTCGCCCAACCAGAAGAACTCGTCTCTGACTGTCATCTGTTTTTCTCCTATGTTTTGAGGTTGTTTTTTATTATTTTGATGAGCCGGCCTCAAAACTGACAGGCGAAATCGGAAACGCTACTTTGCGTTTTACGCAAAGTACTTGCGTATTTGTCGCTTTTGTTAGAAAGTATGTACAGATCCTCGATTCCCTTTTTTCGCATCATGTCAAAACTAGACGACCTCAGTGCCTGGCGCCTTTTTTGCAGCTTGTGCAATACCCGAAACTTCTCTGATACCGCCGGAGAGTTTGATGTAGAAGTCTCAACCGTCTCTCGCGCGCTGACCTCCTTAGAAAATGCTTTGGGGCAGACGCTCATACTCCGTGTGACAAGACCCCTGCAGCTCACGGAGTCCGGCCAGATCGCCTATGAGCATGCTTCGAATATTCTTTTGCAGCACGAGGAGATGGTCAAAGAGCTGACACAGAGCTCGGCCGGCATGGCAGGAAAAATTCGCCTCTCTTTGGCGCCCGGCTCCGTTGCGGTCTACATCCCGATGCTAATGGAATTCAACTCTCAGTACCCTGAGATCGTCTTTGACATTGTCGGCGGCGGAAACGTCCAGGACATCCTTCAGTACAAGGCCGACATCTCAGTAGCTAGCTTTAAATCCAAGGATCCGCGGATTGTGTCTTACTCAAGAGGACGCAACGTCTATGTGCCCGTAGCTTCGCGCCGCTACATCGAAGAGCATGGAATGCCTCTGCATCCCAAGGATTTAGCCGCACACACAGTTTTGGTTTATGACGGTTCAGTGCGTTCCGCCACGCGTTACTTAGAAAACGGTGATAAACGCGAAGAAGTGAAATGGAAACAAGTACTCAGAGTTTCCAACATTCTAGCGATTAAAAAGTCTGTCATTGACGGGCTGGGCATCTCGGTGGATTTGCCGCTTTTTCACTGCGCACAGGAAATTGCCTCGGGCATTCTGGTCCCGATTCTTCCCGGCTGGGTCCATCCGCCGGTGGAGTGCTTTGTGTGCACTTCAAAAACAAATTGGCGCATCCGCCGCCACCGCGTATTTCTGCAGTGGTTCCAAACGCGCCTGGTTCAATTTTTCAAAAGCAAAGAAGACATGGTGGCGCCTTTCTGGGACATCCCGCAACGCACCATCGTCAACGAAATTTAGAGTCCTCGGGCTGCATTGATCGCATCGCGAGTCTGCATCGCGACCGCTCTGGCTTTTTCTTTGAAGTCTTCGCCGGAGGATGCATAAAGAATAGCTCGGCTGGAATTGATCACCATGCCGGTCTTCTGCGCGTTCATACCGCTCTGCACACAGGCATTGATGTCTCCGCCCTGAGCTCCGATGCCGGGAACGAGGAAGTTTAATTCCGGCGTTAAGGCACGAACACTCGCGAGTTCTTTCGGATAAGTGCCTCCGATCACAAGGCCGAGCTGACCGGTGGTATTCCACTGCTCTACTTTTTTCGCAACTGCGTGATAAAGCGGCTGGCCTCCGCAGTCGAGCATCTGGAAGTCGTCGCCGCCTTTGTTGCTGGTGCGGCAAAGGATGAAGGCACCTTTGTCCGGATACTCAAGGTAAGGCTCGACGGAATCAAAGCCCATGTAAGGAGAAAGCGTGACGCAGTCAGCTCCGAAACGTTCGAAGGCCTCCTTAGCATAATGCTTGGCAGTGGAGCCGATGTCGCCGCGCTTAGCATCAAGAATCACGGGAACTTCCGGATATTCGCCGTGAATGCGGGCAATCAGTTCTTTGAGCTGATCTTCCGCGCCGGAAGAAGCAAAGTAAGCAATCTGCGGTTTAAAGGCACAGACCAAATCTCCGGTCGATTTAACGATGTCCCAGCAGAAGTCCAGGATGGCATGCTTGTTGCTTTCAAACTGCTTCGGGAAACGTTTGGGATCGGGGTCTAAGCCGACGCAAAGTAATGACTGATTGACATCCCAGCAGTGCTGAAGCATATCGGTGAATTTCATAGCTTTCCTCCAAACGTTCGAATTGTGTTTGAGCACGGATTTTAGCAATCCGGCTGCTGAAAATAATGAAAACGTCCGTCGCTTGTTTAGCAGGCGGACGTTTTTCAATAACTCACACGAACTTAGAAGTGTTCCTACACCAGCGGAGTTCCGGTACCTTCCGTCTTAGCAGGTCTCTTGAGAAGCAGATAAAGCCGGACATTCCGATGATGAACTTATAAGAGAAGTACGCAGTCATTGCGCCGCCGACAATCGGTCCCATCACGGCACCCAACTGCTGGGCTAGATAAGACAGTCCAAAGACACGTCCTTTGTCGTTGGCATTCGTGGAAACTGTCAGCACCGCGTTAATGGCCGGGAAAATGCCGGCAAAGGCTAAGCCGCCGACAAAGCGCCAAATCGTAAACCACTCAAGCGAGTTCGGAAACACCTGCACAATCCCGAACAGTCCGGCGCCGAGCAAAGACAAATAAAGTACGGGTCGATAGCCCCAGTTCTGACCTAAAATGCCCCAGCCCGGAGAGGCTAAGACGCCCGAAATACCCGTCACTGAAAACACAATGCCGGAAATCAAGACGATTCGCTCCATCGAACCCTGCAGCTCGGCCACGTAAAGCGGCATGATCGGCTGCTGCATTAAAATGGTCAGCTGCACCACGCCGGCGCAAATCAGCATGCGCTTAACTGCCGGAATCTTGCATAAAGAGAAGTCCCAAATCTTGACGGGTTTGGCATTCGGATCGGGCTTCCTCGGTTCCTCTTTAACAAAAAAGAGCAAAGCTAACGTGATCAGGAACAAAGCGGCGGCCGCGATAAAGAACGCCATACGCATACCGAATTGATCCGCCAGCAGGCCGCCGAACAGGAAAAAGCCCTGACGGCCCAGCTCGTGCCCAACCGCCGCGCCGCCGCCGACTACCGCCGACTGGCCACGGCCCGAGCACGCCGCCCGCTGTCATACCGCCCTGCATAACGCCCATGCAGAAACCGAGTTTGAGTTTCGGAGATTCTACAGAGATGATCGCAAGCAGCGCAGGCCACAGACCCGCGGATAAGCCTTGAATAAATCGAACGCCGAGCAGCTCCCAAGGATTCGTGACCAAGCCGCCTAAGAAGTAAGTGATCGCCAAGCAAAATCCGGCGCGCAGCGCCATAAGCTTGCGGCTCTTTTTATCAGCAAGCGCGCCCCAGATCGGTGCCATGATGCCGCTGACAAGGAATGTGATAGCGAAAATCGCACCCGACCACATATCCACGTCGGCTTTCACGACACCCAAATCCTGAATGAGATACATGGGCAGGAAGGGAATGAGCATCGTATAGCTCATGGACATTAAAACGGCGCATGTGGTCAGAAGACCGAGTATGAACTTCCATCGCATATCTACACTTCCTGTCCTTCTTATTCGTCTTCCTTTCGATTGTATGCCAAATATCTTTCATCAGAGAATGCGGTTAACCGCTAAAAAGCAGCCCCGTACGCCTCAATCTGCTTCCTCGAAACAATGACTTTCGCTTCTCGCGCATACGAAAAAACACCCGTCGGTGCGAGACCTCCGGGTGTTTAATTAACTTAACTCAGCGGATGATTACATCATGCCGGGCATTCCGCCCATTCCGCCGCCCATGCCCATCGGGGGCATTGCAGGTTTGTCTTCAGGCATGTCGGCAATCATGCATTCTGTTGTCAGGATCAAGCTGGCAACGGAGGCTGCATTCTGCAGAGCGGTGCGGGTAACCTTAGTCGGATCCAGAACACCCATCTCGATCATGTCGCCGTATTCACCGGTCTGAGCGTTGAAGCCGAAGTTGCCCTTACCGTTTGCGACACGGTCAACAACCACGCTGGGTTCGTCACCGGCGTTGCGGACGATCTGACGCATCGGTTCTTCCATAGCGCGGAGAACGATCTTGATACCGGCGTCCTGTTCGGGGTTGTCGCCCTTGATTTCCTTGATGGCCTGTTTTGCACGGATTAGAGCAACGCCGCCGCCGGCAACAACGCCTTCTTCAACAGCAGCACGTGTGGCATGCAGAGCATCTTCAACACGGGCTTTCTTTTCTTTCATTTCAACTTCGGTAGCAGCACCGACCTTGATCAGAGCAACACCGCCTGCCAGTTTGGCAACGCGTTCCTGAAGTTTTTCACGATCGTAGTCGCTGGAAGGTTCTTCCATCTGAGCACGGATCTGTTTAACACGAGCTTCGATCTGGTCTTCCTTGCCGGCGCCGTCAATGATCGTGGTGCTTTCCTTGTTGACTTCAACCTTCTTAGCAGAACCGAGTTCGGCAAGTGTGGCCTTTTCAAGGGTCAGACCGACGTCGCTGGAGATAACGGTACCGCCCGTCAGGATAGCGATATCTTCGAGCATGGCCTTACGGCGATCGCCGAAGCCCGGAGCCTTAACGGCAACAGTCTTCAGAACACCGCGGATGCTGTTGACAACCAATGTGGCCAGAGCTTCGCCTTCGATGTCTTCTGCAATGATGAGCAGAGGACGGCCGGACTTAGCAACCTGTTCAAGGATCGGGAGAAGATCGCGAATGTTGCTGATCTTTTTTTCAACCAAGAGGAGGTAGGGGTTCTCAAGGAGAGCTACCTGCTTGTCAGGGTTGTTGATGAAGTACGGAGAGAGGTAGCCGCGGTCAAACTGCATACCTTCAACAACTTCGAGTTCGTTGTGCAGGCTCTTGCCGTCTTCAACGGTGATAACGCCTTCCTTGCCGACTTTTTCCATGGCTTCGGCAATGATGTCGCCAATTTCATGATCGGAGTTAGCAGAAATAGCGCCAACCTGAGCAACTTCCTTGCTGGTAGTTGTCGGCTTGCTGAGGGAGTGGAGCTGTTCGATGGCAGCGGCAACAGCTTTGTCGATACCGCGCTTCAGATCCATCGGGCTCATACCGGCGGCAACATACTTCATGCCTTCGTCAACGATAGCCTGAGCCAAAACGGTAGCTGTCGTTGTACCGTCACCGGCGTTGTCGCTGGTCTTGGAAGCAACTTCTTTAACCATCTGAGCGCCCATGTTTTCAAACTTGTCTTTCAGTTCAACTTCTTTTGCAACAGAAACACCGTCTTTGGTGATTGTCGGACCGCCGAAAGCGCGTTCGAGAACAACGTTGCGGCCTTTCGGTCCGAGAGTTACCTTAACGGCATCGGCAAGAACGTTAACGCCGTTGACCATACGGGAACGAGCGTCATTGCCGAACAAAACCTGTTTTGCTGTCATTTACTTAATCTCCTATTTCTAAATTCTGTACTAGGCCGTCTTATTCGAGGACACCCATAATGTCTTCTTCACGCATTACGAGGTATTCGTCCCCGTCGACCTTAACGTTCTGGCCGGAATACTTGCCGAACAGAATGCGGTCGCCTACCTTAACATCCATAGGGATGAGCTTGCCTGCTTCGTCACGCTTGCCTGGACCGACAGCGAGGACAACACCCTGATCAGGTTTTTCACCGGCTGCTTCAGGGATATAAATACCGCTGGCTGTACGTGTTTCGGCGTCAACGCGTTTAACAATAACGCGGTCGTGCAAAGGACGAATCTTCATCTTTAAAACTCCTATTTGTGTTTATCAAAGCGCTAGGCTTTACCAATATTTCCTTATATGAGGCTATGCAGTCTTTTTTCAAGGCCGTTCTCAGATAGGTGTTTATACTAACAAACTCTGTAAACAAATGTGTTTCAAATGCGACGTTTTGTTAACAACATGTAATGTCGCGTAAAAATGGCACTTTTGCTCGAGTGTGTTTTGTGAGGATTGAAGTGGTTAAATTTAGCGTCGTCGCCCTGTCTTTTTTCATTTTTTTCTCCCCTGCCGGTCAGGCAGCCTCCAAAAAATCAGCACCCTCCCTTCCGGCGCCGATCCAAAAAGCGCTTAACTCCTGCAAAGTTCCTAAAGGCGATTTTTCGCTGTCTGTCATTCCGCTCTCCGACAAAGGCACTACGCTAAAGTTCAACAGCACTGCGCCGCGCGTACCGGCCTCGAGCGCCAAAGTCATTACTTCAGCCGCGGCGCTGCAGCTTTTGGGACCGGCCAAGGTTTGGACGACGCGTTTTATCTCAGCAGAAGAGCCGGATAAAAACGGCGTGCTCAGCGGAGATCTCTATTTAGTCGGGCACGGTGCGCCTTCCATGACCATTGAGCGCTTTTGGCTTTTGGTCGACAACCTTCGTGCTCGCGGTGTGAAAGAAATCAAGGGAAACATCATTGCGGATCGTTCTCACTTCGATGTAGCACCGCATGATCCCTTCGCTTTTGACGGAGAAGGCAACCGTCCCTACAACTTGGGACCGGATGCTCTGATGGTGAACTCGCGCTCTTTCTTCATCAAAATCCGCCCTGATAAAGAGGCCGGCGTCGCCTACCTTTATCCCGAACCCAGAATCGCAGGCGTGAAGCTCCCTGAAAGCATTCCTCTTAGCAAAGAAGGCTGCGGCGCATGGAGAAAACAAATCAATCCTGATTTCTCCAACCCGCTTAAACCTGCGTTCAAAGGAAAGTTCCCACTGAAATGCGGTCCGAAGGACTACTTCTACACCAGCCTCTCCGCCGACCAGTATCTTCAGGTCGTCTTTGCCGATATGTGGAAAAAAGCCGGAGGCACCTGGAAGGGCAAAGTTGTTCAGGGCAAACTCCCTGAAGACTCTGACGACTACAAAGTGCTTGCCTCTTCCTACTCCGAGCCTTTGACAAAACTTGTCTACAACATGAATAAGTACAGCGACAACATCATCGCTCGTCAGCTCTTCCTCGCTTTAGCTAACACTCAGAAAGACGAACCCAAAAACTTAGAAGGAGCCCGTGCCGCCGTCTATGAATGGGCCGCCTCATTAAGGATTCCCGCCTCCTCACTCAAAATTGACAACGGCAGCGGACTTTCTCGCACCACCGCAGTCTCCACAGACGCCTTCGTGACAGTTCTGAAACACATGTGGAACTCCCCGCAAATGCCGGAATTCGTCTCTTCGCTTCCCATCTCCGGCGTTGACGGGACCATGAGAAAAAGACACGTCGCTCAAGGCAATGCCCACATCAAAACGGGCTATATCCAGAACGTCCGTTCGATCGCAGGGTATGTCCAGACGAAAAGCGGTGAACGTTATGCCGTCGCGGCCATTGTCAACGGTCCTTCCGCGATCAATTCCATACCCGTTATGGACGCCGTAATCTGCTGGGTTTACGACAGATGATAGACTTTTCAGACATATAGATATCCTTAAAGGGAGGTAATTTCAGTATGGAAAACAAAATTGAAGCCGTAGTTCGTGAAAATGTTGACACTGCCCTCGAACAGGCTGACGAATTCCTGAAGCAGGCCTCCGCCGCTACCGGCGAAGAAGCTAAAGAGCTCCAGGCAAAAGCTAAAGAATGCCTGGCTCGTGCAAGCAGAAACATGAAGAGCTTCTATGACAAGACTTCTGAAGAAGGCAGAGAAATTGCCGGTGAAGTTAACGACTGCGTCCGCTCCAATCCTTGGCGCGCTGTCGGTATCGCAGCTGTCGGCGGCCTCCTGCTCGGTCTCCTGGTTGCTCGCAAGTAATTCTTCCCGAGGCTTTCGGAGATAAATATGTCAGATAGAAATAACGCCGATCCCGGACTCTTCACCATCCTTAATCAGGTGGTTGACGGTTTGGCGACGCGTCTTCAAATTGCTTCTATCGAGCTCTCCGTCTCCAAAAACAACGCGGCAAAGACAGCCGTTTACACTGTCCTTGCCGCCCTTTTCGGCCTCTTTGCGCTCGTTTTTATATCGGTCGCACTTCTTGTTATTTTCTGGGAAGATCACCGCGTTTTCGTCTCCTGCTGCATCGCAGGCGCTTATCTGCTCCTGTTCCTTTTCTTCTTAGGCAAAGCCCGCAACCTTGCGGCCAACATGCCTTATGCGTTTGAGGAATCTCGTCAGATTTTGGCAGCCGACGTCGCTGCTTTCCGCGCTTCCTGCAATAAAAAAGCAGGCGTCGCCACTCAACAGCCGGTCGATCCTACCAAAGAGGAGAACAACAATGCAGGCAAATGAAGACGTTGCTCGCAAGCTTGCACAACTGACCGTCAAGGCAGGTGAACAACGAGCTCAGATCCAAGACGAGCTGACCTATATGCGCAATAAACCCGCATCCGCTGTCAAAAACATCGGAGTCGACGCGGTTAAAACCATGCAGGCCTTAGGTTTAACCAACCCGAAAATTGCCATTCCCCTGGCTCGAACGGTGTTTATTCCGGCCGCAGTCGCAATTGCAAGATTGGTTCTTAAAAACGGCAGCCCCAGACGCTACCTTGGCGCGGCGCTGATTGCCGCAAGCTCATTCGGTATATTCAAAGGTATCGAATACGATGAGAAGCACCCGATTGTGAAAAAGGATCCTACAGGTCCTTCATCTAAGTAGCCTTCTCACCGCATACGAAAAGACCGCCGGAACAGCGGTCTTTTATTTTGGGTGCTTCTTTAAGGCCGGCTCGCCGCCGGCCTTAAAGCCTTAACTTTCCTTTTTCTTAGGGTCGTCTGCAGACGGCAGCTTGGTAATCAGGATACGATCCAGACGGCGTCCGTCCATGACCATGACTCGGAATTCCCAGCCGTCCCATTTGACTCGATCTCCGGTACGGGGCAGACGCTCCAGAAGGAAGATCACCATACCGGCAACCGTCGTGTAGCGGTCTTTATCTTCGTCCGGAACTTCATCAATATCGAGCAGGTCTTTGAGTTCGGGAATCGGCAGCAGGCCGTCAACTTCGTAGCAATTTTCGCCCTTCTGAATAATCTGAGCATCTTCAGGCGCATCCGGCTTAAATTCGCCGGCGATGGCTTCCAGCACGTCGTGCGGCGTTACCAAACCTAAGATTGCACCGTATTCGTCGACGACCATCGCCAGTGCCGCATCGCTCTTTCTAAAGGTTTCTAAGAGTTCCATACCGGAAATGGATTCAGGAACATAAAGAACCGGTTCGTAGTTCACCTTAAAGTTGGGTTTACCGTCATTAACCATCTGCTTTAAAAGCAGACGTGTCGTGACCACACCGCGAATGTCATCCAGGCCGCCGTAGCAAACCGGCAGACGAGAATGCTGGGAGTTGAGGACTTTCTCCATATTGACTTCGCGCGTATCTTCTAAGTCCAGATACTGGACCTCGGAGCGCGGAACCATCAGAGAGGCAACGGCACGGTCATCCAAACGGAAAACGTTTTTGACCATCGTGTGTTCCTGAGCGTCGATGACGCCGGCTTCACCGCCTTCATCAATCACAGAGTGGATTTCTTCTTCCGTAATCTTCTGGTTGTCCTGCTTAATGCCGAGCACTTTGATCAGCATCTCGGTAGAGAAAGAAAGCAGTTTCACGAAAGGCATAGCCAAAATAGCCAGCCAGTGAATCGGTTTGGCAACCATACGGGAAATCGTATCCGCGCCCATCTGACCGATACGTTTCGGAACCAGTTCACCGATCACGATAGAGAAGTACGTGATCAAAATAACGACTACAGCCATCGAGGCACCGCGTGCCGTGGCAGCCGGAATGTGAATGGTATCGACGAGGAAATTAGAAAGCGGATCAACCAATGCAGACTCACCGACAATACCGGAAAGAATACCGATGGAAGTAATGCCGACCTGAATCGTAGAAAGCGCTCTCGTCGGATTCTCAGAAAGAGATAAAGCAAGTTCCGCACCGCTTGCGCCCTGATCCGCCAGCATCTGCAGCTTGCTGCGGCGAGCGGTCACGATGGAAATCTCGCTCATGGCAAAGAAACCATTGAGGAGAATCAGCAGAATTAAACAGAGAATATCAAGCCAGATACTCATGATGGCTGCCTTTCGTCGAGCATTTCAACTAAACCTTGGATAGCAACGGCAACAGTCTGCTCGCGTACGCTCTGACGGTCGCCTTTGAATTCATAACGGCCGACTTCAGCCATTTCGTCTTTGCGCTTCCAGCCGATAAAGACGGTTCCAACCGGTCTTCCGGGCATTGCGCCGTCCGGGCCGGCGATACCGCTGACCGCAACAGCCATCGTTGCGTTGGAGTGACGAATTGCACCTTCAAGCATCTGCGATACCGTCTGAGTGCTCACTGCCGAGAAGCGATCAAGAATAGACTGCGGAACATCCAGCATTTCATGCTTGGCTTGATTGGTATAAGTTACAAAACCTCTTTCAAACCACTCGCTGGCGCCCGGGATAGACGTCAGAGCGGCGCTGATCATGCCGCCGGTGAGAGACTCGGCGGTAACCACGATCTGTCCTGTGCCGACAATGCGGCGGCTGAGTTCTTTGACTTTATCTTCTATTTCTTTATTCATCGCAAAATCCACATAGGTGAAGCGGCTCCGTAGAACCCTGCCACCCAGGCCATCGAATTAATAACCAGGATGGCGTAAACAGCCGCAAATATATCGTCAAGCATGACAGTAAAGCCGTTCTGACGGCCCCTATCCAGCACCGATGCGGGCGGAAGCTTAACGATGTCAAAAAAACGAAAAGCGATCACGGAGGAGAGCTGCCACCAGAAACCCAAAGGCGTCAGAAGCAGAATCACCCATACCGCGACAACTTCATCGACCACGATGGAACCGTGATCGACTTTATTTAAATAAGCCGTACTTTTGCCCACCGAGACGCACCCGAGGACAAATAAAACCAATGCTAGAGCCCAGATGAAGGAACGTCCGAGCCACATGCCTAA
>OOCI01002347.1_pt1 | contig 11801 bp, 22 predicted proteins | sample 1671761 | NCBI WGS metagenome assembly OOCI01 (sample SAMN06348190, study PRJEB24527) | human gut metagenome | biome: human gut; feature: ankylosing spondylitis patient; material: feces | host: Homo sapiens | place: China | collected 2015-10
CCTCATTTGATGGCCCATTCAAAGCGGCTTTGACAGTATACCAGCGGGCGGGGGAAAAGTCAAGCTGTTTTTCCGGAGAGAGGGGGAAACCCAAATGCTATTGTAAAACCCGAAGGGGGGAAACCCCTTCGGGGCTTTATTTTTTACCCAGAAAAAGGGGGTGTACGGATGTCTGGGAAATACCTAACGCTCAAAGACCGGCGGCTGATTGCCAAGCGTTACAACGAGGAGGCCCGCGTGCTGGACATCGCAAACGAAATCGGCTGTCACCCCGCCACCATCTACGAGGAACTACGGCGCGGGGCGACTGGGCGGCTGGATGCCCGGCAACGCCCGGAGTACGACCCTCTGATGGCACAGCGGGCCGTCCAGGAGGCAATCCGCCGCCGGGGGAACCGCAGAACGACCAAGACACAGCATCGGGACTGCTGACACCGAGAAGGAGGACAAGTTTATGAAGAAAAAGAGCATCAAACTGTTCCAGGTGCGCCCTGGAGAACACTTCATCCATGACGGAGTGGAGTATGTGAAACTGGACGAGGCGGCAGGGGCCACCTTTGCGCTGGGCGTGGAGGCCACCCTGAAAAATGTCCAGTTCGAGAGCGACGACGCGGAGCGGGAGGACCACAACAACTACATCGGGAGCAACCTGGAGCGGGAGGGCATCCGCTGGCTGCGGGAGCAGCACCCGGCCACCTTTGACGCTATGGTGGAGCGGCTCGTCAACCTGACCACCATGGACGGCATGACAGACTACGGTGTGCCCCTGGCCTCTGTCCGGGCGTTGACCATCGACGAATACCGGAAGTACCGGCACCTTATCCCGCTGACGGACGACCCCTACTGGCTGGCTACCGGGTGGACCACCAAACGCTCCCCGCTCTCCGGCACCAACGACGCGTACTGCATCGATACCGACGGCTCTGTCAACGACAACTTTGTCTACAGCAACTACGTTGCGGCTCGCCCCGCTTTGTATCTGAAATCCTCAATCCTTGTATCTGTGGATGCAGAGGAGGCGGAGAAGGTGCTGGCGGACTACACGGACAGCGACCTGATCGACGAACTGTACCGGCGGAGGAGGGCGACCTATGACCCGGACTGAACGGAGAAAGCGGCGGCGGGTCCGCCAGGTCCGTGCGGTGTTCGCCCTGGTCGTTTCGGTCCTGCTGGTGGTCCTGGTGCTGGTCCTTGCCACCCCGTCGGCTGCGGAGGCCGATGCGGACTACATAGCGCCGGAAATCACTGCACCCGCCACCCCGGAGCCGGTCATCCAGGAGCCGGAGGCCGAGGCGGACCCCGCCGAGTATCTGGCAAAGACAATCTACGGCGAGGCGCGGGGGTGCAGCACCACGGAACAGGCCGCCGTGGTCTGGTGTGTGCTGAACCGGGTGGACGACGAGAGCGGCCTGTGGCCTGACGACATCGTGGCCGTTGTCACCCAGCCCAGCCAGTTCCACGGATATGACCCGGAACACCCCATCCTGCCGGAACTGCTGGCCCTGGCGGAAGATGTTCTTGCCCGCTGGGAAATCGAGGACAGCTGCGTGGGCGATGTGGGGCGGGTCCTCCCCAGGGAATATACCTACTTCTCCGGGGACGGGCGGCACAACTATTTCCGCACAGAGTGGGACGGCGGAACGACCTGGGACTGGGGGCTGGAAAGCCCATACGGGGACCTTGGGACATGAGGGTGCTTGTAGCTTGTGAGGAGAGCCAGGCGGTTGCGAACGAGTTCCGGGCGCGAGGGCATGAGGCGTATAGTTGCGACCTTATCGCTTGCAGGCAGACGCCGCACAGATTTTGAAAATCAGATGGGACCTTATTGTGGCACACCCCCCATGCACTTACCTTACGGCGGCTGGAGCGGTCCGGCTGTTCAACAAAGACCACTCAATCAAAGACAGGAGCCGGTATGAGAAAGGCGTATCTGCTGCGGAGTTTTTCAAACTTTTTCTATATGCAGACTGCGAGCATGTAGCCGTTGAAAATCCGGTCCCAATGAAATGTTTTGGACTTCCAGAGTATGACCAGATTATTGAACCCTACATGTTCGGAGACCCGTGGAGAAAGCGCACATGCTTGTGGCTGCGAGGCTTGCCCAAGCTGAAACCGACAAAAATTGTTGAGCCGAAAGGTCTGTGGGTGGGTTCTACCTGCGCGAACAGGGACCCGTCCATCTACACCCGATACAAATTGAACAGCAACCGCGACCCCAAGATACGGTCAAAAACATTCCCCGGTATCGCTCGCGCCATGGCTGAACAATGGGGAGGGCTGATGTGATGGAGCGCGATGTAAAGCACGGGTGCTGCTCCTGCACCCACTACAAGCTGCCTATGAGCAAGGAGCCGTGCAAGGGCTGTAAACGATGGAGCAGATGGGAGGACAAAGACCATGGCAAACCGATTGCAGGAGAGGCGACTGGCGCTGGGACTGACACAGCCCCAGGTGTCGGCCAGGCTAAAGGAAATCGAGGCGCGCGCCGATGTGGGCATGGTGTCCCGGTATGAGAAGGGCGTATGCCTGCCCACTCCCGCCCAGCTGGAGGGGCTGGAGGCGGTCTTGCAAGCGGACAGGCTGGCCCTGTTCGACGCGGAGGACCTGGACCTTCTGGGTGTTCTCCATGACCACGGAGAGGCGCAGGGACCCACGGAGGAGAGCGAACACAAGACCACGGCCCCGCCGCCCAGCCATGTGGGCCGGTTCCGCAAGTGCTACCGCATCAGCCGGGAGTTTGCGGAGAGTCTGCCGGACGATCTGCTCCAGGTGTGTGGGTACAGTTCATGGCAAAGCTGGCATGACGCAGCCCTGAAACGGCTGCTGGCAGAGTATGCGGCCCGGTCAAGGGCCAGGAAAGGAGGAAAGGCAGTATGAGTGAGCAGCTGGACAAGAAAAGCATCCTGGAGATGTCCATGGGTGCCATTCTGGAGCGGGTGGACTATGAGATGGGAAAGGTCATCGACAACATCCTGGACCCGAACACCAAGCCTACGGGGAAACGCAAGATCACCGTTTCCCTGGAACTTATCCCCAGCGCGGACCGGCGGACCATTACGGTGCAGACCACGGCAAAGTCGGCGCTGGTACCCACTGACCCCGTGACCACCAGCCTGTTTATCACGAACCAGCCCGGCAGCGGCGAAATGGTGGTGGCCGAGATGGTCCCCCAGGTGCCCGGCCAGGTGGCGTTTGACGGGAGTGAACAGGCGCAGCCCAAAATTCTGAACTTCAAGCGGGCGTGAGGCCCAGACCAGAAAGGAGAACTTACCATGATTAAAGAGGCCATCCAGTACCTTGTTTCTCTGAAAGAGAACAAGACCTACGAAATCTGCGGCGAAACCTACTCCGACCGGGAACTGGTACGCATCCCGCCCCATGTGGCGCGCCCGGCCCGCATCTCTGTGACCGGGCTGGACAGCATCGTCAAGCTGGTGCGCAACGAACTGGACATGTTCGACAATCTGCCCCTGTTCATCCGGGTGGATGGGGCGCGGCAGGTGTCGGTGTTCACCACCTATGACGGCGAAATGGAGCGGGACAATCTGTATGAGGCCAAGTGCGATGTGCCGGGGTTCCGCGACGGGTTCCGCAGCATCGAGTCCGCCATCATTGAACTGCGCAGCAAATTTGCCCCCGGAGAGGGCACGGAGTACCTGCTGGACCTGCTCTCCCGCGTCAGCATGGACAACGGCGTGGTCACGCGGGACAACGGGGTGAGCCAGGAGGTTGAGGCCCGGAGCGGCATCTCCCTGAAATCAATGTTGCAGGTCAGGCCCAGAGTCGTCCTGCGGCCCTACCGCACCTTCCTGGAGGTCGAGCAGCCGGAGAGCGAGTTCCTGCTGCGGATGGACGCCGAGGAGGGCGTGGGTCTGTTTGAGGCGGACGGCGGCATGTGGGCCATGGAGGCAAAGCGCCGCATCATGGCCTACTTCGAGGAAAAGCTGGCGGACGAGGTAGGCGGCGGCAAGGTCGTCGTGATGATGTGATGACTCTCTCCCCCTTCTATGTGTACCCAAGCCGGGAGGCGTGGCTGGAACACTTCCGGGACGGCATCGGCGCATCGGAGGCCGCCGCCGTCCTGGGGGTGTCCCCATGGAAAACCAATGTCCGGCTTTGGGAGGAAAAGCGGGGGCTGGTAAAGGCAGAGGACATCGGGGACAAGCCTGCCGTGAAGTACGGCAACGACGCGGAGCCACTGCTGCGGGCGCTGTTCGCGCTGGACCACCCGGAGTATCGGCTGGAATTTACCCCCTTCAAAGTCTACCGGCACCCCACAAAGCCCTACATCACCTGCACCCCGGATGGAGAACTGGAGGAGATCGCCACGGGCTGCCGAGGCGGTCTTGAAATCAAGACCACGGAGATCATGTCCTCCATGGAGTGGGCCAAGTGGAAGGGCCAGATACCAGACTACTACTACACACAGGTATGCCAGCAGATGCTCGCCTCCGGGTGGGGGTTCGTGGAACTGCTGGTGCAGATCAAGTATATCACCGCCGACGGCGACGACCGCAAGGAGGTACGCCATTACCGCATCGACCGGGAGGACGCCGTGGAGGACATCGAGCTGGTGGAGCGGGAGGACACCGCATTTTGGGGGTGCGTGGAGCGCGGCGTCGCGCCGCCCCTGAAAATCCAGCTGCCAGCCACCCCGAGGATGAAAGGAGAACTGTTTTTATGAACACCAACGAAAACTTGGGGGCCAAGTGCTGCGCCCCCGCGCCTATCGCGGAAACGCTGCCCCTTATCTCCGCCCAGACCACCGAGATGCTGGAGGACACGGAGGCCATCCTGGAGCGGGTACTGGACATCATCGAGGCAAAGAATGAGGGCCGCCCCAATGCAGGGAGGGAAATCAACTGTTTCAGGGATAGCCTGTCAGACTTACGGATACGGGCGACGCGGGTAAATTCCCTTGCACACCGCCTGCTGGAAACTTTCCAATCATAACAGCGAGAACAGGAGGACATCATGGAAACTTTGGAATTTGTCATGCAGACCGACCTCTCCACGGCGCTGCCCGCCGTGCTGGAGTTCAACTACGACACCTTAAAGAGCGCCCTGGCGGACCGTATGGACCTGTACCGGGGACTGGTGGTAACGGAGGACGGCATCAAGGCCGCCAAGCAGGACCGAGCCGACCTGAACAAGCTGCGGGAGGCCATCGACGCCAAGCGCAAAGAGGTCAAAAAGGCGTGCCTGGCCCCCTACAACAACTTCGAGGCCAGGGTAAAGGAACTGACGGCCCTTGTGGATGCGCCTATTGCGGCCATCGACAAGCAGCTGCAGCAGTACGAGGAGCAGCGCCGGGCAACCAAGCGGGCGGATGTGCAGGCCATCTACGAGGAAACGGTGGGTGAACTGCGCTCCCTTCTCCCCTTTGACAAGCTGTGGCGGGACGAGTGGTACAACACCAGCTGGAGCATGAAGAAAATCCGGGAGGCCATCGTGGCCGCCGAGGGCAAGGCCGCCTCTGACCTGGAGGTCCTTTCCACGGTTGAGAGCGAGTTTATCGAGGCGGTCAAGCTGAAATATCTGGAGGCGCTGGACCTGAACGCCGCCCTGGCGGAGCGGGCACGCCTCCAGGAGCGGGCGGCCAAGCTGCGGCAGTATGAGGAGCAGCAGCGGCAGGCGCAGGAGAACACCGCTGCCAATCTCCAGGAGGAGGAGCGCGCAAAGGCGTCGGCCCGTGGGGCGGAACAGGCGGCAGCCGCCACACAGAGCGAGGGCACAGAGGAGAACATCTACCTGCTGCGCTTTGAGTGCCAGTTGACGCGGGCACAGGCGGCGGCGCTGGCCGACTTCCTGAAAGCCAACCGAATTTCTTACAGGAGGATTTGACCATGAGAGTGAACAACAGCTTGCAGGCGCGGGGCAACAAGCCGAAATTCAGTGTTGCCATCCAGACGCCCATGTACCAGAAACTTGTCAACGATACCCTGGGGGACCCGGACCGGGCGCGCCGGTTCGTGGCGTCCATCTCCTCCGCCGTGGCGGTAAACCCGGCGCTCCAGGAGTGTGACGCCGGTTCGGTCCTCACCGCCGCCCTGCTGGGTGAGAGCCTGAACCTGTCCCCCTCCCCCCAGCTGGGCCAGTATTACCTTGTCCCCTACAACGACAGACGACGGGGGCCTATCGCACAGTTCCAACTCGGCTACAAGGGCTACATCCAGCTGGCGGAGCGCAGTGGCCAGTATCTCGACATCGACGCGTTCCCGGTGGTAGAGGGCGAGTACAAGGGGCGGGACCGCTTCACCCGCCGCCCCGTCCTGGAGTTCCTGGAGGACGACGGGGAGCGGGAAAACCGCCCCGTGGTGGGCTACTACGCCTATTTTGAACTGGTGAACGGGTTCCGCAAGGTCCTGTACTGGAGCCGGGACAAGATGCTCTCCCATGCGGACCGGTTCTCCCAGGCGTTCCACCTGAACGCCGTGGACAGCCAGGACCCCAGGCGCAGCCGGGTGTCCTACGATGACTTCCTGGCGGGCAAGTATCCCAAGGAGGACGCCTGGAAGTATTCCTCCTTCTGGTATCAGAGTACCGACGACATGGGCTGCAAGACCATGCTGCGGCAGCTTATCTCCAAGTGGGGCATCATGTCCATTGACCTCCAGAGGGCGCTTGCAAGCGACGAGAACGCCGTGAAAGCGGATGGGACGCCTGATTACCTGGAAACGCCGGAGGACGACGGAGCGGCCCTGGAACAGCCCACCACGGAACCCGCCCTTGCGGGCGGCGTGGAGCAGGACAGCGGGCTGCCCCCCGAACTTCCCGCTGACTTATTCGGAGAGGACGCAGACGGACAGCGCGCCCTCGCGTAAAGGAGGCCCTTCACCATGCCCAAGACCAACGACAAGGATGCCTATTTCTTCGCCCACGACTGCAACGCCCGGAACGACCCGAAAATCCTTGCCCTCCGCTCCGTCTATGGGGCGGAGGGCTACGGGGTGTACTTCATGCTGGTGGAGATACTGCGGGAGCAGCCGGAGTACAAGCTGTCCGTCAACAAGTACATCTGGTCTACGCTTGCTATGCAGATGCAGGTGGATGCAAAGCGGCTGGAGGAGATCATCACCGACTGCTGCACAGAGTTTGCAGAAAACGGCTCCACCCTGCTGGTCAACGACGGGGAGTACCTGTACTCGGCATCGCTCCTCCGGCGCATGGGCAAGGTAGACGACATCTCCAACCTGCGGAGAGAGGCAGCCCGGAAACGCTGGGAAAATCAGCCTTGCAAGGGTGAGGACGGTTCCGGCGGATGCAAAGATGATGCAAATGCACAGCAAAACGGTGCAAAGAAAAGAAAAGCAAAGCAGACCAAAGCAGACCAAAGCAGAGCAGAAGAAAGCAAAGCAGATATATTCGCCGCCTTTGCAGGCGGCGACGCCGACCTGCTGGCCGCTCTGCGAGGCTTTGAGGAGATGCGCCGGAAAATCAAAAAGCCCATGAAGGACGACGCCAAAAAGCGGATGCTCGCAAAGCTGACGAGGCTGTCCGGGGACCGGGATACCCAGATTGCCATTCTGCACCAGAGCGAGGACCGCTGCTGGGCCGGGGTGTTTGAACTGAAAGACGACCCCGGCGGACGCCGTGGAGTGGCCGGGACGGAGGAAAAGGCGGCTGTCCTGCGGGACTTGCACGACGCGTTCTCGGAGTACGGGCGATGACCAGGGCGGAGATGACGGAGATTTTCGCCGTCCTGATGCTGGCCTACCCAAACGCGGAGATGTTCAAGGCCCCCAACAGGCAGGCGCTCATGGACAAGCTGGCCCCGACGATCACCCTTTGGGCCACATGTCTGGCCGATGTTGATTTCTGGACAGGCCAGCAGGCCGCCGTTCGGGTGTGTAATGCCTGCAAATTCCCGCCCACAATCGCGGAGTTCCGGGAGCAGGCGGAGGCGGTGACGCGGGACATGCGGGCCGAGATTAACAGCGCGTACCTGACGGCACGGAGCGCATTCTGTCTGGGAAAGGCCACTGGGGACGACCTGGAGGAAACTGTGGCGCAACTTCCGACGAGGACGCGCAAGGTCATAGCTGCCATGGGAGGCATCGACGCCTTTCTCCCCCCGGACGGGAAGATGTTCAACATGAGCGGGTTCGAGAGGACCTATGAGCAGCTGCTGCGGAAAAACCCTGTGGGACTTCCTGGAGGCAGCGAGAGCAAGCGGCTAAAGGGATAGCATGGGGGTGTCTGCGGTGGGATATTCAAACAAGACATTCGCCTGCCCGTTCTTCAAGTGGGACGAGCGGCTATGCGTCCACTGTGAGGGCGGGCGAGTCACATTCCCGGACAAGGAGGCGGCGCTGGAGTACATAGACCGATACTGCGCCGCCGCCCAGGGGTGGCAGGCGTGTACCGTCGCCTCCACCCTGCTGCGATACTACGAAAGGACGGACTGATATGCGAAATATCGACAAAATCAAGAGCCTGGAGAAAGAACTGGGCAAGTATCGGAAAAAGGTCACGGACCAGGACAAGATCATCCGAAAATTGATCGGTGAACTGAAACGGGCACACGCTGGGGCAACTCAACTCCAGGCGGCCACGGACGCGGTGCTGACGGCTGCGGCCCTGGCGCATGGCGAGGCCGTGCAGGACGAGGAGAGCGGAAAAAGCATTGGCTGGAGGCTGAGTATCCCGCTGTTCTGCCTCCAGGATGTGAGGGAACGGTATGAGATACACGCCCGCCGGGACGAGGAGGCGGACGCCTACATCCTGGGCGTGGTGGAGCGGAAGGAGCCGGAAACGCCGTGAGCGTGCGGAGGAACACCACCAACCGCCTGACCCTGTTCCGCACCTGTGGGACCTGCGGGCGCTCCATCGTGACCACGGCGGACACGCCCTGGGTCCGCCAGGTGGAGCGGGACGGGAAGAAACAGGCCACCACCTACTTCTGCTGCGAGGGCTGCTTTGCCGCCAGTTATAAGCATATCGGATTTTTCGACGGAAAGGCCCAGGAGCGCCGGAGGGCACGGGAGGCTGCCAGGGACAACCGGGAACGGAACCGCCGGTATTATGCAGCACACGCGGAGGAGATACGGGCAAAGAAAAGATTAAGCCGCCTGATAAGTGGGCAGAACGCGGCGGACTGCGCCTATCAGCGCCGGAAACGAAAGCTGCTGCGCGAGGAGGCGGCGCTGGGTGCATGAGGGGAAAACGCCGCTTGACCTGGCGCTGGAGCGTGAGGCCGCCGGGGAGATCGACTACTGCGACGAGTGCGAATATCTGGTGGTGGTGCGGGGCACCGCGTATTGCGGCGTGTGCGGGAAACTGCTGCTGCCGATGATGTTTGAGCGTGGGCAGGGATACGGACCCGCTCGCCGCTGCCAAGAACGGAAGGAGGCAAAGAGAATGGGACTGACTGGCGCTGACCTTGCCCGGCTGGGACCGGCTGCCAAAAAGCAGGTGCTTGAAAAGCTGGGGCAGCAGACCCAGGCCAGAAAAGGGGACCCCGGCGCGGCTGGCCGCGCTGGGGAGAGGACGAGCAAGGGAGCGGAGCGAGGAATACCCGCAGGGTGTTCCGAGATGGAGCGGACTTTGCGAGGACGAAAGTACCACAACGAGCCGGTGATGGTGAACGGCATCCACTTTGACAGCAAGAAAGAGGCAAACCGCTTTATGGTGCTTATGAGTATGCAGAGCCGGGGGCTGATACGCGGCCTTAAATTGCAGGCCCAGTACACCCTCCAGGAAAGCTACATCACGGACACCGGCGAGCGGGTGCGGGCCATCCGGTATGTGGCCGACTTCGCCTATGAGCGGGCCACGGAGCCGGACTGCACGGGGACAGTACACTGGCTGCCGGTGGTGGAGGATGTCAAGTCAAGGGCCACCCGGACGGCCAAGTATGAGATGAAGAAGAAACTGCTGCGGGAGCGGTTCGGGCTGGCAATCACGGAGGTATGAGCATGGGGGAACTTCGGAGAAACCCACGGAAAATAGAACTGATGCACCAGCTGTTTGGACGGCGCGAGGACCTCACCTGCGGGGAGTGCAGTAATTTCATTTCTGGGAGATATTGTTCTAAAATCCTGCGGAAGTGCAAGGTGTACGGGCTTACTCACAGTCAAGCATCGGACTGGGCTAAACGATGGACCGCCTGCGGCCTTTTTGATAAGGAGTACAACAGACCGCCGGTCATTGGGATGGTAAAGCATAACTCATTCAGGGAAAAAGCACCGGAGGAGCCCCTGGAAGGACAGATAACCATGGAGGTGTGAGCATGGAAAGAGAAATCAAGCGGGGGGACATCTTCTATGTCACCATCCCATACGCAACGGGGCACGAAATCGAGAAGGACCGGCCCGGTATCGTGGTCAGCTGCGACGAGTTGAACCGGGCAAGTCCTTGCGTGGCCGTGGTCATGTGCAGCGCATCCAACAAGCGGGACCTGCCGGAACACATCACCATCCGCTCTACTCCGGTTCAGAGTACGGCGCTCTGCGAACACATCTACACCGTGGACAAGAGTCGTTTGGAGAAGTTTGTGGGGCGATGCACCAAGTCTGAAATGGCGGCGGTGGACATCGGCATCATGTCTGGGCTGGGGCTGGGCGCATACGACCTTGCAAGACCGGCAGAGGAGCATCCGGTGTCGGAGCCGTTCCAGCTTATCAAGCCGGACCTGGAACTTGCCATCGTGCAGGTGGAGCGGGATACCTACAAGCGCATGTATGAGAGCTTGCTGGACCGCATGACCATGGAGCGGAGGGCTGGGGCATGAGGGCGAAAAAGAACCTGCGCCGCATCAGCGTCCTGGTGACGGCACAGACCGCCCACAACCTGGACAGGCTGGCTGCCATGTGCGGCTACCGGGACCAGGGGCGCGTCATCGACAAGCTGGTGCGGGACAAAATGGTGTCCCTGAACATCTTCCGCGCCGCCAGGGAGTGCGGGGAGCGGGCGAACAGGACCATGCAGGCCCTTGGAATAGGGCAGAAATTTGAAAGGGAGCGAGTGGAAAATGAGGATGAATAAATTTGCCCAGGCGGTCCACCAGAACGCCGTGGAGCATGGCTGGTGGGACGAGGCGCGCAGCTTTGGGGAGATCATCTCCCTGTGTCACAGCGAACTGTCTGAGGCGCTGGAGGAGTTCCGAAACGGTATGCCGATGGCGTACTGCGAGAACCCGGCGTGTGAAATCAAGCCGGAGGACAAAGGCCCGCATGTCTGTGGCCGCGTCTGCGGTTTTCGATGCGGAACGGCAAAGCCGGAGGGCATCGCCGTGGAACTGGCCGACTGCATCATCCGGGTGCTGGACTATATGGGCAAAGAGGGGTTCGATGTGGACGCACTGCTGCGGGAGGCCCCCAAGGCCGTCATGTGCGATGTGCCGGTCCGCGTCTACGCCGCGTCCCTGGGGGACCATATCTCCCGGTGGCATCTGCTCCTTTCCCTGGCCTATGCCTGCTGGTGCAACTCCGCCGGGACCCACGCCGCTGCGCTGCGCATGGCCCTGTGCATCTGCGAGATTATGGAGTGGGCCGAGGAGGCGGGCGTGGACATGGAGAAAATCCTGGACATCAAGCATGAGTACAACAAGACCCGGCCCTACCGGCACGGAGGCAAGGCGCTGTGAAGATCGGGCAGAAGGTCACGAGATACCCTGAAACCTTCTTTGAGCGCGAGGGCGACAGGAACACCCCAAAGCGGGCCATGTCCGGCGTGGTGGTCTACATACACCCCAGGGGGCTGTATCACACGGTGGAGTTTGAACTGCGCGGCGGGAAGGTCAGGGAGAGTTTTCCGGGGGTGGAGGAATGAAAAACTTTTGGGAGCGCATCAGGGTTTTT
>OOCI01002356.1_pt1 | contig 11762 bp, 15 predicted proteins | sample 1671761 | NCBI WGS metagenome assembly OOCI01 (sample SAMN06348190, study PRJEB24527) | human gut metagenome | biome: human gut; feature: ankylosing spondylitis patient; material: feces | host: Homo sapiens | place: China | collected 2015-10
TCGGTGCAGTTCAAGTTGGAAACCGTTGATGACGGGATTTCTCTTTTCGTCCGCGAAAATGCCGATGCCGAATGGATACGCGCTGACAAGCGGCTAATTCAGATGATAGACGAAGCCACGCCCCGCGAGGACACGCCCACACCGACTCCGACGCCCGCTGCAACCCCGGCGCCCACTCCTGCTCCCACGCCGGTTATTACGCCGCACAAAGTGCAGACCCTCCCGCAGACAGGAGATGGTTTCCCGCTGCTGGCTATTGTGGTCGTTTCCCTTGCGTCTGCGACAGGTATCGTGCTGCTGACCGTTAAGCAGAAGAATGCGCCGAAAGAAACTTCTGATGAGGAGGACGCCGATGAAAGTGCTGATTGTTGAACCCGGAAAGTACCCCCGCGAAGCCGACATTGAACACACCCTTGAAGCCGAGCAGGCAGTTGTCGGCGGCACCATCGAGGCAGTGTACCCTTGGCGGGATAGCGCCTGTATCGTCTGTAATGACAACGGCATTGCAGAAAACCTGCCGCTGAACCGTATGCTGGGCGACTATGACATCATCCACGGCACATTTTTCGTCTGCGGGCTGACCAGCAACGATTTTACTGACCTCACGCCCAAGCAGATGAAGCACTACGAGGAAATGTACCACGATCCGCAGCTGTTTTTCCTGCTGGGCAAGACCCTGTGTGTGGAACACACCACCCCGGAAGAATATGCCCGCGTTATGGCTCCGCCGCCCAAAACAAAAGAATCCCCGGAGCGCTGATATGAATACGATACTCTTCGCCCGCAGCCCGCCTGCGGGCTTTTTTCTTTGTCCGAAATCATCCAACAAGCAAGGAGAAGAACTAATGAACAACATTTTTGAAAACACCGAAACCATGAAAGAAAACGAGCATCCCCGTTTTTACACCGCAGAATCCGTTATGCGCGGGCATCCCGACAAGCTGTGCGACCTTATTGCCGACAGCGTGCTGGACGCCTGTCTGCAGCATGATCCCGCCAGCCGCGTGGCCTGTGAGGTAATGGCAACACACGGTCACATTATTGTGGCGGGCGAAATCACGACCAGCGCTAAGCCGGATGTATTCAACATCGTCCGCGACACCCTGCGGGATGTCGGCTATGACCCGAAGGCGTACCAAATCGATTGCTACATCCACGACCAGAGTCCCGACATTGCGGGCGCTGTCGAGCCGGAATTGGCTGAGGGAGAGGACGAGGACACCCTCGGCGCGGGCGATCAGGGCGTTATGGTCGGCTATGCCTGCAACGAGACGCCCGAATATTTGCCGATGCCGGTGGTTGCCGCCCAGCGCCTTGTGACGCTGTTGGAAATCTCCCGCATGACCGGCGTTATCCCCGACATCGGCCCGGACGGCAAGGTGCAGGTCACGATGGAATACAACGGCGACACGCCTGTGCGCATCACCACGGTGGTCGTCTCTGTACAACACAAAGAGGATGCCGATATGGACAAGCTGGCGGATTTGCTGGACGAATATGTGTTCCCGCTGGCCTTTGACGGTATGCCCGCCGATGATGCGGAAATCATCCTGAACCCCAGCGGTAAGTTTGTGCAGGGCGGCCCGGATGCCGATACCGGTTTGACCGGGCGCAAGCTCATGGTGGACAGCTACGGCACATTTGCACCCCACGGCGGCGGTGCGTTCAGCGGCAAGGATGCCACCAAGGTGGACCGCAGCGGCGCCTATATGGCGCGGTACATTGCCAAAAACATTGTTGCTACACACCTTGCAACACGCTGTCAGGTGACGCTGGCGTATGCCATTGGGCAGGCCGAGCCGGTTATGGTGGATGTGAATACGTTTGGCACCTGTGACGCCTGTGAAGATGATTGTTTGGCTGCCGCCGTGCGTAAGGCGTATGACCTGACCCCGGCTGGCATTATTAAGCAGCTGAACCTGACGAACCCAATCTACAAATATACAGCCGCAGGAGGTCACTTTGGCCGCAAGGATTTCCCGTGGGAAAAGGTCGATAACATGAGCGACTTTATCTCTTACATTCAGTAATGCCCGGCGTAACACAAGAGCAGATTGCCGCCGCCAGACGGATGTCGGCGATTGAATTCTTACAAAAATACCGCCCCAACTCGCTCGTGAAAAGCAGCGCCCACGGCGAGTACCAGTTGGCCGAGCATGACAGCTTCAAAATCAACGCCGAATCGAGCCTCTGGCACTGGAAAAGCCGGGACATCGGCGGCAAATCCGCACTGAACTACCTGATATATGTGGAAGGCGTGCCGTTTGTCGAGGCCGTCCGGCTTCTATGCGAGGAAAGCCCCGGCTATGTCCCGACCCCGCATGAACAGGTGGAGCGAAAGCGCCCGCCGTTCAGGCTGCCGCCCATAGCAGAAAACTGCGACAGAATCACGCGGTATCTGCTGGGGAGAGGTATCTCTAATGCAGTAATTCAATATTGTATTGAGAGAAAAATTCTGTACGAAAGTGCAGAATATCACAACTGTGTTTTCTTGGGAAAGGATGCGCAGGGTGAGCCGAAATATGCTGCCCTGCGCGGTATTTATGACTACGGAAAGCCATTCAAGCGCGAAGCACCGGGCAGTCAGAAACAATACGGCTTCTGCATCCCGCCGATGCAGCCCGGCACCACCGTGGCCGTGTTTGAAGCCGCCATTGACGCGATGGCCGAGATGACGCTCTGCGGCGACGCTGCGGACAAATACCGCCTGTCACTGGGCGGGGTTTCATCCTCCGGCAAGGAGCCTTTGGCGTTACAGGAATTCCTGCGGCAGCACCCGGAAATTACCACGATAGAACTGCGGCTGGACAACGATGCCAAAGGGCGCATGGCGAGTGTCGGCATTCAGAACCTTTACCGAGAAAAGTATCAAGTTTGCGACCTTCCGCCCAACATCGAGAATGGAGATTACGCTGATATGGCAAAAAACAATCGGATGGTAAGAACTGCCGCCCACCGCGCAGTTTGCCGATAGAGAGAAATCAACATGAAAGTCAGAAATCGTTCGCCCACTGCGGGCGCATAGGAGGTATCTGTTATGGCTGTGTTCCGTGTACAAAAGACGCAAAATTATACCATTATGTCCAACCATCATCTGCGCAACAAGGCTCTTTCGCTCAAGGCGAAGGGGCTTTTATCTTTGATGCTGTCTCTGCCCGAAGATTGGGATTATACCACGCGTGGGCTGGCGTCCATCTGCAAAGAGGGCGTGGACAGCGTGTGTGCCACCGTGCGCGAGTTAGAAGCGGCGGGGTATATTATCCGCCGCCGCATCCGCGACAAGAACGGTCAGATGCGCGGCATTGAGTACACGGTTCTGGAGCAGCCGCAGCCACCGGAGCAGGACGAGCCTAACTGTGTCCAACCAAAACAGGCAAAGCCTAAACGGGAAAAACCTGTACAGGAAAATCCTGCACAATTAAATACTAAAGAAATAAATAAAGAAGAAACAAATAACGTATCGAATCCTATCCGCGCGGCGGGCCAGCGGACAGAGTACCGCGCCCTGCTGCTGAAAAATATCGAATATCCGATTCTTGTGCAGAATAACCCGATGGATACGATGCGATTGGATGAACTGGTGGAGTTGATGTTGGATGTGGTTTGTTCCAAACGGGCTGCTATCCGCATTTCGGGTGAGGAAATGCCTGCCGAAGTTGTAAAATCTCGATTCCTAAAATTGAACGCGGAACACATTCAGTATGTTCTGGATTGCCTCAAGGACAACCCGCCCCGCATCCGAAACATCAAGCAATACTTACTGGCGGCGCTCTACAATGCGCCGCTGACGATAGAAAACTACTATGCCGCGCAGATCGACCACGACCTGTGCGGCGGAAAGAGGTGACATGATTTGCAGATGAAATTTTATTCTCCGCTGACTGCGGACTTTTTCCCAAATGAACCTGACTATGAGGACGAGTTCTACGACGAGTACGAGGGTTGCCCGCTGGACGGTCATGACCTGCTGCAGTATGCCGATGCTGTTGATGAGGCCGTGAAAAAGGACATTGCAGATTTCAACGGCGACCTGATGCAGTATTACCGCGAGGACGATTCCGTCCGCAGCAAGGTGGTAAGTGCTGTGCCGTCTGTGGAAATTTGCGGCAACAAACTGTGCGGGTGTCTGACCGTGGAACTGAAAGAACCTCTGCTCGATGATGAGCAGACCGTCCTCTGCAATTACATTTCCGGCCAGTACAGCGATGGCTGGGGCGAGGGCTTTGAGCAACGCGAAATCGAGGTTGAGGACGGCAAGCTGTATGTCCATTTCTGGCAGGATCACGATTTTGAACTGAAACGCGATGTGCCGGATGTGACCGAGTTCAAAAAACTGCTGAACCGCCCGAAGAAGCCCAAGATGCAGCTGATTGGGCAGGACGGCAACATTTTTGCCATCATGGGTCGAGCCTCGCGGCTGCTGAAAAGTGCAGGGCAGAGCGACAAGGCCAAGGAAATGTGCGACAGGGTCACGGCAAGTCAAAGCTACTCCGAAGCACTCAACATCGTTTCCGAGTATGTGGAAACCGAACTGTCGCCCACGCCCGCGCCCAAGCGTGACCGGGGTGATGCCAGATGAAGAAATACGAAATCACCGACATTGCCCATCCCGACAACCCCAACCTGCACCGCATCCGCGCGGTGACAGACTTAACCGAGGATGTCCTTGCCGGGATGCTCGGCGGCTATGTGGAAAGCTGCGATAACCTCGATCAAGACGGTCGCGCATGGATTTCAGCGGATGCCATCGCCTGTGAAAATGCAGTTGTCTGCGGCGACGCAGTCCTTACAGATCACGCCGTTGCAAAGGGCTGCGCTTATGTCGGAAAGAACGCCACCGTAATGGGAGATGCCACTGTGCAGGATGATGCCATCGTCTGCGGCGGGGTCCTCATGGGAAAAAGCTGTGCCTGCGGGTATGCCGTGATTCGGCAGGATGAGCAAACCTTGTGCGCACCGATCATTGACGGCAGCGCCCGCATCTATGGCGAAATTTCCGGTAATATAGTCTGCCGCGGAAATGCCGTTGTCCTGCCCGGTACCAAGCTCGACAACAGGACGCAGGACTGCTTTGTACTCGAAGATGACCGTATCAGCGTTGAACTTTCCGAACGCACACCGCCCCCGAAAGAACCCCGTACCCATGATTTTGAACGATAAAACGAAAGGAAGATGCCTTTGAAGAACACTCCCGAAACGCTCAACATTCTCGCCCCTGATTTCCAGATGCCCGAACACTGCGGCGGTGACCGCTGGTCGATTTTGCACGGGGATTCCCTGCAAATTATCCGCCAGTTTGAACCGAACAGCTTCGATGCCATCATCACCGACCCACCCTATGCCAGCGGCGGCAGCAGCCAGACCACCAAAAACCGCAGCACCAGCGAAAAGTACAGCAGCATGAGCAAGGAAAAGGCGCTGCCCGACTTTGACTCTGACCAGATGGATCAGCTGAGTTGGATGTTCTGGACGGCGGCATGGCTGCAGGATGCCCGCCGCATTGCCAAGCCCGGTGCGCCTGTCTGCCTGTTCATCGATTGGCGGCAGCTGCCCGCCATGACGCTGGCCCTGCAGTGGGCAGGCTGGACCTGGCGCGGCGTGGCGGTGTGGGATAAGGTCGCCAGCCGCCCGCAGAAAGGACGCTTTCGTCAGCAGTCCGAGTACATTGTGTGGGGGTCGAACGGCAAAATGCCGCTTGAGAGAAATGTTGGGTGTCTGCCGGGCGTGTTCCGTTACCCGAATCCCCAGAACCGCATCCATGTCACCGAAAAGCCCTTGCAGCTTATGAGGGATGTGGTGCAGATCTGCGAACCGGGCGGGCGCATCCTTGACCCCTTTGCCGGAGCAGGTACTACCGTGCTGGCCGCTGTGCAGGAAGGCTATGAGGCTATCGGCATTGAAATGTCGGACGCCTACTTCCAACGCAGCGCCGAACGGCTGAAAACTGCCCTTGAATCCGAAGTGAATCAGAACTGATTCACTATTTTGCAAGAGATACCGAAAAGTGAATCAAATCTGATTCACTCCCGAAATTCAGAAAGGAAACACGAAAATGAAACGACCTTGGGCTTTTATCTGCGCCAGTGAGGGCGCAACCTCCAAACATCTCCGCAATTATTGCCGTGAAGTCTACCTGCTGGGCTACCTGCCGGTATGCCCCAAATTGCAGGACAGCCAGTATTTGGTGCTGGAAGATGCCGTGGAACGCAGCGAATACACCGCCATTGTGCGGGATAAGCTGCTGCGCTGCCCGATGCTGGTGGTCTGCAGCCGCAATCAGGATGCGACCACCAACGCGCAGATCGGTTTGGCACAGAAATACAACCGCATCGTGACGACCTTGGACGGTTTGAAGAAAGCCGTTTCGGAGGGTGACGACCTTGTGTCATGAACCGTTTTGCGGGGTGTCGTGTTTTGCAAGCATAGCGTTTGGATATCCAAACGCACCTTTGGGGTGATCCCCAAACCCCCGCTATGCGCAGACGCGGTCATGTTATCCCGTTGCGGCTGAACGAGCGCGAGTACCGCCATCTTTGTGAACAGGTCAAAATAAGTGGATTTTCGCGCGAGAAATACCTGCGCTCCCTAATCTTGGGCAAAGAAATCCATCCGCGCCCCTGCACACACCATGCGGAACTTGTGCGGCAAATTTCCGGTTTGTGCAACAACGCAAACCAGCTTGCACACCGTGCCAACAGCACGGGCGTGGCGGGGCAGCAAAGCGTGGACGAGATGATGCGCATCGCCAAGGAAGTCTGGCGCGAGATAAAAGAGAACTACTAGGAGGCTCTATGAAATATGGCTTACACATCCGTGATCCCTGTCCGCCGTCTGGATCGGGCGGTGAAGTATGTGATGAACAAAGAAAAGACCACGGCGGTATCCCTGCAGGATGCCCTCGACTATGCCGCCAACCGCGACAAAACAGAGCAATCCTGCTTTGAAAGCTCGTATGCCTGCACGCTGGAAACAGCCTTTTCGGATATGCGCCAGACAAAAGAACACTGGCACAAGTCGGGTGGTGTGCAGGGATACCACCTTGTACAAAGTTTTGCTGCAGGCGAGGTCACACCGGAACTTGCGCACCGGATTGCAAAAGAACTTGCAGACCGTGTGCTGGGCGGACGGTATGAATACGTCATCGGCACACACCTGAACACCGGGCATATCCATTCGCACATCGTCTGGAACTCGGTCAGCTGTGTGGATGGCAAAAAGTATCGCAGCAACTATAAAAGCTATGTGACGGAAATCCGCGCGGTATCGGACGAACTTTGCAGAAAATACAAGCTGTCTGTCATCGACACCGAAAACTCTAATCATGTGGCAAAGCCCTACGTCGAATGGCTGGCCGAGAAGAACGGTCAGCCCACTTGGCGCACAGCTATTCGGCAGGATGTGGACGAAGCGATTCAACAAAGCCTTACATGGCGGCAGTTTCTTAGTGCAATGGAACGCAAAGGCTATGAAGTCCGCATGGGGCGCAAGTATCCCGTTTTGCGTCCGCCCGGAAAAGAGCGCTTTGTTCGCTTCAAAACGCTGGGCAAGCGGTACACGCCAGAAGCCATCCAGACGCGCATCCTGTATCCACAAAGCTACCACCCTTATGTGGAAAATCCACCAACAATCCAACATGGCCGTCTGCACAGCGGGAAGAAGCCCCGCCGCAAGCTGACCGGGCTGCGGGCGTTGTACTACCGTTACCTGTACGAGTTGGGTGCGCTCCCTCGCAAGCCGCGCCGCCCCAGCTATGCCGTGCGGCAGGATGCCTACAAGTTAGACCAGCGCATCCGGCAGATGGAGTTTTTATCTAAGAACAACATTGACACGCTGGCACAGCTGGAAACTCACCGAAAAGCCCTGCAAACAGAAATTGGGCAGTTGCAGACAAAGCGTAAGCAACTACCCAAAACCGATGATGTACAATTGCAATGTGAATCGGTCCACACAGCCCTAAAACAGCTTCGCCAAGAGGAACGGCTCTGCCGCAAAATCGCAGAACACTCCCTAGAGGTGCAGCAACACCTCACCGAAGCCCGCCGTGACCGCGCTGAACAGCAAAAACAAGAACAGGAACGTGCGCGTGACCGCCGCCCCGATATTACAACACGTTAATCTGTAAGACCCAGCAACCAATCCCGCGCATTGATGCGGCGAATGCCGTCATACTGTTCCTCCGGGTCATCGTCCATCGTAAGAATATATTTAGGATAGTGGTCGCGGATGGACAGTAAGGGTCGCAGCTCCCGCTGCAGGGTGTCCGCATCACGAACGGAAAGCGCCACTTGGTAATAGAAGGTATTGTTGCCGTTCATTGCCACAAAATCGACCTCGAAAGAATCGACCTTTCCGACATACACATCATAGCCGCGCCGCAGCAGTTCCAGATAAACAACATTTTCCAGAATATGCCCGGCATCGGTATTGCGTTTGCCAAGCAGCATAAATCGCATACCGATATCTACGACATAGTATTTTCCCAAGGTTTTCAGATACTGCTTACCCTTGACATTATAACGCTGTGCGGGATAGATAATGTAGCTTTCGATCAGCGCATCAAGATAGCGTTCGACGGTCTTTATATCAACTTTTCGCCATTCGGACGTCAGGGTGTCTGCGATTTTCTTGGAGGAAAGCGGACTGCCGATGTTGTCAAAAACATAGCGCAGCACGCTTTTCAACATCAACGGATCGAGGATCTTTCTTCGTGTCAAAATATCTTTTACGACAATCGTGTTGAAAATGCCATCCAGATAATCCCGAATCTCGTTCGGATGCCCCTTAAGCTCCAGCGCATAGGGAAAGGAACTGTTTTCCAGATATTCGGTATATTTTATTCCGCGATCTTCCATACTGCCGGTACTATGCATATATTCCTTAAAAGAAAGCGGCAGCATTTCGATTTGCACATAGCGCCCGGAAATAAGGGTGGCTATTTCACTGGACAGCATATAGGCATTGGAACCTGTGACGTATATATCTACATTTTTCTTGATATACAAACTGTCAATCACTTTAGGAAAATCCGTGACGTGCTGTATCTCATCCAGAAAAATGTAAGTCATCTTTTCGGGAACAAGACGGCCTTTCAGGTAAGCGTACAGTTTTCTATAGTCGGTAAGTTCCTCAAAATCCATATCCTCAAAATTGATGGCAATAATTTGGTCTTGTTCGGCGCCATTCTGCAGCAGCCAATCTTGGTACATTTCCATCAAAACAGACTTTCCGCAGCGGCGGATACCTGTTACGACTTTGATGAGTTGCTTGTCCTTAAACGCGATCAGTTTATTCAGGTATTCAGTTCTGGTAATCCGCATAATAAACCCTCCACAGCTTTTAATGATAGTATACGCCAAAAAGTGTAAAATGTCACGCACTTTTTGGAATCAAATCCAAATAGCTCAAGAAAGAAGGATGTATATGAATTATTCAAACAAAGAATATGTTGAACACCTGCGCCGCAAGTACCCGCCCGGTACGCGGCTGCAACTCAGCTGCATTGAAGATGATTTCCCCGTACCGCCTGGTTCTATGGGCACGGTGGAATGTATCGACGATGCTGGGCAAATCCATGTAGATTGGGACTGCGGGCGCAGCCTTGCGCTTATTCCCGGCGTGGATTCGTTCAGCCGCTTGCCCTCGCCCAAAGAAAAGGCCGGTGATGCCAGATGAATTACGGCTCCGAACCTGCGGATCAGGTCGTCCGCTACTCGCTGGAGGGTGCGGAGTTTGCTCTGCGCATCTCCGGCACCGCTGCGAAAAACTTCTTTATTTTCGCACAGGCGGTGCTGCACGACAGCAAAAAGACCCACGGCAAAACGCACCTTATCCGTCTGCTGAAAGAACAGAAGCCCCTGAGATTTTTCACGGTGGACAAGTACGATATGCGCGCCTTTGCCCGTGCGGCAAAATCCCACGGCCTGCTGTTCTGCCCCATCCGTGACAAGATGGACCCCGACCACATTGAGATTGCTATTTTGCAGGACGATGCTTCCAAAGCGAATCGCATTATTGAAAAACTGCAGTTGGATGTTGTGGACACCGGGACGGCAGAACTGGTCGATGCTGTGCAGCAGAATTTGGAAAATGCAGCCCCCAACCACGAGGACACGCCCACCGTGGATTTTCCTCTGGGCTCGGAGAACGCCAGTCCGTCCGAGCCTTTCTCCGACAGCAGCAAATCTTTTGCAAACTCGCCGTCGCCGCGCGCCGATCAGCTTCGGGCCAAGGGTGAGCGCCCCAGCGTGCGCATGGAATTAAGCGACATTACTACCTACCTGCGCCGCAAGGTTGAGCCGCCCAAAGACCGAATGCCGAGGATGCCCATAAAAATCAAGCGAAAGGAGAAAACACTGTAAATGGACCTGAATAAATATCTCAACAACGCCGCGCCGTCAGAACCGCAGTATTCTAAGGAAGAATACGCTGCCATGAAGAAAACCGAGCGTGAAGCGGTTTGGGTGCAGGTGGATGCCCGCATGGGTGAGGTGCTGGCAGATGCCTCGACCTTGCAGGGATTTCTCGACTTTATGTCGCAATGCCGCAACTCGCTGCCGAACCAGCTTCTGCTGTCCGGGCAGAACGCCGACATCACGGATGCCCGCACATTCCAGCAATGGAAGGATGCCGGAAGGCATATCCGTACCGGCGAGGAAGGTTATACGGCCATTGTGGGGCAGGTGTACGAGAATAACGGCCGAAAGGCTTCCGGGTATAATATCGGCAAGGTGTTCGACATCACCCAGACGCGCGGCAGGCCTGTGCCACCGCCCGCCGAATACCAAGTGGATGAACTGATTGCCGCCTCCATCGAGAGCAGCCCAGTGCCGATTCAAATCTCGGATAGTCTGCCGGACGGCATCCAAGCGCAGTATGTTCCCAAGAACCGCACGATTTATGTCCGCAACGGCATGGATGCAGGCACGACGCTGTGCGCCATCGTTCGGGAGTGCGCACAGGCAGATTTTCACAAGGATTACACCTACAACCGCCAAGCCTACGCTGCGCCGAGTTACTGTGCCGCCTACATGGTCGCGCATCGGTATGGGCTTGACACCGCCGCTTTCAACTTTGACCGCGTGGTTGCCTTGTATGGCAATCTGGGCAAAGAACAGCAGCGGGGCTTTCTGTCGGATGTGAACACCGTCGGCGGCGGGCTGCTGCGCAGTCTGAGTCGCACGCTGGCTGTACAGACCCGCGAACTGCCCGCCGCAGAATATGCCGTTGCCATTCCCGCAAAGAAACAATCTCGCCAGCGGGAACGCGGCTGATTGTTTTCCGTTTGTTTTCAAATGACGGATAGCTATTGCGGCGGTTCTATGATATGCTGTGAGCAAAGGATGGTGAAAACCAATGACAGAACGTAAAGTGAAACTTGACCGTGCCAACAAAAGCATCCTGCTCCGGGCGCTGGGCGATGTCTACTACGGCCAGCGCGCCCACGGCGGCAGCACCGAAGTAACTGGGCGGCTGATCCTTCGAGTGAACGATCTGCCCGCAGGCGGCAAACTGACGCTGACGGCGGCAGAGTATCGGCTGGCAAAAGCCGCTCTCAACCAACTGCGCACCCAGCGCTTGGCAGAGGGCGGTTATACTGATGCGGTGGATGATGCACTGACCCGGTTGCTGTACGCGCACACGCCGCTGTTTATCTGGTGAATCCGGCTATGACATGGGAAAAATTCTGGTCGATCATTGACCGAGTCCGCGCCAAAGCGGATATGCAGGATGAAGCGTCCGTGAAACAGTTCCTTTACACGGAA
>OOCI01002357.1_pt1 | contig 11759 bp, 4 predicted proteins | sample 1671761 | NCBI WGS metagenome assembly OOCI01 (sample SAMN06348190, study PRJEB24527) | human gut metagenome | biome: human gut; feature: ankylosing spondylitis patient; material: feces | host: Homo sapiens | place: China | collected 2015-10
CGAATGGGGAAGGTATCCGGCTGTACCGTCATGTGCGCCTCGACAGCGCATCCGCAGCGGACGCCGACCAGACCGAAGCAGTCATAGAGCTTCACCTGCTCCACGGAAATCCGGATGCGCCCGCAGTATTCGCTTCCCAAGCGCAGGGACGTGCGCCGCTGCCCTTTCGGGAACGCCCATGTCATGACATTCCGGGTACAGCGCTCGCCGTTCAGCTGATTCCGGGTCGTTACCCGGCAGCGGATACGCAGGGCGGGCAGCAGCGTGGGGTTTTCCAGACAGATCGTGACGCCGCCCTCGTCCCCTTTCCGCACCACGGCGGGGGCTTCCACCCGCACCCGAAGCCGTTTTCTCAGGTAAAGGTGGATCGGAAGGCTGCCCAGAGGCAGAACCAGCAGCGCCGCCGCCAGAGCCAGCGCGCCGCTGCTCCCGTAATACAGGGTAAGCCAGACGCAGATGCCCTCCAGCACCGCCCAACCCAATTTCATTGCGATCATAAGCAGTACCTGCTTCCGTTCGTTGTTTCGTTTATTGCTTAATCACCGGCATTTTTACGGAATCCAGAATGGCGGCAATGACCGTCTCCGGCCGTTCCTCCATCATTCTTGCCTTGGTGGTCAGCACCAGACGGTGGCAGCACACATCCGGGAATACGGCAGTCACATCCTCCGGGATGACAAAATCCCGGCCGTCTAAGTAAGCGTAGGCCTTCGCCATCCGGCACACCGCCAGCGCGCCCCGGGGGCTGACGCCCAGCTGCACCATGGGATGCTCCCGGCTGGCCTGGGTCAAGCGGGTGACGTATTCATAAACGATATCCTGAATTTCCGTCTTCGCCGCCTCCTGAATCAGCGCTTGCAGCTGCTCCCGGTCGATCACCGGCGCCACCCGGTTCAGGGGGTTTTCCGTGTGTCTGTCCCGCAAAATGCTGATCTGGCTTTCAAAATCGGGGTAGCCCATGCTGATCTTGATCATAAACCGGTCCATCTGAGACGGCGGCAGCATCTGCGTTCCCGCAGAACCCACGGGGTTCTGGGTCGCCAGCACCACGAAGGGCTGGGGCAGCTCATAGGTCTTGCCGTCCACCGTCACATGCAGTTCTTCCATTGCCTCCAGCAGGGCGGACTGGGTCTTGCTGGAGGTGCGGTTGATCTCGTCGGCCAGCAGAAGATTCGTCATGACCGCGCCGGGCTGATAGACGAAGGTCCCGCTTTCCTTGCGGTAAATGGAGAAGCCGACAATATCCGAGGGCAGCACGTCGGGCGTGAACTGGATGCGGCCGTAACGCAGGCCGAGCGCGCGGTGGAAGGCCAGCGCAGCCGTCGTTTTGCCGGTGCCGGGGACGTCGTCCAGCAGCACATGACCGCGGGAGATCAGCGTCATGAGAATCTTTTCCATCACGTCGTCCTTGCCGACGATGACTTTATGTACTTCGGCGAGGATCTGATTTACGTTGCTGTTCATGCGTTTCTCCTTTACCATTCTTTATAGTAGTTTCCGTTGCTGTTGCCGTAGTTGCCGCCGGTCGCGGGAGAGAAGCCGCCGATGTCCTTGCCGAGGGCAAGCGTGAAGCGCACGCGGATCACCGCGCCGTCCTGCGGCTTGCAGGCATTCATGCCGTAGCCGGGATAGCTGCCGTTATAGAGTACATCCAGCCCGACCAGCGGTAATAGTCGAATTCGCCTAGAGAGTCCATGGAGGCCGGCCTCGGGTCGTCGCCCGCGCCGAAGGCGTCCATGCCGTCTCCAATGATGATCTGCTTCAGCTCCGGGTCGATAGAATAGCCGTTGTTGATGCCGGGCTTGCCGATAGAGGCCAGATAATAGCTGCTGGCGGAGCAGGTGTAGCCGTTCTCCTCCAGAAGATCGCGGACGATCGTCAGCACGTCCGTGCCGCCCGGCACCGTGACCTGCGTCGGCGGGATCAGATAGCCCAGCCCGACGGTCGTGGCCTCGACGCTGGCGGTGATGGTCACGTCTCCCTTTTCATAGTAGACCGTCCAGCTGCGCGTGACGCTGTAGCCGTCCTCGTCCGTTGCGGTCACGGTGATGGTGTTCGCGCCCTCTATGCTCAGGTAGGTGTTGTAGCCGAAGCTCGCGCCGGTCTGGCTGCAAGGCGATTCGATCCGTGTGCCGTTGATATAGACCTCGTAATTGTTCAGGTAAAGCTGCTCGTTGTTCCAGCTTCGGGCGTCGATGACCGTGATGATGTCCGGGCTTTTCAGAACCAGTCCGTCCTCCAGACCGATCACCGTATCGCCGACCTCGATGGTCGCGGCAATGCTGGGATATTTGTCCGGCGGGGTCGTACCGGGATTGCGGTGGAAGCGGACCGTCCATTTATAGCTCTGCCGCTCGCCATCGGCGTCCAGATAGCGCAGCAGCAGATATTTCGGCCTGCGCGTATCGACCTGCACGGTGTACCAGCCGTCGGCGCTGGGCTGGAGAAGGTTGTCGTCATAGCGCACCTGCGTGATCTGCTCCTTGCCCGTTTCCTGATTCAGATAGAAGCGGAAGCGGAATTCCTTGGAGTCCAGATACAGCGGCAGCTCCTCGCTGATGTGCTGCGGTTGCTTGGTGTCGTTGTCGATGACGGTGTCCGAGAAGCTCGTGGTGATCTTGAAGCCGTCCTCGCGGTAGTCGATGCGATAGGTTTCCGAGGCGCTGCCGACGCGGTCGCTGGCGCTGACCTTGATCACATTCGTGCCGAATTGCAGCGTGACGTCGAAGGTGTCGGAAGAGGACGTGACGGTCTTGCCGTTCAGCCGCACCGCCGCGCGCAGCGGCAATCCGTCGCGCAGACCGTAGGCCACGAAGCGCAGCCTGCTCTCGGCCGTGCTGTGCAGCTCGCTCAGAGGCGTGCTGTCCTGCGCGCGGTAGGCGACGATCACGGTTTCGCCCGCGGGGCTGTAGCTGACGGTGTAGGCGCGGGAAGCGATGATGTTGTCCGTGCCGTCAAAGTAGGCCACGCGCACGACGATAGTGTTCGTGCCCTCGGCCAGCCGGATCATCACGCTGGTGGACGCGGCGCGGAAGGAGAGCTCCTCCCCGTTGACGATCACCGTCAGCCCGCGCACCTGCAAAAGCGGCTTTAAGTGCCGGATGGTGAAGGTATAGTCGCTGTAATCGACAGTATCGCCGTCAATGATGCTGGTTTCAAAATAGCGGTCGGGGTCGCCCACCTCGGAGCTGCCCGGCTCCTCGGACGGCTCACGCGACGGCGTCTGGCCGCCGCTGCCGCTGATGTCCAGAAGGTCGCCGATGTTCGTGCGGCCCGGCGTGGTGACCGGTTCCTCCGCGGAAACGTCGCCGGGATCGTCCGGCGTGGGAATGGGATCCTCCGGCTGATCCTGCGGCGGCGCGGTCTCTTCGGGCTGCTCCGTCTGTTCCGGCTGCTCCGTCTGCGCCTCGCTCGGTTCGGTGGAGGGTTCCTCCGGTTCCGTCGACGGTTCGGTCTGCTGGTTGTCATTTGCATTGTCGAGCCGCTTCAGACTGTCAGCGTCGTACAAAAGCTCGGCATCCGACAGCAGCATCCGCGAGGCCGGCTCCTGCTCCTGCCGCTGCGGCTCGCCCTTCTGCAAATTCAGAAAGGAAAAGCCCAATGCAAGGCATAAAAGAAGAAGCAGCCCCGCTCGGAGAAACGGCTCAAATCGTTTTTTCACAGATCTCACCTCTGTTTCGGAACATCACGGGAAGGAGAAAGGCAGATTTACCCTTCTCCTTCCTGCGTTACATGACTTTATTTTTCTTTTGCGCGCTTCGCGGCCAAGAACCACTTGACCAGACCGAAGATCAGCGCGGCTGCGCCCAGAGTTCCGGCGATCAGCCAGACGATCGTCCAGTCGAAGCCCCTGTTTTCATCCTCCGGCTTCGGCTCGCCGGGCTCGGTCGGCTCCTCGGAGGGCGTCTGTCCGTCGAGCAGCGCCTGATAGGCTGCGACGGCCGCGTCCAGCGCCGCCTTGTCCTCTGCGGGCAGAAGCGCTTTCTGCGCATCGGTCAGCGCATTGAATGCGTCGAGCGCCGCTTCGATCGCGTCCTTACGTTCGAGCGTCACCTCGCCGATGGCGTGGATCAGGTCGGAAACCGCCTTGACCGCCTCGTCATCCGTTTCGGCAGGCTCTGTCGGCTTGCCGGATTCCGAAGCGCCGGGTTCCGTCGGTTTGGTATCCTCCGGCTTCTGCGGCTGCGAGGGTTCCGTCGGCTTTTCGACCTCGGCGGTGCGGTAGTATTCCTCCGCAGCCTTCAGCTCCTCCAACCGGGTGACATACTGCTTCTGTGCATCGGTCAGCGCGTCATAGCGCTCCCGCGCGCGGCGCAGATTCCGGTTCAGCTCCGCGAGGGATTCCTCCGTCGGTTTCTCCGAAAGCGTGCCGATCTGCTCAATGAGAAGGTCGGCAACCTGCGCGCAGTAGCGGTCCATGACCTTCTGCGTGTCCTCCTGCGAGGTGCAGGCGCCAAGCTCCGCGGCGGCGGCATCTGCCAGCGCGCCGATGCGGTCGCCCAGCGCAGGATATTTTACCTGATCCTTTGCGCGCTGCGCCTTCAGATCGTCCGCCGCCTTGCGGTAATCCGCAAGCAGCTTCTCCGCAGCTTCCAGCGCCGCCGTCTTTTCTTCCGGAACGAGCGCCTTCTGTTCCTCGGTCAGCGCGTCATAGGCGGCGCGCGCCGTCTTGAGCGCATTCTCCTTCACCTCGGCCATGGTCGTTTCGCCGGAGGTAAAAGCAAGATCGTCGATCAGCGCGCCCGCGATGTTCGCGCAGTAGCGGCCCAGCGCCAGAACCGCGCCGTCCTTGTCCGTGCAGGCCAGCAGCTCGGTCTTTGCCGCCTCGGCCAGCGTCTGCACGGCTTCAGCGATCTGCGGGTAGGAGGCAGCGTCCTCCGCCGCCCATGCTTCGACCGTTTCCGCGGCCTTGCGGTAGACGGCAAGGAGTTCCTCCGCCGCCTCTAGCGTCTGTTCACTGTTTTCCTCCAGCAGCGCCTTCTGCGTCTCGGTCAGACCGTTCAGCGCCCTGCGTGTGCGTTCGAGCTTTTCCGCAGCCTGGTCCAGCTCGCCCATGGTGGTCGTCCCGGCGGCGAAGCCGACATCCGCCAGCAGCATCCGGACGACATCCGCGCAGTAGCCGTCGAGAACGGGCGCAAGCTCTTCCTGCCTGGTGCAATTGCCCAGCCTCTCCTGCGCCTGCGCGCTCAGCCCGGCGAGCTTTTCCTCAAGGTCGGGGTAGGCTGCCTTGTCCTCGGAGGCCCACTGCTTGAGCAGATCAAGATCCTTTGCATAGAGCGCGGCCAGCGCCTGAATGTCCGTGAGCTTCGCGTAGTCCTGCACCAGCGCCTGCTGTGCCTCGGTCAGTGCGGCGTAGGCCGCTTCGATCTCCTCCGCCTTGCCCGCAAGCTCCTTCATGGGCGCGCCCTGTGCGGCAGCGACCAGAAGATCGACGACGTGCGCGGCAAAGCCGTCCACGACCGTCTCCGCCTGCGCGGCGTTTGCGCTCTTGGTAATGGCATCGCAGTCGGACGTATAGCGTTCGGTCAGCCCGGCCTCGATCGCGGGATAGGCCGTCTTTGCCGCCTCATAGGCCGCGGTCAGCTTCCGGAGCACGGCAGCGCGCGCCTCGTCCAGCAGCTTCTCCGGGTTCATGGCCTCCAGCGCCGCATGGTAAGCGTCCACGATGCTCTGCGCGTCCGCCGCCGTGCGGATGGTCTCCGCCGTCTGACCGAGCATTGCTTCCAGCGCCGTGCGCTGCGCGGCGGAGATCAGGGATTCTACATTCGTATGGTAATATTCGTTCAGATAGGCGATCACCGCTTCGCGGTTGTTCTCCAGCAGAAGCTGCCACGGGAAGATGGGATAACCGCCGTTGAGATCGGCAATGCTCTCGATCAGGCCGTCGAAGATGTCCGCCGTCAGCATATCCACGGCGTAGATGCGGTCGCCCTGGCTGCTCTTCCAGCCCAGCGCCGCACGCGCCGTCCCGGAGAGGACATAGAGGTTGTCGCAGTATCTGCCGTCAATGGGGAAGCCGGCGAGCGTGCCGATGTGGTCGACCTTCGTGCCGGTGTCCAGAACGCCCGCGTTGTAGCAGTTTTTCACAACGAGCTTCTTGTTGCCGGTGGAGGTGGTCTTGCCGTAGCTGCCGCTCTCGCCGCCGAGGATGCCGCCGGCGATGATGCCGCCGGAGATCACGCCGGTGTTATAGCAGGTGCCGATGAGGAGGCTGCCGCCGCCCATTCCGTCCGCGACGCCCACGATGCCGCCGATGCCGCCGGCAGGCCATTCGCCCGTACCGATGACAAAATTCACGTCGTTGGAGATGTGGCCGGTGTTCAGGCACTCGTGCAGTCTGGTTTCGTCATCACCGCTGGCATAGATGCGGCCCGCGATGCCGCCGACGCCGGAGGCCTTGTTGACCGTGACGTCGCCGGAGTTCACGCAGCGCTCCAGTGTTGTATACTTGACAAGGCCGATAAAGCCGCCGAGTGCGCCGCCGCTGTAGCTGCTGTAGCCACGGCCAAGGTAGCCGCTGCCGGTGTACTGGCAGGTGATGCTTCCCTCAAAGCGGCAGTCGGTGAAGGAGGTCGCACTGGCCACGCCGGTAAAGCCGCCAAGATTGGCGTTGCTGTTGGTCAGGCCGGTGATGGTGATCTTCACGTCGGAAACGCAGTTTTCAAATTCGCCGGCGGAAACTTCCGCGGCCACACCGCCCACGGAAACCTTGCCGACATCCGCGAGCGCGATCTCGCCTCTGACGGTCAGGTTGGAAACCTTCGTGCCACCGTAGGCAAGGCCGATCAGGCCGGCATAGCCGGAGCCTGCCTTGCTGATGTACAGGCCGGAAACGGTGTGGCCCTGTCCGTCGAGGCTGCCGCGATAGGCGCGGCCGCTCGCCTGTCCGATGGGCGTCCACTCGCAGTAGCCGAGGTCGATGTTCGCGGTCAGGACCGCCTTGGCGGAGGCCGAAACGGTGTTGTCGTTGATGCTCTTTGCGAGCCAGGCAAGCTCTGCCGGCGTACCGATCTGATAAACGCCGTCCTTCTGCTCAGGCTGGGTAACCGTTTCGCCGTCCCATGCGTCCGCGTTGCGCGCGGAGGCAAGGAGGTTCGTTAGCTCCCGCTGCGCGGCCTCATAGACGTCCTCCAGCTTCTGCGCGGCGGACTGCCGCAGCGCTTCCAGCTCGGCATAAGAGGTGATCTCATCCAGCGCGGGCGTCGCTGCCGTGTGCAGGTCGGACTTGCTCTCGTCCAGCACCGCCTGAATGGCCTTCTGCCACCGCTCGGCAAGCGCGGTCAGGTCGCCCGCCTGCCCGGTCAGGGCGTCTGCGTACTTCTTTTCCAGTGCGGCCAGCTCGTCGAGGATCTCCTGCCGCGCGAGCTTCAGCGCATCCTGCGCCGCCTGATCCGGATCCGGCGCGGTGTCACCCTCGGCAAAGCCCTTGACCAGCTCGGTCAGCACCTTGCGCGCTTCGGCATAGAGACGCTCGACCTCTTCGACCGTCTTTGCGCCATCCAGCTTCAGCCTCCAGCCCTCGTAGGCGCGCAGGAGCGCCGCCGCATCCTCCTGAGAATACTTCTTTCCGTAGATAAATTCGTTGTAAAGGCCATTCGCCGCCTTGGTGGGGTAGGTCTCGACCTCCTTGAGCTTGCCGTCGATGTTCTCGCTGCCCAGATAGGTCTGGCGGACGTCCGTCACGTCGGAGAGCTTCTTCGCCGCATCCAGCGCGGCGTCGGCCTCGGCCAGAAGCCCGTCGATCGTCTTTTTATTCTCGGCATCGTAGAGATTGCCGTCCACGAAGGCGTGCATCTCCTCGCGCAGCGCGGCCTTGGCGGCCGCCAGCTCCGTGGGAACCTCGGCGAGGGTCTTTTCCGCTTCTTCCAGCGCGGCGCCGATCTCCTCGGCGGTGGTGCACAGCTCGACCTTGCGGACGCACTGCATGACGGTGTCATTGTAGAGCTTGGTCTGCGTTCCGTAGATCTTGTAGTTTTCGTCGCGGTCGCTGACGCGGATCAGTTTGCCCAGAAGGGTACGCGTTGCGGTGAGCTTCTCCCACATACCGCCCTTGACATTGACCGTCGGGGTGATCTCGCCCACGCGCATGGTGTCGGTGCCGTTCGTGCCGGTCGCCGCGGCATAGCCCCAGAGGGTGTTGTCCACACTGCTGCTCTGGGCGTGCCGCACGTCGCCCGCGCGCCAGTTGCCGACAAGCGCACCGGTCATCGGCGCAGTCGCGGAATACTCATAGGCGGCGTTATACTGGTTGCGGTTGGTCTCGCCGTAGATCGTGCCCGCGTTGTAGGCGTATTGCAGGCAGAACGTGGTCTTCTCGTCGGCGTAGCCGACGATGCCGCCGGTGCCGTGGGTATCGGGATTAGACGCCGACGCGCCATACACATCGCCGTAGTTGGTCACATAGTCAAGCTGCGCATTGCTGTCCTGAATGACATAACCGAGAATACCGCCGACCCTGAGCTCGCCGCGCACCTCCGCGTAGTTGACGCTTTCGCGCACCTTGGCGATGCCGGAGATCAGGCCGACGATGCCGCCCATACTGCTGCCTTTGCCGCCAAGATAACTCAGCTCGTAGCCGCGCAGCCGCATATGGTTCTCACAGTAGCGGATCAGGCAGCCATCGCTGGGCTCACTGGCCCCGGCTGCGCCGGCGATGCCGCCGATGGAATTGACCATATTGCCGCTGTATTTGCTGTCATCCGTCGTCAGGAAAAGGCCGTAGGTGCGGCAGTTTTCGATGGAGCCGCCGGTCATGCAGCCCGCAATGCCGCCGATGGCGGAAATGCCCTTCCAGCTGCCGAGGAAAGCAGAAACCTCGCAGTTGTAGATCTCGCCCGCGTTGGAACCCGCGATGAGGCCGGAGCCGGCAGACTGCACGGCGCGGATGCGTCCGGCAGCCTTCACGTTTTTCACCGTGCCATAGTCGCTGCGGTTGGAATAGTTCCGGCCGATATAGCCGAACAGACCTTGAATGGTGTTGCTTTCGTCGGTGCTCCAGATGCCGTGGATGATATGGTTCTGGCCGTCGAAGGTGCCCATGTAGGGCTTATTCTTCGTGCCGATGGAGGTCCACTCCTGACGGTTCAGGTCAATGTCCGCCGTCAGCACGGCGCAGGCCGAAGCGCTGCCGCCGTTGACCTTTTCGGCAAACCATGCCAGCTCCGCGCCCGTGCCGATCCGGTAGGGGTCGGCCTTCGTGCCGCTGCCCGCGGGCTGGGTCTTCGTCGTGCCGTCCCACTTGTCCGCCACGCCGGAGTCGATCTTCGGCACGGTGTACTTCTCGCGCACGGCAAGGAGCTTGGCATTCCACTCCGCCTTGGCCGCGTCCAGCGCTGCCTGCGTGCGAGTGGCTTCCAGCGCGGCAAGGCCGTCTGCCAGCGTCTGCTCCAGTGTCTTTGCCATCGTTTCCAGCTGCTCAGAGGCTTCCCTCGTCCCCGGCAGCTCATGCCAGACGGCCGAGAGCATCCCGCGGTCGGTGTCGAGCGCGTAGAGCTGCTTTGTGTAGGTCGTGTAGATCTCCTGCTGCGCCGTAAGCTTTTTGCCCGCAAATTCCTTCTCGGCTCTGATGGTAAGTACCCCAGCCATGTTCTTTAGCGCGGTGTCGGCGATTCCGGTCAGCAGCGCCGCCTGACGCTCGCCGTCGGCGGTGATCGCCTCCGGTTCCATGCTCTCCCAGCCCTCCGGCTCGACAAAGCCGACTTTCAGCTCCTTCTTGGCGGTATTATAGTACGCCGTCAGAAACTCCCAGTTCTCGTCGCTGTAGTGGTAGTAGCCGTTCTGATAGTCGCTGCCATAGTCACGATTCTGGCGGTAGGTATAGGTGTTGTAGCCGACATATTTCGTGCCGTCGATGGTCTTGCCGTTGTCCAGCGCGTCCAGTGCGGCAGCCCTTGCTTCGTCAAAGGCTTTTTTAGCCGAAACCAGCGCCTTTTCCTGTGGCGTATCCTGGGAAGCCGGCTTTTCCAGTTCCCATGCCAGTACCGGCCAGCCGTCGCCCATTTCGCCAGAGACCGTGTAGTAGGAGTCATCCCCGTTCAGATACGCCACGGCATCCTCGACGCTGTTGGAATAGTCCCACGCGCGGAAGATCTGCTGACCATCGCCGCACTCATTGGGAATCAGACTGTTTTCTCCCTCGATTGCGTCGGAGTAGGTCATGTTGTGCGCCAGATCGCTGCCGATCTCAGAAGCACTGCCGAAGAAATCACCCGCAGCATAGTCGGAGGTAATCGCGGCGGTGCGCTGGGCCCATTGGGGATTCAGGTAATCGTTATCATCCGTGGAGGCAGAAGTATAACAACCGACGATTGTGGGCGTACCATAGCTAAGGCCGATCAGGCCGCCTGCGTAACCGACGCCGTCCCCGGACGCATGAATGGCGGCAGAGTTGTAGCAATATTCCAGCATGATATCCGAGTCTGCCCAGCCAACAATACCGCCGTAGCCGTTTGTATTTTCTTCATAGGTGCCGGTGATCTCGCCGTGGTTGGCGCAGGCAATGATCTCGTTGTCCGTATCGTAGACATAGCCCACAATGCCGCCCACGCCATTGGAGGCACCGCCAATGGAAAACGCCACATTGGAGCTGCAGTTTTCGATCCGGTTCCTTCTGCCAATCGCAGCCGCAATGCCGCCATAGCAGAGGTACAAGTCTCCGCTGTCCTCCTCGGCCGTGACCTTTCCCTCCACACGGACATTTTTGACGGTTGCCCGTTCCAGCGTATCAAAAAGGCCCACATAGCTATGCGTCCAATCGGCATTGACGGTGATGTCCAGCGTCACGGTATATCCGTGACCATCAAAAGTGCCGCTGTACGGCTTATCCTTAAGGCCGCCGATGGCAGCCCAGTCATACCCCGTCAGGTCGATGCTGCTCAGAAGCTCGCCGCAGATGGAGGTGTTCCCCTCGTCAACCAGCGCGCCAAAGGCCATCAGGTCTTCGGCATCTCTGATCTGGTAAGGGATGTCCTTGGTTCCCTCGCCCTCGAGCGTGCCGCCCGTGGCTAAGGCCGTCGCCGGGAGCGTGCCGAGAATCAGCACAAGCGTAAGAAGCAGCGCAATTCCTCTTTTCATGATGATTCACCTCATATTTTATGCTATATAACAAGGGGCAGGCGCCCCGCTGACAAGTAAGACGGCTCCCGATACGAAAAAACTACGCACGACACCCAGCCGTGCGGAGTTGCTCCGTTTCATAAAATCGCAGCTTCCCGGTATGGGCAGGAACCGACGCGCGACCCGACATATCTGACTTATCCGGTTTTCCCGGCATCACAGTGACCCGCTCGCGGGGCTTCTCACCCCATTCCGTCTCCGGCGAAAGCCGGAAAGCAGCGCGTTTTATATATTTCATCAAATAATCAAACCAATTATACCAGCTTCTGCAAATAAATGCAAGACAGTTTTCCATCTTTTTCCTGTTCTTCTGCAAACTCTTTCAAAACCCGCGCGGGCTTCCTCATCCCAGTTCCTTTAAAAACTCCCGGATCGCCCGGACGAAGGCGTCCGCCCTCAGCACGGTGGATAAATGGCCGCCGGAAATATAGGTGATTTTCGGACTATGCATCAGGCGAACGAGATCCTGCTGCATTTTCCCGGAGAAAAAGTCCTGATCGGGCAGGATGAGCAGGATCCTGCCTTCCAGCGCCGCAAAATCCGCCTCCGTCACCGGCGTCTGGTTCATCACATCCGCCAGCAGACCGGAGATATGCACATCCTTCTCCTGCTTGTAATCCTTGAAGATGGTTTCGAACATATCC
>OOCI01002358.1_pt1 | contig 11756 bp, 9 predicted proteins | sample 1671761 | NCBI WGS metagenome assembly OOCI01 (sample SAMN06348190, study PRJEB24527) | human gut metagenome | biome: human gut; feature: ankylosing spondylitis patient; material: feces | host: Homo sapiens | place: China | collected 2015-10
AGGCAGACTCCTGCCAGCCCTTTGCCTCAGTAATCTGAATCACACCTGCAGGATTTTCAACATCACCACTTTCGCCTTGATCGGCCTTCTTAGCAAAACTGATGGCTTGAACAGAAGCATCATACTCATCATTCTCTGCACCAGACTTAGGAGTAATAATAGTCTTGTCACCTTCGAACTTAACACTTGTCAAGTCGGCAGTATTATAATACTTCACATCACCAGCATTGGTGGTAACATACATCTGATTGACCTTGCTGTTACGAGCAACGGCATTGGTAATTTTGTCGGTAGAACCAGGAGTAACGGTAGATCCGCCACCTACAGTCTCAACCTTGATGCTATAAATGTTCATACCACCACCATTGGTTTTCAACACAACATCACCATCAGCAGTTACAGTTCCAACGTTGGTAACCTGATCTTTTGTAGGAGTACCAAAAGAACCAGAAACCGAAGTCAAGTTAGCAACATCTAAGCAACGAGCAGTAGAAGTACTACCAGTCTTGCAGCTAACTGTTACTTTCTGACCAGCCTTCAGACTTGGAATAATCAAAGAAACACCATTTCCGTTCAATTCCAAGCGAGAAGAGCCATAGTTCAAGCGGACTTTAGCTTTTCCTTCGGATTTATCAGCTGGAGCACCAGCAGTAAACTTCAAACCCTTAGTATAAGCCAATTCTGAGCCATTTGCAACAAGAGCTTCATTCTCCAAAGCTAAGGTATAGCAATAGCGATCGGTTCCCAATACCCAATTAGCATCAGCTGCACATAAAGCCTTATCAGCCTCACTCATTGCGCCAAATGTCCATGTCTGTGCCATGGCAGCACTCAAGCTCATCAAGAGGAGTGCCAAAGTAAATACCATTTTCTTCATTTTACGTTCCTCCTTTTTTACTTGATGATTACTTTCTTACCATTCACGATGTAGATACCCTTGCTCAGGTTCTGGGTAGAAGTACCCACAAGCTGACCATTAAGATTGAACACCTTGCCTGCGAGAACCTTGTTGCTTGTCTCAATGTTGCTGATACCTGTAGTGATATAAGCAAAAGAAAGTTTCACAAGCGACATGTCTTGAGTCTCAGTAGTCTCATCGTCGTAAGTAAGAGTTACATTGTCACCATCGAAGGTGATTTCTTTGACGGTCTTGCTAACCTGCGAGCCGTCGATTGTTACGGTTTGCTTGTTGTCTGCCATCACAGCAGTAGACAAAAGCACTCCTAACAACATGAAGTACATTTTTTTCATTGTTTTTAGCGTTTTAGTAGATTTGTTGTTGTGAGTTTCTGCTGCAAAATTAAAACAAAATAATAAAGGACGGATACGTTTTCGTCAAAAAAGCTACGCAAACGTTTGCATAAGTGGTATTCTGACAATTTATCATTCACAAAGGCAAAAGACTATCAATATGGCACAAAAAGGAACAAAATTAACCCAAAGAAACTGTCGCTTATACTGGAAAAATCTTGCTCTTATACTATATAAATGTTTTGTTTAGCCTACATAAATCTCCGTTCCGTGATACGGAACCGCCATTCCGTGATACGGAACGGCCGTTCCAAAGTTCGGAATGCACATTCCGTATCACGGAACGGAGATTTATCTACAGAGACAGAACAAATTCATAACTAACAGAAAACAATTTGCATAGTATTAAAGTAACTACTTATGGCTAAGGGGGCGCTGAGTTGTTACAACTTCCGAGGAAGAACAACAAAAGGAGCATAAGAAATCTTTTAAGCACTTTACTTGAAGAGAAACAAAAAAGCTGACTCTCGTAAGAAAGTCAGCCTTTTGTGTGGTACCACCAGGAATCGAACCGGGGACACAAGGATTTTCAGTCCTTTGCTCTACCAACTGAGCTATGGCACCATTATTTCTTGTTTGCGGTTGCAAAGGTAGTGAAACTTTTTTAAACTGCAAACTATTTCTAAAAAAAAACACTGATAAAAACATAAGATGCTTATTATCAGTGTTGTTTAATTAAAATTATTTTTCTTTTAGTGGATTCCAACCTTGCGCTTTCAGCTCAAACTCTTGTCCGTCACGGGTAATCAGGGCACATCCCAGCTCCGGTTTGGTGATGTGACCAATCACTTTTATACCTTCTATAGCCGAAACTCGTTCATGCTCTGTTAAAGGTACAGTAAATAATAGCTCATAGTCCTCACCACCATTTAAAGCGCATGTTGTCACATTCATATTCAGCTCTTCCGCCATTACAGCCGTTTGGTAATCAATGGGAATTCTTTCCTCGTAAACGCGGCAGCCGGTATCGCTTTGTGAGCATATATGCAGCAGTTCCGAAGAAAGACCGTCGGAAATATCCATCATAGCGGTGGGCTTGATTCCCGCTTTAGCCAGTTTCTCAATGATATCCTTACGTGCTTCAGGCTTTAACTGACGTTCCAAAATATATTCTTTTCCGGAAAAATCCGGATTTGCTTCTTTTTCTCCTTGGAAAACAGCCTTTTCACGCTCTAGAAGTTGAAGTCCCATATAAGCTCCCCCCAAGTCACCGCTGACACAAATCAAGTCTGTATCTTGTGCGCCGTTGCGATAAACCACTTTGTCCTTGTCCGCTTCACCTATGCAAGTAATACTGATGGCGAGCCCGGTTACGGATGAAGTTGTATCTCCACCCACAATATCTACATGGTGTAGTTCACAAGCCAGTTTTAGCCCATCATAGAACTGTTCTAAATCTTCAATACAAAAGCGTTTGGACAGTGCGATAGAAACTGTGATTTGTTTTGGAGTACCATTCATGGCATAAATGTCCGAGAAGTTTACGATGGCCGATTTATATCCCAAATGTTTCAATGGGGTATAAACCAAATCAAAATGTACCCCTTCCATCAGTAAGTCTGTGGTTACCAATACCTCTTTATCTTTAAATTCCAATACGGCTGCATCGTCTCCCACACCATATTGGGTTTCCGGATTTTTTAACTCGATATCCTTCGTTAGATGTTTAATGAGGCCGAACTCACCTAAGGTCGCTATTTCTGTTCTGTTTATTTCCTGCATGTCCTTAAATTCGATTAATCATTTCACGCATAATGGTAGTCATGCGCGGTTGCGCTTCATCTGCCGCTTTCTGAACCTCTTCGTGTGAAACTTCCACAATTTTTCCCTCCACGCCTAGGTCGGTGATAACCGATACTCCAAACACTTTGATGCCACAATGGTTTGCTACAATAACTTCGGGAACGGTAGACATACCTACGGCGTCAGCTCCAAGAATGTGGAACATCTTGTATTCTGCCGGAGTCTCGAAGGTAGGTCCCTGTGTACCGATATATACTCCTTGTTGTACTTTGATACCTTTTTCTTTAGCGATCTCCAGTGCTTTGTCTATCAGATCTTTGGAGTAGGCTTCACTCATATCCGGGAAACGGGGACCGTATTCAATGTTCTTGCCGTGTAACGGATGTTCGGGAAAAAAGTTGATATGATCTCTGATAATCATCAGATCACCGATTTCAAAGTCTGCATTCGTACCTCCAGCTGCATTGGATACGAACAATGTTTTGATGCCTAATTCACGCATCACCCGTACGGGGAAAGTAACTTCTTTCATGGAGTATCCTTCATAGAAGTGGAAACGTCCCTGCATAGCCATGATGTCTTTATTACCTAATTTGCCGAAAATCAATTTACCGCTATGTCCCTCTACGGTTGAAACAGGGAAATTAGGGATATCTTTGTAACTGATCTCGTATTTATCGGTAATTTCGTGTACCAGGCTTCCTAAGCCGGTACCTAATATAATAGCAGTTTCGGGACTGGTATGCATCTTTTCTCTAAGAAAAGTTGCTGTTTCTTGAATTTTTTCTAACATAGTCGGTTATATTTGAGTTAAACAGTTCTTGTTGGTCTTGTAAAAAGACTACCTCAATGGGCAGCATATATATATAAGGTTTTAGCGCTTCGTCCATCAGTGGATGGGCTGCTAGTCGTACAGAGTCTTTTTCAGTGGTGATAATCATGCGTTTACCTTCCGGAAGTTTCATGAAACGCTTCTTTATCAGTTCCATATCTCTTGCTGTAAAGTCATGGTGGTCACTGAAAGCCAGTGACTCAATGTGCTCATTGTATGGTGATAAATCTTGAATGAGTTTTGCTGGGGAGGCTATGCCTGTCACCAATAGGATATGCTTGTCTTTTTCTATCTCTTTTAATGAAACTGCATTCCCTGCTGTAAACAACGGATGCAGCTTGCCGTATGCTAATGTTGTGAAGTAGAGCTGCTGATAGGGGTAAAGTTCCATTTGCTTGCTTAAGACTCTTAAATCCATAGGGGTGATGTCCTTAGGACATTTAGTGACAATGACAATATGTGCCCGGCTTTTTCCGTTTTCAGGTTCGCGCATTCGTCCGGCAGGCAGCAAGGTGTCTTCGCAAATCAGTCGGTGGTAATCTACTAATAAGATGTTTATTCCGGGCTTTACATATCGGTGCTGGAAAGCATCATCCAAAATAATCACTTCTGTTCCAGGGGCGATGTGACTATTGCATAACTGCTCTATGCCATGACAACGGTCCCGGTCTACTGCCATATGGATATCCGGAAACTTCTGTTTCATTTGGAAAGGTTCGTCACCTATCATCTGTACGGACGTATCCGGTCTGGCAAGTACAAAGCCTTTGGATTTGCGTTTGTAGCCGCGGCTCAGTACGGCTACTTTGTAATCTTTCTGCAATAATCTTATCAGGTATTCTGTATGGGGGGTCTTTCCGGTTCCGCCTACGGTGATGTTGCCTACCGAGATGACCGGAATATCAAACTTACGTTCTTTGTATATTCCCCAGTCAAACAATTTATTACGCAGCCATACACCGGTTCCATAAATCCATGAAACCGGATATAGCCACTTGTTTATCTTGATAAGATTACCTTCCATGTGCAATTTATTGGATATTAGGGTCAAACGGCATACGTGCCTGTATACAGTTGGCGTCTTTTATGTTCTCCAGCGCCTTGAAGCTGTTATAATAGCTTCCCAAATATTCTTTAATTTCGCTGTTTATATAATGTTTTTTCTGATTGCCCAGCAGGCTTGCGAAAATATTTTCTTTTTCAGGATAGCCGATAATACTGTAATTTTCGATACCGGCTTGGGTGGCGGCGGCATTCAATGCTTTGTCTATACCTCCCAGCTCGTCTACCAGACCAAGGTCTTTTGCCATGGCACCGGTCCATACACGGCCTTCAGCAACTTTTTCAATAGCCTCTGTAGACATTTTTCTACCTTCAGCGCAACGGTTTACGAACAACTTGTATCCTCGGTTGACATAGTTCTGCATTAATTCTTGTTCTGATGCATTTAGCGGGCGGGTGAGAACCGGACCTAGGCTGGCACCCAGATCAGCCATTTTATTAGTTTTCACTACATCAAAATTTAGTCCTAAAGTTTCAGTAAACAGTTTCTCACCTGAATACATCATGCCGAATATGCCGATAGAACCAGTCAGCGTAGTCGGGTCAGCGAAAATGCGGTTTGCAGCGCAGGAAATGTAATAGCCTCCTGATGCAGCATAATCTCCCATAGAAACGATTACCGGTTTTTTCTCTTTCAGTCTTACTACTTCACGCCATATTTGATCTGAACCGTATGCGCTGCCACCCGGTGAGTTGACGCGTAATACAACAGCTTTTACGTCATCGTTGTCACGTAATTTGCGCAGGTCTTTACACATCTTTTGTACATCAATACAATCTTCTGTGGAACTGCCGGGAGCATCCAGGATCTCGCCGTATGCATAATATACGGCTATTATATTTCCACTTTTGTCTTTGGGCACATTTTTCTTGACGTTTATCATGTCTTCTATGAAAAGACTGTTCAGTTTGTCGTCTTCGTCACGACCGCTTAATTGTTTCAGATAGGAAATAACCTCATCTTTATACATCAGGGTATCTGCCAGTTTGCATTGAATATATTCTTCTGCCTGACAAAAATCCATATATCGGTCAGCATAAGCATTCAAAGTATCTGTCGGGATGCGTCGTGAGTCGGATACATCTGCAAGAATACGATGCCAGACAGATTCCAGACATTCGGTCATCTGTTCGCGGTTGGCCGGACTCATTTCTGTAGCGATAAACGGTTCCACGGCTGATTTGTAAGTACCCACTCTGAATACCTGTACTTCCAGTCCTAGTTTGGAAACCAGATTTTTGAAGAAAACAGGTTGCATGCCTGCTCCGTGCCATCCAATACTTCCTTGCGGATTGATAATTATTTTATCGGCCACGCTGGAAAGATAATACATCCCCTGTGCATATTGGTCTGCATAAGCAACGATGAATTTGCCGCTTTCTTTGAAATCCAGTAATGCATTGCGTATTTCCTCTAAGGAAGCGTATGATGCTTCCAAATAAGAAGGTTGGATATAAATACCCTTGATTTTGTCATTGTCTTTTGCCTTCTTGATAGAAGCTAGAATGTCATCCAAACCGTATGCTTCAAATTCTTCTCCCAAAAGTTGTTGGAGTGGGTTTTCCTGTACACGTTCGGACAAACTGCCTTTAAAGTCGAGTACGAAGATAGAGTTGTCTTTCACCACCGTTTCAGTATCCGATGAGGCGACTATGCCAACCAGAGTGATAATCCCTAGTATAGTGAACACTACGCCTGCCAGAATGACGCCGATGACGCTGGCAAACGTAAATTTTAGAAAATCTTTCATTGAATGTGTTGTTTTAATGTTAATAATTAGCTAACAAAAATAGGTTATTGCATTGAAAAAAGCAAAAAAAGTGAACTTCTTTTGTTACCTGTTTGTTCTTCATTTATAATAACCCATAAATACGTTGTTTTATATGACAAAAAGTTTTAAGGAGGCTCTGAAAGCCCGTCGTACATTTTATCGGATCCAAAACAAATCGACATTGTCTGATAAAGAAATAAGAGATTTAATTCGTTTTGCTGTAGAATTTGTCCCCTCAGCTTTCAATTCTCAAACCACTCGTGTTGTGTTATTAACAGGTAAGGCACATGAAAAGTTGTGGAACATTGTAAAAAATGTCTTGCGTAAGCGGGTTCCGGCTGAGGTATTTGGCAAGACCGAAGAAAAGATTGATGGCTGTTTCGCTTGTGGATATGGTACTATTCTCTATTTTGAAGATATGGCTATCGTTCGCTCTTTGCAGGAAAGTTTCCCCACTTATAAAGATAATTTCCCTATCTGGGCAGAGCAGACCGATGCTATGCATCAGTTGGCAGTCTGGACCATGCTGGAAGATGCAGGAATGGGGGCGTCTTTGCAACATTATAATCCGCTGATTGATGATGAAGTACGTAAAGCTTGGAATTTGTCTGATGACTGGAAGTTGATAGCGCAGATGCCATTCGGTGTGCCTGTTACACAACCGGGCTTTAAGGAAGTGATGTCATTGGATGAGCGTGTTTTTGAATTTACTGATTAAAATTCATGTCTTATCTTTTGGCTTATTAGGGGAAAATAAGCATCTTTGTGTGCAATAAAAACAAAGATGTGCTATGAAAAAATTATTATCACTTCCCCCTAATCTGGTGGAATGTTTTCATGATATAGAGAAAGCGGACCAGACAGAGTGGTTTTGTACTTCCGATCCTATAGGTAGTAAGCTAGGATCAGGCGGGGGGACTGCATGGCTGTTGGAGGCTTGTTGTCAGAAAGTAGCTCCTGACAGCGATTTTCTTACTTGGCTGGGAAAAGAAAAACGTATTTTACTTCATGCAGGCGGGCAGAGTCGTCGTTTGCCCGGATATGCGCCATCCGGCAAAATTCTTACTCCCATTCCTGTATTCCGGTGGGCCAGAGGACAACGGCTGTCACAAAATCTGCTTTCCCTCCAGCTCCCTTTATATGAACAAATCATGGAGAAAGCTCCGTCTTCTCTTCATACATTGATTGCAAGTGGAGATGTTTATATCCGTGCGGGCCAACCGCTTCAGACTATTCCTGATGCGGATGTGGTGTGTTACGGTTTATGGGTAGATCCTAATCTGGCAAAAAACCATGGTGTTTTTGTTTCTTCACGGGCTACTCCCGATAAGCTTGATTTCATGCTTCAAAAACCTTCGGTGGAGGAATTGGGGAAATTAATGCAAACCCATCTTTTTCTGATGGATATCGGAATTTGGCTGTTAAGTGACCGTGCGGTTAGTCTGTTGGTAAAACGATCTTATAAGGAAGGAAAACTCTCTTATTATGACATGTATTCTGATTTCGGACTTACATTGGGAGAGCACCCGCGTATGATGGACGATGAACTTAACAAGCTGAGTGTGGCTATTCTGCCGTTGCCCGGAGGGGAGTTTTATCATTACGGAACCAGTCGTGAACTTATTTCTTCTACATTGGCAGTACAAAATCTGGTAAACGACCAGCGGGAGATTGTGCACAAGAAGGTAAAACCGCATCCGGCCATGTTTGTTCAAAATGCTGAGGTAGGTTATCAACTTACCTCACAAAATTCGGAAATATGGATAGAGAACAGTTATGTAGGAGCAGGATGGAATATCCATCACCAGACCATCATAACAGGGGTTCCCGCTAATAATTGGAACCTAGAGGTTCCGTCCGGTGTGTGTATTGATGTGGTTCCTTTTGGAGAATCTGGCTATGTAGCGCGTCCATACGGCTTCAATGATACTTTCAAGGGAGCTTTGGCTAAGGAAGAAACATATTATCAAGGAATGTCTGTAGGTGAGTGGTGTGCTGTACGCGGCATTTCGGTGGAAGAAATAGAAAACGGTCACGACTTGCAGGCCGCGCGTTTGTTTCCGGTTTGCTCATCTGTAGAGGAATTGGGAGCAGTTATGCGCTGGATGGTCTCTGAACCGGCATTACAGCAAGGAAAAGAAATATGGCAACGCTGTCGTAAGTTATCTGCCGATGATATATCTGCTTATTCTAATCTTTATCGTCTGGCAGAACAGCGTGAAGCTTTCCGGATAAAGAATTGGCCGGCATTGGCGCATAATTATGAACGAAGTGTCTTTTATCAGCTAAATTTGGAGAATGCTGCTGGAGAATTTGCTCGGTATGATCTGTCGTTGCCTGAGCCTTTATCAGAATCGGCTCCGCTGATGACACGTATCAGTGATAATATGTTCCGTGCCCGGGTGCAGCAGCTTAAGGGGCTGGCTTATCGGGAATATGAGAATGAGGCTTTTCGTTTGATGCGCGACGGACTTACTGCTTCGGCTTTAGCCAAGAGGCAGCAACCGCATTTGTCAGTGTACTCCGATCAGATTGTCTGGGGGCGTAGTCCGGTCCGTATTGATCTGGCCGGCGGATGGACGGATACTCCACCTTATTGCTTGAATGAAGGGGGGAGTGTGGTGAATATTGCTATTGAGTTGAACGGGCAGCCTCCTCTACAAGTTTACGTGAAACCCTGTCGGGAGTATAAGATAATTCTTCGTTCTATAGACTTAGGCGCTATGGAAGTGGTTACAACTTACGGGGAGGTAAGGGATTTCATGCAAGTGGGATCCCCATTCTCTATACCTAAAGCGGCATTGGTGCTGGCAGGTTTCCAGCCGGGCTTTTCCACCGAATCGTATGTTTCATTGGAAGAGCAGTTGAAGGCGTTTGGCTCCGGAATGGAAATCACTCTGCTTTCTGCGATTCCTGCGGGCTCCGGTCTGGGTACAAGTTCTATTCTTGCATCAACTGTGCTGGGGGCAATCTCTGATTTTTGCGGACTGAACTGGGATAAGAACGAGATATGTAACCGTACGCTTATTTTGGAACAGTTGCTGACTACCGGAGGGGGGTGGCAAGATCAATACGGAGGTGTGCTTCGTGGAGTGAAATTATTGCAGACTCATGCAGGTATGGATCAGAGTCCGTTAGTGCGCTGGTTGCCCGATTATTTGTTTACAGGTGGCGAATATCAGAAGTGCCATTTGCTTTATTACACGGGAATTACCCGTACAGCCAAAGGAATTTTAGCTGAAATCGTGCGTAGCATGTTCCTCAACTCCACAGAGCATTTGTCTATACTTGGCGGTATGAAGGGGCATGCTCTTGACTTGTACGAAGCCATTCAGCGTGGGAATTTCGATGAAATGGGGCGTTTGGTTGGTAAAAGCTGGAAGCTGAACCAAGCGTTGGATCCCGGCACTAATCCCGAGGCAGTTGAGACTATCATTCGCCGGATTGATGATTATTGCCTGGGATATAAATTGCCAGGTGCGGGGGGAGGCGGCTATCTTTATATGGTGGCTAAAGATCCTGAGGCTGCTATACGTATTCGAAGTATTCTTACTCAGAACCCACCCAACAGTTGTGCCCGTTTCGTTGATATGGCTTTGTCCGACAAAGGCTTGCAAATTAGCCGAAGCTAGTTATAACTGAATAGAGTTGGGAAACCAGCCGGGTGATATTTTCTTTAGCAAACTCCGGTTCCATTGCCTTCTCCAGGGTGATGGGGCCGGGGGCTATAGAGAATATACCTTTGAATCCCGCTTTGTTTAATTCCGGCAGGTTTTCTATACTGCCTGCCAGTACAATAACGGGAATATGTTCTTTTTGTGCTTCCTTTAGTATTCCGTATGGTACTTTTCCCATAGCTGTCTGCCGGTCTGCTTTTCCCTCGCCCGTAATAATGAGGTCTGCTCCTTTTATTTTTTCGGAGAAGTCGATGGCTTTCAATAATAATTCTGTTCCCGGTTTTAGCTCTGCGTTAAAAAAAGCCAGTAGTCCACCACCCATGCCTCCGGCTGCACCTGCACCGGGGTAGTTCGTGATATCTTTTCCTGTCGTTTTCTTTATAACTTCGGCTAATGATTGCATGCCTTCATCCAGTCTTTGCACCATATTTGAATCGGCTCCTTTTTGTTGTGCAAAGATATATGCCGCTCCGTCAGGGCCGTAGAAAGGGTTGGCTACATCACATGCTACCATGAAGTGTGTTTCTCTTAGTGCGGGGTGAATACCGGATGTGTCTATGTTTGCCACGGCTTCCATTATTTGGCCTCCTGTACCTAAGGTATGCCCTGATTTGTCTAGAAAGCGGAAACCTAGTGCCTGTAGCATTCCTAATCCTGCGTCATTAGTCGCGCTTCCGCCAATACCGATTATAAAATTTCTGCATCCTTTGTTTAATGCGTCTTTTATCAATTCTCCTGTACCAAAGGTTGTTGTCAGCATAGGATTTCTTTGTTCCATAGGTACGAGAGGTAGTCCGCTGATGGCAGCCATTTCTATAATAGCTGTTCTGCCATTACCGGACAGACCGTAATGTGTTTTTGTCATTTTCATTAGCGGTCCATGTGCCGATAAGGTTATATATTTCCCTTTAGTGGCTGTGATGAGTACGTCCAGTAAACCTTCACCGCCATCAGCGATGGGAATAACTGAAGTGTGGCAGGAAGGATTTATGCTTTTGATACCTTTTTCGGCAGCTTTTCCTGCTTCTGCTGAAGTTAGACAGCCTTTGAATGAATCGATGGCGATAATTATTTTCTTCATTGTATATCTTTATATAGTGCAAATCTACTGAAAATTTTTCTTCTTTAAATAGAACAGGTTGTCTTTTATTTGTGGATTGGAATATGTGTAGCTTGATGGATAAAGTAGATGTTTTTTGCTTTTGTTTGGGTGTAAGTATTGGTTCTTGAAGTTGATGGTGTTTCCGAACAACCGTCGAGATGTAAGAAAATGATTTTTTTCTTCTCTGCATTTCCTTGCTTGGAGTTTTTCCCCTGTGTTTGCGGAGTCAGCACTTTTGAGAGCTCTGTGGTTTGTGT
>OOCI01002382.1_pt1 | contig 11671 bp, 8 predicted proteins | sample 1671761 | NCBI WGS metagenome assembly OOCI01 (sample SAMN06348190, study PRJEB24527) | human gut metagenome | biome: human gut; feature: ankylosing spondylitis patient; material: feces | host: Homo sapiens | place: China | collected 2015-10
AAAATCCTTATACACATCCGCCAGCGGCGCGGGAGATTTCAGCAGCGCCCGCACCTGTGCAGGGGCGAGGTTCATTTCTTCCGTTGCAAGAATAATGTCCTCACGGACGCTGTACTCGTAGGCGTGGTGTAAAATTTCTTCTGGCGGCTGCGCGGTCAGCCATAGGCAATAGGCGCTCTGCTCCACCCGCATTTTTTCGCAGAGCTGCTCCTGCGGAGTCATTCTTTTACCTCGCACACCAAAGAATTGGTTTCCAGCACATGACGCCAAAAATCGACCTGCCTGTCATAAGACATATTTTCATAGCAGACATCAATCAGCGTTGCATACAGCTTTTCCTCATCTTCAGGGGAAATGGCAAGAGAAATATTGTTTTGCGAACAATGGCACAGGTAATCAACAAGGTCGCCCATAGTATCTGCACCGCTGTTCTCCAACAATTCTTCCCACTCGTGCGGAAAATCGAGATCTTCCAGCACAATATCCACCGTGTCGTCACACATAGGAATGCTTACGGTTACTTCCTCTCCCGGATGCGGGCTGAAACAGTCCAAAATAGGTAAACAGCCAGCGTGTCCGGCTGCATCTGCCAATGTGTTGGCTAACAGACTCATCATTTCATCGTGCGTCATAAAATCCTCCGAAGCAGATAAGATTCCACAAAAATTACGACTGCATACTGAATAAATCACTTCGTGTATGCAAATCATTCAACATCTCTCCATTCCAAGGAGTTGTTTTCAAGCATATCTTCCCAAAATACCATCTTGCCGTCCATGTCCATATTTTCATAGCAGATTTTGAGCAATGCAGTAGAAAGAACATCATCGGCACTTGAATTTTCGGATTCGTTTTTGTTCAGATAATCGGCAACGTCTCCGATCGTTTCAGCACCGATTTTTTTCAGCAATGGTTCGCACTCTTCCGGCCAGATTTCGCTGCCCACCGGCATGATGCGCATAACAGCGTCAACAGGATACTCTATGCGAGTTTTATCTTCCTCGCACTGTGAGAAACCGTCTATAACGCTAATACAGCCCTCATACCTTGCCTTTGTAAGCAGGGTCAACGCTAATTCTTCAATAAGTTCGTCATAAATCATGTTTTCCTCCAATAGAAAAAGCGCCCACAAAAGTGAGCGCCCAGATAAAATATTCGGTTATGAGAACACCGGCAAACTTCCGTTTGCTGCATCCGTTTTCAGAATGGTGATCCAGTTGCTTTTGCCATAGAGAAACCGCACGATATGCACGGTTTGCGTGGCATCGTCCACCGTATAGAACGCAAGGTAGTTCATAACGATGGTGAAACGGATCCCCCATAGGGAAAGCAGTTTGTCGGAAACGACTTCAAATTTGTGCGGGAATTCTGCCAGTGCTCCGATTTTTTCGTCGGCCACATCCAACAGCTTGTCGGCGGCAGTTGGATTTTTCAGTACAAGGTCGATATAGTCGTAGGCGTTCGCCATATCGCGCTCGGCAGCTTGGGTGACATGAATGTTGTATTTCATCTGCGCTCCCTGCGGTGGCGCAAATCAGCCATAACATCGGCAAAGGGGCGCGTGTTCCCGGCTTCCACGTCGGCAAGGCCCTCTTGCAGCTTGCTGTACAGTTCAATGCGGCCCGCCATTTCCTCGTAGGTTTCCATGCTCATAACGGCAAGGTCGCCCTTACCGTTTTTGGTAATAAAGACCGGCTCGTTGTAGGCATGGCAGTAAGAGGAAATGTCATTGTAGTTGTTTCTCAAATCTGCGCTGGAACGAATGTTCGGCATAGATAGCACCTCTCTTTCATACACAAATTATATCATAATTTGTGTATGAAAACAAGTAGGAGTTTTAGTTGAAGGTAACAGTCCAGTAGGTATACTGGCCCTCGGCGGTGGAGCAAAACCAACAGCCGACACCCATGCTCGTAAAGCTGGCATTGGTGATGTTGGCGTAGTGGGTAGGACTGTTCTGCCAATAGCTGCATACGCTGCTGGCCGAGCCGATAGGACCGGCTGCGCAGATTTCGCTGCGGGTGGTCATGCCGCTGTGGTCGAACGCACCGCCCGCGACAAAACTTTCGCAGCGGGCATCTGCCGCCGCGCTCAGCCCGCCGTCCATTGCCAGCGGGGAAAGTCCCGACGCCGCACGGATGGCGTTGATGTTCTCCTGCACGGCCCAGTATGCGCTGTCGCTGCTGTCGATGCTCCACCATTGCTCCGTACCGGCTGCAAGGTCGAACGGCACCGCACCATAACTCATACCAACCTGTGCCGGAGTGTCTGCTACAGTTTCCTCCACCGGGGCTTGCGTGGGTTCTGCGGTGGGGACTGCTGTCGGCACGGGCGTGGGGGCCTGTGTCGGTTCGGGTGTCGGCTCAGGGGTTGCTGTCTGCGCAGGTTCGGCAGTTGCAGCAGCTTCCACCGGCTGCGCAGTTTCTTCGGTGGCCGGTGAGATTTCCACCAGTGCAGCCGGTTCAGCCGCAAGAGTTTCATCCGCCGCCGCTGCACACCCGGACAGCGCCAATACTATGCCCAATGCAACAATAGATTTTTTCATAAAAACTACTCCTTTCATCCTTGGGGTGGTCGCGTATACGATTGGTCTTTCTGCCTTTAATCATAAAATTTATCGTTCCTCCTGTCCACGCTGTCGATTGTCGGTCTGACACTGTTGTTCCGGCTCGGTGTCGGTCACAATGTCTTTGTCGTTCATGTTCAGCAGTCCCTCCAGCACCGCAAGGCGCTTACTCTTTTCAGTCAGTTCCGTTGCCTGTGGAAATGGCCGCTTGACTTCTTCCTCGGCGCTGGCAAGCTGCTGTTCCAACTGGATTTGCATATTGCGGGTCTTTTCAATGCTCGGTTCAATACCGTTTGCCAAATTGGAAAGGCGTATCAGATTGCCTAGCACATCAGCTCCCAGCTGAGTGCTATATGTACCAGAGCCAGCCAATCTTGCATGGTACTCGTTGCCAAAAGGCAGATGTTGGATTTGCAGTTCCATACCCTTGAAACACCCGATAGGTACGGGCTTTTCGCTATTCAGTGCCAAGCCCAGCAGACCTAACAGGGCTTTCCCCGCAGGTTCTTTTTCGTAGTAAACTTTCTTTTCCAACTGGATACAGAAAACATCTTTGCCGTCCGCATCCACTACGGAGTGTTCCTTTACGGTGGCGGCGTCTACCGTGGCATTTTCAATCTGTTCTTTGCATTTTCGGATTTCAGCCGGGAAGCCGATGGCAATTTTATTTTCCAGTTCATAACGCTGGCTGTCATGGGCAGCTTTCAGTGTTTTAAGACGGGTCAACTGCACGTCCAAGTCCATCTTTTCCTTGATAAGCGGATTGCCTGCCGCCAATGCCTTGACCTCGGCATAGGACAGCGCGGCCTCGTCCATATCATCGCAGCTGCGAGCCGGAGATTTTGAGGTCATGATCTGTCCGATGAATTTTTGCTTATTTTCGATAAGCTGCCATGAGTAGGCATCAAATGTACCTTCGGTGACATAACGGAAAACATAGACCTCCTTATTTTCATTGCCCTGTCGTAATATTCTGCCCTCACGCTGCTCAATATCAGATGGCCGCCACGGTACATCCAGATGGTGCAACGCAATCAGCCGCTTTTGGACATTGGTTCCGGCTCCCATTTTGGCGGTGCTGCCCATCAGCACGCGAACTGCACCGCTGCGAACTTTTCCGAAAAGTTCCGTCTTGCGGGCATCGGTGTTCGCTTCATGGATGAAGGCAATTTCTGTTTCGGGGATTCCGCGTTCGATCAGCTTTGCTTTCATGTCATCGTAGACATTGAAAACGCCCGCCTTGGGCGTGGACAGATCACAGAAAACAAGTTGCGCACTGCGTTGAGGCATGGTCTGCTCCCATATCTCAAAAATTTTGCCCACACAGATATTGACCTTGCTGTCAGGATCGTCGGGCAAGTCGGGGTCGATCAAGCGCTGATCCAGCGCCAATTTGCGTCCGTCGTTGGTGATTTTCAGCATATTGTCCTCATAGGGCTTTACCATTTTATTGCGGATTTTGTCGGCTCGTTCGCCCAATTCAGCTACCATCTGTTTTTGTGTTTCAGAGGGCTTTAGCTGGATGTTGGTCGGCTTGCCGCCCACAAGAGCAGGGACAGGCAGTTTCAGCATATCTGCTGTTTGAATGTCAGCGCATTCCTTGAACATTGCCATAAGTTCCGGCAGATTGAAAAAACGAGCAAAGCGTGTTTTTGTGCGGTAGCCGGTTCCCTCCGGCGCAAGTTCGATGGCTGTGACGGTTTCGCCAAAGGTGGCCGCCCAACTGTCAAAGTTTGCAAGGCCGTTGCGTTCCAAGGTGTACTGCTGCAAATAGCGCTGCATGGTATACAGCTCGGTCATACTGTTGGAAATGGGGGTGCCTGTGGCAAACGTTACGCCGCGTGCCCCGGTGATTTCATCAAGGTACTGGCACTTCATAAACAGGTCACTGGCCTTTTGGCTCTCGGTGGTGCTGATACCCGCGATGTTGTGCATCTTTGTAACGGTCATGAGGTTCTTGAAATTGTGTGCTTCATCGACCATGAGGGAGTCTGCGCCCAGTTCCTCAAAAGTCACCACATCATCCCGCTTCGGGGCGTCCAGCAAATTTGACAGCTTGGTTTTCAACTGCTTTTTCTTACTTTCCAACTGCTTGACGGTCAGACGGCTGTCGCTGTTGTCCATGCTCTCCAACTGCATCTCCAGCTCGTCAATTTGCTTGCGGATAAACTCGGCTTTTCTGGCATCGGAAAGTGGAATCTTTTCAAACTGGCTGTGACCGATTACCACAATGTCATAGTTGCCGGTGGCGATTTTGGCACAAAACCGTTTACGGTTTGACTTTTCAAAATCGCGCTGCGTTGTCACCAAAATGTTTGCATTGGGGTATAGCTTCAGCGCTTCACTGGCAAATTGGCCTGTCAGATGATTTGGCACGGCGACAAGTGTTTTGCTGCATAATCCCAATCGCTTTTTCTCCATCGCGGCGGCGACCATCTCATAGGTCTTGCCTGCACCGACAACGTGCGCCAGCAGTGTGTTGTGACCGTACAAAATATGCGCAATGGCATTGCGCTGGTGGGGTCGCAGTGCGATTTCCGGGTTCATACCGAAAAACTGGATGTGGCTGCCGTCGTACTCACGGGGGCGGATGCAGTTGAACTTTTCATTGTACAGCGCTACCAAGCTTTCCCGGCGTTCACGGTCCTTGAAAATCCAGTCTTTAAAAGCATCTTCTATCATCCGCTGCTTGGCCTGTGCTTCTTCGGTGGCTGGACCATTGAGTTTATGCTGCTCCTTGCCGTTTTCGTCATAGATTGTATCGTAAATTTTGGTGGCCCGCAGGTTGAGTGCATTCTCCAACAAATGATAGCCGTTGATACGTTTTGTGCCGTAGGTGTTCGTGACGCGGATATTATCGTTGCCCTGGCTCTTGTTGGAAATATACCAGTTATTCAGATATTCATTGTAACGGACAGCTATTTTCTGTTCGCGGTAGGTTGACTGAAAAAGTTCATCGGCAAACCGCTTGATGATTTCCGACCCGATCCATGTGACACCCAACCGGACCGTTATTTCGCCCGCCGTCAAGTCCTTGGGCTGCACCTGTTCCAACGCTTCTACATTGATGCGGAATGCCGGGTCTTGGTCGGCTGCAACATGAGCAATACGCAGCTTTTCGCGTACATTGCCGGATAAATACTCATCCGCCATAAGGTAAACAGGGCTGCCGTCCTCCTGTTTGCGGAAAGGCTCTACAAAAATAACGCCCGCCAGTTCCTTAGCAAGCGTTGCTTCATCTTTCCCGGTAAGGTGCATCATGTAAGGCATATCGACCTTGGCACGTTCCCCGATGCTCAGTGCCAGAGCGTCCGATGCCGTGTCGGCGTGGTCGGGTATCTGTGCAGAGCGGATAGTCCTTTTGGTGAACATATCCGACTTGCTGATAAAGTTTCCTTTTTCATCGACATTTTCCAGTGAACACAGCAAATAGTAGCTGCTGTCATCCCGGAAAGACAACTCCGCGCTGCGGCTGTTGATTAGGCCGTGCTTGCCGCGGAAGGCATCATACTGGCGGTTAAGCTGGGCTTGCAGACGGTGGATTTCCTCGTCCGACAAGTCCTGCAACTGCGCATCGATCAAAGCGCGGGTGGTATCGCGCAGTTCCACCAGTTTGCGGATACGCTCGGCAGAGGCTGCGTTGGGATTACATTCCCGCATGACTGCGCCTTCGCGGTAATAGATTTTATCGTCCTTTACCGTGTAGCTGAAATTACGCACAAAGGGATCGGCATCGATGTACTTGGTATCCTCGCCGCTTTCCTCCTGTATGGAAATTTCGGCTTTTGTCAGCGTGGCGGTCAAGTGCTGCATGGCAGTGTCGATTTGCGTTTCCAGCAACGGCTTTCCGAAACGGTCCACCGCATCGGGGTCTATTGGCTGGCAGGTGGAAGCCGGGCCATACGGACCGGAGACTATCTCCATTCTGCCGCAAATCATTTCAGGGTGCTCCACAAAGTAGCGGTTCATGGTGATGCCGTTGGCATCTTCTGCAAGGTGCAGCCAAGGCTCGTCCTGCTGGCGCAGCGTATCGCGCTTTTGCAGAAAAATTACATCCGTCATAATTTTAGTGCCGCTGCCCTTGAACGCATTGTTGGGCAATCGCACCGCACCGATGAGGTCGCAGCGCTCGGCAATGTACTTGCGGGCGCGGTCATCCTTTTTGTCCAATGTGCCGCTGGAGGTGATGATCGCCATGATGCCGCCGGTGCGCAACTTGTCGATGCTCTTGGCAAAGAAATAGTCGTGAATGGGAAAATGCAGCCGGTTATACTGAGGGTCATTGACTTGGAAATTGCCGAAAGGGACATTGCCAATAACGCAGTCAAAATAGTTGTCGGGGAGAAGCGCATTTTCATAGCCGGTTACTTGGATATTGGCCTTTTGATATAGCTGCTTGGAGATGCGGCCTGTGATGCTGTCCAATTCTACGCCGTAGAATTTGGCATCGCTGCTGCCAAAATGTCCGTGTGCGAGAAATGCGCCTGTGCCCATGCTGGGTTCTAGGATTTTGCCGCCCTTTACGCCGAAGCGTTCCAGTGCGCGGTAGATGGGGTGGATAACGGTGGCGGGGGTATAAAACGCCGTAAGTGTACTGCTGCGGGCAGCTTCATACTCGGATTCAGACAGTGCTGCTTTCAGTTGGCTGTACTCGTTCGACCATGTACTTTTGTTCGGGTCGAACGCATCCGAAAGCCCGCCCCATCCCGTGTACTGCGCTAAAATTTTCTGCTCATCCTCAAAAGCAGGGCTGCCGCCGTTCGCTACGCGCTGCTCAATTTCTTTCAGCTTCTGGATGGCGGCAATATTGGCTGCAAATTTTTCGCGCGGTGCTGTCGGCAGGTTGTCCAGATAAGGGGCTTCATAGGTAATGGGTTCGCGGTGGTAAGGTTCATCTTCTGCCGAAAGCCTTTCTGCGTCCGCCATGACCTGTGCCACAAAGGGGCTGGGTTCTTCGATGACTTCGCCCACGATGGGTTCGGCAGTTTCTTCCGGCTGCTCTTGGCGGCTTGGAACTTCCGGGGCGGATAGTGCTGCATTTTTGGGGTTGGCCGCAAGCAGCCGCGCAAATTCTTCATGGCTGACGGCACGGCCTACCAGCGGGAAACTTTCATCCCGCAGATGAATGTTTTCTCTGCCGATTTCCTCCACGGTAAAGGGTCTGTCATCTTCCAGATAAACCGTGCTGCCGATAGTTACAGGTGATTTTTCGACTTTTCTTGTAGCCGGATGATGCTTTTCAAACTCTGCTTCGGCGGTATTGATAAAATCCGAGAAGGCGGTGTTTTCAATGCCCTGCGCAGCAAGCTCGTGGTTATCTTGGAAGTAGTCGATATGGACAATGTTACCGTCAACCTCATAGCGGATTTCGTTCCGCAGAAGATTGGCATACACTTGGATCTCATGCTCATCGTCCTCGGTGGTAGAGTAAGCAAACTCCACGCGGGTCAAGTCGGAGAAATTCGGCTCGTTTAGCCCCTCATTCTCGCAGAAATCCGTGATGGCGTGTTTTGCATGGGCGAGTGCGGCATCGTTCGCTGCGCGGGCGGCTTGCTGTTCTGCTGCCCATGCCTGATAGGGGGCTTTTTCGGCATCGGTCAGATACTGGTCGTTGTAAACCAAAAGCCGCAGGCGTTGGGCAACCTCTTTCCACTTCAAAACGCGGCGATACTCGCCGTCCTCTGTACGTCGGGTGATTTCAAGATTTTTGCCCATGTGGTCAAGAAAGCCATGCCCACCATCACGGAAGAACCATGTGCCGCCGCCGATGCCGTATTCCTTTTTCAGCCAGCGGGCTTGAGCTTCCTCGATAGGAAGTACCTGTGCAGAGAGATATTGCTGAATGCGAAATTTGCTATCTTCAAACCCGCCGCCTTTGCACAGTGCATCGGTAATGTCCTGCTCCGTAATGTACTTGCCGGATGCGTCAATGACGGGCTTGTTCCACTTTTTGACTTCTGCCGCAAGGTCGATATTTTTTACTTGCTGCTCATGGCTCGGCAGCCCTGCCTTTTCAGAATCTTCGGGAGTAAGAGTAAGCTGCTCCATCTGCTGTTGCACGGGTGTAGCCTTGATTGGAACCATCAGACGCCCTTGCTCGATAAGGTCAGCAATCTTTGCGGCAACAGCATCCCATGTCAGATTGACCTGTGCTGTTTTGGTAAGATAGTTACCCTCCCAAAGTTCAAGGTACATATCATGCCGGATAAAACCCACGGTATGGTCATCCACGAACAAATATGTATAAATTTGCTTGTAACAGTGCTTGCAAAAGGCGCTGCGCTCGGCAAGGTCGGGATGCTCATTGAAATATTCCAGAATAGCCGCATTGTCGGCACGGCTGGAGGATTCTTTCGCCAGTAAGCCTAGAATCAGTTCATCGCTCAGCGGCGGCAAATCAGAAATGGGCACAGAAAAAGCGGAGGGCGTGGTATCGCTCTCCGCTTGGGGTTCTTGTGTTACAGGCTGTAAATCTGCTGCATCGCCAGTTCCTCGGCTTGGCTCTGCAAGGCGTTCATCCACTGTGTCCAGCCCATAGGGTCGGTCTGCCGGTTCGGGGCGGTGCTCTGCTGCATCAGCGTCTGCATAGTCTGTTCGATTTGCCGGTGTACTGCGTTGTTCATCTCCGCCAGATGCGGGTACAGCGTTCCCTCCAGCAGCATCTCGTCGAACACCATCGGCGCGTTCTCCAGCAGGAATTTCCGCCGCAGGCTGCCGTACTTGCCGATTTCCGGCATCGGCGGCTCGTTCAGCGTCAGCGCCGGGATTTGGTAGCCGTTCACCATCATGTACTCCATTGTTGACCTCCTTGGTGTTATTGGTTTCTTCCTGTTTGTCACCATAATAGCGGACTTTTTCGGCGCGTGCAACACTGTCGATTTCTCTCGTGATGCTACCGATCTGCTGCATGAGAGGCCGTGCCGCCTGTTGGCAAGCGCTGCCCAAACACAGAGCAATGCGGTTTGTATCAAACTGGTTCACAGACTCAAGGGCAGACAGGTCCAGCCGCGCAGTATCCACGCCGCACCGCAGCGCGGCCATATACAGACAGCTTTGGGTGATAAGCTGTAAAAATAGCTGCCGCTGTTCGTCCGGCTTGGCCCACTGTAAGCTGCTGCCGTCTATCGCTTTTCCCAGTGCGGTTGTGAACATGGCGCTGCGCTGGGCAACGCAGGATGTAGAGAGCATGAGTAGGGCGCTCTGGATGCTGTCAGCGTGATTATCCGCTACGATTTTATCCCAAACAGGCCGCCAGTTCTGGTCTGTAATGACCCACGGCAGCGCTTCGGGAATCTCTGCGCGGGGGATGGTATCGGAAATGTCAAACAGATACCGCAGCCGGGAAGAATTTGCCCGCGTGTCAAATACCGCGATACCGTGTGCGCCGCGCTTGACCCAGCGACCCGCATTATTATTCCAGTAAGCTATGTCGGCCACGGCTGTGGCGGTGGGGCTTTGCTCGTGAATCAAAAGCTGGTTCGGGAAACTATAATTATAAGCAATGGCCGCTGTCCGCAAAAATGCTTTCCAGCGGTCGCTGCTCTCCGTGACGGCCTGCAGTTGCTTTTTGGCAAGCGCACGGATATTTTCGTATTTTGCCATAGGCTGCTCCTTATCGCTCGTGCTGTTCTGCTTTTGAAAGTGTGGCATTTTCAAGTTCCGGCAACAAGTTATCTACCTGCTTATACCCAATCGGCTGAACATAAAAAGCGTGTGTCTCGTTATCTTTGTGTGTCACAATAATATCGCTGACAGAGACGGAACGCATACTTTTGGCGTTTGGACGGTCATCCCGATTATGCCGTGAATAAATGCTGTCCAGCGTTTCCCAACGCTCCATCTGCCCCTTGTACACGAGTTCGTAGTCCTTTGCTCCGGCAGCGAGCCTCGCAGGAGAATACTCCATAAAAACAAGGTCTCGCCTGTTAGTTTGATAGATTTCATAAGGGATTTGCACTCGCTTTTCGCTGCGAAATCCCCACGGAAAATAGGTGTCTGAATCAAATTGGAGTGGCTCATCCAGTTCATCTGAGAATACAACCGGTGTCACTGGCCGCCCACAATCCAAGGAATCCAGAATTTCATCCTTGAATTTTTCCACGCTTGTGTAAGGAACGATTTCACCGATCATCCCGCCTGCACCGAGATATTCGATGTAGCCGACTACTTTATCTGTCTTTTCTTCCATTATCTTTCCAACCTTTCCCAAAAAGATAGTTTGTTCCCGTAGCGTTCATCCTGCGGGCGTACCTTTGCGGCGGGCAGTTCACCGCTTGCCATATCTTCGACTTGCGGTAGAAAAAGTAGACGGCTGTATCGGTCTGCTTGGTCTTTGGATAAGCCCACGACTTTATCACCATTTAGCCCGCAGATGAGAAATCGCCCGCGCACGGTAATTCCCTCGTCATTGACCTGTCTGTTATATTTCAGTCGGCTTTGGGCTTTGCTGCATATCAGCCCGATGCGAGGTGTGCCAAACGGTTTTAGAATTTGGCTTTCACCCTCGATTACCTCGGAAACCGCAGTCGCCGCACTGGAAAAACCCGCTTGATAAGGGCAGTAGCTGGGTTCAACAACTAATAATCTCGTCATCGGTGTCCCCCCTCATCTGCTGCCGTGCTGGTGGGCGCGGGCATAGTTTTCCAGCAGTTTTACGATAACCTGCTGCATCTGGTCGCTCGTAAATCCTTTGGGAAAATAGCGCTCAACTTTAGCAACTGGAATCATAAGCTGCGGGTCACGCGGCTTTACACTTGGCGGCTTGGCGGCCATAATGTGCTGGATTTTTTCGGATGTCAACACGCTTTCCTTGCTGGCCTCTTTGAGCTTTTGTGCTTGTGACAGTGAGGGAGTACAGCCCTCGGATTCCATATAAGAGAGGAAGTCCTCTTGTTCTTCTGGGGTAAGGTAGCTAAGTTCTACGGCGGGTGTCGTTTTCAGACGGCCCGCATCTACCATCTGCATTAAAGCTGGCGTGAGGTTGTTCAATGCAATAAATCTTTTTACCTGTGACCTACTTTCTCCTGCATCAGCTGCAACTTTTTCAGAAGCCCATAAATTCGGCCCAACTTGGGCCGAATTATTTTTTGACGGTCTACCGGCCTT
>OOCI01002383.1_pt1 | contig 11670 bp, 9 predicted proteins | sample 1671761 | NCBI WGS metagenome assembly OOCI01 (sample SAMN06348190, study PRJEB24527) | human gut metagenome | biome: human gut; feature: ankylosing spondylitis patient; material: feces | host: Homo sapiens | place: China | collected 2015-10
CAGCAACCCGTTTAAAAGGAAACCACACAGACTAGAGGGCCGGGCATGCCCGGCCCCTACCGAGATATATACAATAAAAAGGAGACAATTTATGGCACTTACCAGCAAACAGCGCGCGGCTCTGCGCAGCGCGGCGAACACGATGGACCCCGTTTACCAGATCGGCAAGGGCGAGATCGACGAGACCCTCAAGCAGGGCATCGCAGACTGCATCGCCGCCCGCGAGCTGATCAAGATCAAGGTGCTGGAAAACAGCGAGTACGACCCCCGCGAGGCCGCCGACATCCTGTGCGAGGCACTGGACTGCGACTGCGTGCAGGTCATCGGCCGCAAGTTCGTGCTTTTTAAGCAAAAGAAAAAGGAGAGCGCCTACGCCGCCCTGCTCGCAAAATGAAAATCATGCTCTACGGCGGGACCTTTGACCCGCCCCACAACGGCCATATAAACAACCTGCGCGCGGCGCTGGCGCTGGTGCGGCCGGACCGCGCCATCGTCATGCCGGCCGGTACACCGCCCCACAAGCAGGCCAGCACCACCCCGGCGGCGCTGCGCCTGCAAATGTGTGCCTGCTTTACGGCGCTTTCCCCCGTGGTGGAGGTCAGCGACTGGGAGATACGCCGGGGCGGGCGCAGCTATACCGTACACACGCTGGAATGGCTGCGCAGCTGCGACCCGGCGGCGGAGCTGTACCTTTGTGTCGGCAGCGATATGCTGCTGACCTTTACCCAGTGGTACCGCTGGCAGGATATGCTCAGCATGGCAGCCCTTGTGGTGGAAAGCCGCACCGGCACCGATGAAGCCGCCCTGCACACCGCCGCAGCAGCGCTGGAGCAGGCCGGCGGCCGCGTCCTGTTTGCCGAGGCCGAGAGCTACCCCTGCGCATCCAGCGACATCCGCAGCGGAAAGCTCCCGCCGGAAAAGTGGCCGGAGGTCCTGCCGCAGGAGGCGCTGGCGGTTATTCGCCAAAACCGGCTTTACGGCAGCTTGTAGCACTGTAGGGGCCGGGCATGCCCGGCCCTCCGCATAAAAGCTGCTGGCCGTTCAAGGGCAGGTAAGGCAAGGTTGAGGGCCGGACATGTCCGGCCCCCACAGCCCGGGTCAGAGAGGAAAATGTATATCATGGATTACGCCGAAGCCAGGAAGCTTGTGAAGTCCAGATTGAGTGAAAAGCGCTGGACGCACACGAAAAATGTAAAAAAAATGGCGGTAAAGCTTGCCAAGCGCTGGGGGGCAGACCCGGAAAAGGCCGCTATGGCGGCAATTTTGCATGATTCCGCCAAGGAACTGCCCAAGCAGGAGTTGTTGCAGATTTTTGCCGATAATGCTATAATAGCAGAAAATGCCCCCGCGCGCCCTGCGCCGGTATGGCACGGCATCGCCGCAGCGATCCTTGCCCAGACCTGCTGGGGCATCGAGGACCCGGAGATTTTGTCCGCAATCCGCTGCCATACCACCGGCAAGCCGGATATGTCGCTGCAGGACAAGATCCTTTATCTGGCCGATATGACCAGCGCCGAGCGCGACTGGCCCGGCGTAGAGGCGCTGCGTGCGCTGGAGATGGAGGACCTTGACCGTGCCCTGTGCGAGGCCCTGAAGCAGAGCATTGATTTTGTCGAAGAAAAGGGCGGCGCGCTGGACCCTGAGAGCGTGGCTGCCTATGAGTATGCAAAAGCACATCTGAAGTAATACTCCAGAAACAGGGAGGAAAAACCATGAGCGAACCGCGTAAGCTGTATACCGGCAGTGCCTCCGGCGGGCTGGATCAGGAGCAGTATGAGGCTGCCCGCCGCCGCGCCCAGCAGTTGGCCGAACAGAACGCCCGCCGCCGCACGGTGCAGCAGCCGATGCGCACGGCCCAGGGCCGCCACATCAGTCAGCGTCCGGCGGCCCAGCCTGCACCGGAACCGGTGCAGGAACCCGTACAGGAGCCGGTGCAGCAGCCTGCCCCCCAGCCGGAGGCCCCGCGTGAGCTGACCTATGCCCAGCGTCAGGCCATGGCCTACCGCGCTGCGGCTGAGCGCAAATACGGCGATACCCTGCAGTTTCAGGTGCAGCGCCCCCGCCGCACGGTCAACCGCCCGGCCGATGCCGAGCGGCAGGCCCGGCAGGCCGCTAACCGCCTGTATGAGCAGCCCGCAGACCGGAAGCCTGCCGCTGCGCCCCGCACGCAGGTGCGCCAGATGGACCTGAACGGGGTACAGGGCAGCAAGCCGATGTACAACTACGATGCAGCCGCAGGCGGCATCCAGATGGAGGAGGCTGCCGCGCAGCCCCGCCGCGCAAAGCATGCGGATGCCCCGCAGCCCGCAGCCCATAAGCCCCGCACCGCCGCAGGCGGCAATGGCGGTAGCCGCAAGCCCCCGCGCGATGAGGACGATGTCCCGCACAAGGCAAAGGGCAGAAAGTCCGGCAAAAAGGGCAGCAGCGGCAAGGGCGGAAACGGGAAAAAGAAGAAAAAAATCCGCTGGTGGCAGATCCTGCTCATCACGCTGCTGGTCATCGCGCTGATCTTTGGCGGTGCGTTCGCTCTCATCATGGGGGCCATCACCCCGGAGGGCGGCAACATCAAGCTTAATCAGCTCATCAACACCCCCAAGGAGTTCCAAGGCAAGGAATTCAATGTTCTTGTCACCGGCGTTGACCGCTCAAGCACCGGGGCGCTGGCTGCAGGCTCGGCCAATGACTCCAATGTCAATGACGGCATGACCGATATGATCCTCTATGTCCATTTCAACAATGAGACAGGCGAGATGAAGATGCTGCAGATCCCCCGCGACACAATGGTCACGACCGACACAAGTGTCTCGGGCAACTACCGCATCAACGGCGTGGCCAAGACGCAGGGCAGCGATAGCAACAACAATATGGCCGCCCTCTGTGAGCTGGTGGCCGACCAGTACCAGATTCATATCGACGGCTTTATCACGATCCGCCTAGAAATGCTGACCGAGCTGGTCGATCTGTTCGGCGGCGTGGAGATCTATGTCCCGATGGAGATGGACTATCAGGGCAGCCATCTGAATCAGGGCTACCAGACACTCAAGGGCGATGCCTGCGAGTTCCTGCTGCGCGCGCGCCACATTTACCCGGACGGCGACATCGGCCGCCTGAACATGCAGCGCCAGTTCTATGCTGCACTGTTCCGCAAGCTCAAGAGCATCGGCAACATCTGGGATGTGGCCAAGCTGACCCCCGCTGTGCTGAATTATATGGAGACGAACCTCAGCGCGTCTGAACTTGTCAGCTTTGCCATCAGTATGCTGAAAATTGATTCCAGCAAGATCATGATCTGCCAGATGCCGGTCATCAGCGGCCCCAAGTACAACGAGCAGTCGCTGCTCTACCCGGCGCGTCAGGCGGACGCGGACCTGCTGAACCAGTATTTCCGCGAGAACACCGGCCCCGTGGATGCCAGCGCCTTGAATCTGTGCGACAATGCCGTGGATGTCTCCGGCTATGCGGCCACCGACCCGAACATCCAGTGGATGGGCAGCTTGATGTCGGAGGCCGATCAGGCGCAGAAGGACGAGAATCTGGACGGCTCGAATCAGGTGACGGATGTCATGGCGTCCGAGTCCGCCGCTGAAAGCGGGAGCACCGAGGCCGAAAGCCAGCCCGCAGCGTAATTTACACTAGGAGAGTTACTTTATGGAAAGCAAAGAACTTGCCATTCGTCTGGCCCGTGCGCTGGACGCCAAGAAGGCCGTCAACGTCCATATTCTGGCGGTTGAGGACCTGACCACCGTTACGGAATATTTTGTCATTGCCACGGGTATGTCTACCACCCATGTCGGCGCTCTGGCCGATGAGGCCGAGTTCCAGCTGGACCGCGAGGGCGTCAAGCTCCTGCGCACCGAGGGGCACGATGGCAAGCGCTGGGTGCTGCTGGACTACGGCAGCGTCATCGTCCATGTCTTTACGCAGGAGGCCCACGACTACTACGATCTGGAGCATCTCTGGGCCGATGCCAAGCCCGTGCCCGCCAGTGAGTGGATGCCGGACGAAGGTGCGGACGAGCAGTAAAAATGCGGAATGGCTTCCCCCTCGGGGGAAGCTGTCAGCGGCCCCGACCGCTGACTGATGAGGGGCAGCCCTGCGGCAGCCGACCCGGAAACGGGCAACTGCGGCAAACCCACCCCTCATCCGGCGCACAAGCGCGCCACCTTCAGTCTACGCGCTAAGAGCCGCCTTCGGCGGTTGCGCTCCGACACGCGCCTGCGGGCGCAGCCCCTCGGGGGAAGCCAAGAGCTATAAGGAAAGGAATATCCTATGAAAGAAATCATCCTCGCCTATCAGGGCGAAATGACATTGAAGGGGCTGAACCGCGCCAAGTTTGAGGCACGGCTCGCCAAGATCATCCGCTGGCGGCTGGAGCCTCTGGGCAAGTTCAAGGTCTATCAGGCGCAAAGCACCGTTTTCATCGAGCCGAAGGAGGACGGCCTTGACATGGACGAGGCGTTCCGCCGCGTTTCCCATGTGTTCGGCATCGTCAAACTCAGCCGTGCGGTCGAGTGCCCCAAGGATTTTGACGCCATCTGCGAGACTGCCGAGGCCTACCTTGGCGAGGCGCTGCGCGGCGTGCGTACCTTTAAGGTCGAGGCCAAGCGCGCCGACAAGGCCTACCCGATGAAAAGCCCCGAGATCTGCCGCGAACTGGGCGCCTACCTGCTGGATAAGCACCATCACCTGCGCGTCGATGTCCACAACCCCCAGCTGGAGATCATGGTCGAGATCCGCGACCATGCCGCCTATGTCCACGGCCCCAAGGTCGAGGCTGCGGGCGGTTTGCCCGTCGGCACCAGCGGCCGCGCGCTGAATTTGCTGTCCGGCGGCATCGACAGCCCCGTGGCGGCGTGGTGCATGGCGCGGCGCGGTCTGGCGCTGCACCACATCCACTTTGCCAGCCCGCCCTACACCAGCCTGCGCGCCAAGCTGAAGGTGCGCGATCTGGCGCGGGAAATTGTCGAGTACACCGGCAACTGCACACTGTTCGTCGTGCCCTACACCAAGCCGCAGGAGTATATCCGCGACAACGCCCCCGATGTGCTGTTCACGGTTTTGATGCGCCGCAGCATGCTGCGCATCGCAAATCAGGTGGCCAAAAAGCTGGAGCTGCAGGCGCTCATCACCGGCGAGAGTCTGGCGCAGGTGGCCAGCCAGACGATGGCGGCGCTCGCCTGCACCGATCAGGCGCAGGATCTGCCGGTGCTGCGCCCCTGCATCGGCATGGACAAGATCGAGATCATCAATATCTCCCGCAAGATCGGCACCTTTGAAACCTCGATCGAGCCGTATGAGGATTGCTGCACGATCTTTACCCCGCCGCACCCCAAGACGAACCCGACGCTGGACGAAATTCTGGCCGCCGAGGCCGCTATGCCCGAGCTGGCGGCGCTGGAAAACGAGGCCGCCGAGAATGTTGAGAAGATCTACATCCGCATGGGAGATGACGAACTGCTGTGACTTCTGAAATTATCTGCGTAGGAACGGAGCTTTTGCTGGGTGACATCCTGAACACCAACGCGCAGTTTTTAAGCCGCGAGCTGGCCGAGCTGGGCATCAGCGTGCTGCACCAGCATGTCATCGGCGATAACCCCGCCCGGCTGAAGGAGCTGGTCCTGCAGGCAAAAAGCCGCAGTGATCTGCTCGTATTTTCGGGCGGCCTCGGCCCTACCGAGGACGATCTGACCAAGGAGACGGTCGCCGAGGCGTTCGGCGATACGCTGGCCTTTGACGAGGGCGAGTGGCAGAAGATACTGGACTTTTTTGCCCGCACCAATCGCCGCCCGACCGACAACAACCGCAAACAGGCCATGTGCCCGACCAAGGGCCACAAGCTTATCAACGACCACGGTACGGCCCCCGGCGCGTGGTTTGAGGACGCCGACGGCCACTGCGCCGCGCTGATGCCCGGCGTCCCGCGTGAGATGAAGGCAATGTGGGCCGAGCAGGTCCGCCCGATTCTGCTGAAACGGCAAAACTGCACGATCCACAGCCGCACGCTGCGGGTGCTGGGCGGCGAGAGCGCCATTGCCAGCAAGGTCGCGCCGCTGTTTGAGGCCGCGAACCCCACCGCCGCCATCTACTGCAAGACCGGCGAGTGTGAGATCCGCGTGACCGCCCGCGAGGCCACCGAGCAGGCCGCCGAGGCCGCCTGCAATGCCCGCATTGCGGAGTTCAAAGAGATTCTGGGCGCAGCGGCCTACGATGTCGATGTGCCTGCACTGGAATACACCGTGGTGCGTGCGCTGCGCGAGCATCATCTCCACGCCGCCACGGCGGAAAGCTGCACCGGCGGCATGATCGCCGAGCGGCTGACCAACGTGCCCGGCGCGAGTGAGGTGTTCGGCTTCGGCTTTGTCACCTACGCCGAGGCTGCCAAGCAAAAGCTGCTGGGCGTGGACGCCGCTGTGATTGAAAAGTACAACGTTGTCTCCGGGCCTGTGGCCGCCGCCATGGCCTTTGGCGCTGCGCGGGAATCCGGCGCGGAGCTGGCCGTGGGCATTACAGGTCTGGCCGGCCCCGGCGGGGCGCTGCCCGGCAAGCCGGTGGGTACGGTCTATCTGGCCGGTGCCGACACCCGCACGAACACTGGGTATCTGATGCGCCTTACTCTGGGCGGCTATCAGGACCGCGCCATCATCCGCACCCGCGCCGCGCTGTACGCGCTGGATATGCTCCGCCGCATGGCGCTGGGCCTCGATGTGCCGGACAGCGTGCGTTTCACGCCGGAGACGGCGGACAGAGATTTAGATATTTAAAACGCAAAACCGTAGGGGCGCATTCTATATGCGCCCGGCCCGTTTGCGGCTGTAGAAAGCCTCCCCGGGCGGATATGGAATCCGCCCCTACGGACAAGCTCGGCAACATTTCCAAACAAAGAAAGGTTCCACCATGGTCAACACTCAACTGAAAATCCTGCGTGTTTTCGGGCCTACGGGCGCGGAGGTATCCTCTGTGCTGCGGGGCATCCGGGATGACGGCTGCCCCGGCCTGCGTCTGCTGGAACGGGACGGCGAATTTGCCATCTGTGTGCAGGTCAGCGCCCCCAACCGCGCCATGGCGGAGCAATACTGTGAAAAATGGGCCGCGCGGCTGCGCACCAAGTTCGGTGATGATGTCTTTGCCGAGGGCGAAACGAGCTTGGCTCAGGCCACGCTGGACGCCCTGCTGGAAAAGCGCAAGCTGCTGGTAGCCGTGGACGAGACGACCGGCCGCCTGCTGGGTGCGCTGCTGCAGCCCCTGCCCCACAGCGAGGCTGTCTTTGACTTCGGCACTGAGAGCTATGCCGATGCCCAGAAGGCCCGCCGCATCGCCGTGCCGGAGCAGCTGCTCAAGCGCTTCCCCGGTGATGTCGTGCAGGCCGCTGCAGGCCGTGCGCTGGCCGCCATGCAGGTGACCGGCGCGGACTTTGCCGCTGCCTACATGCCCGCCAGCGTCGGCCAGTGCCCCTTTGTGCTGGTCTGCGACCGGCGTGGGGCTGTGGCCTGCGCCCTGCCGCCCGATATGAACGACACCTTCATCGGCAACCAGATTCTGGATCTGCTGCGCCGCCGTTTGTTCGGCCTGCAGCTGACCGACTCCTGCATCACCTTCCGCCCCGGGCATGACCGCCCGCTGCTTGTTGTGTCGGAGGCCGCCAAGAGCCGCGGCAATACGGTGCGGTTCTCGCTGCGCCGCCGCACACCGCCCACAAGGGATGCCGACCACACGGCTGATTTTGAGCCGATGCTGGACTTTGACGCCCCTGCGCCGGTGGCACCGCCCCCGGCCACTCTGCCTGCGGCGGGAGAGGCGGGGCAGCACCGCACACTGCGCCGCCATGACGCCGCGCCGACCCTGCCGCCTGAGGCATCGGAGCCGACCGGAGTTATCCAGTTTGAGGCGGAGGACCCGGCACCGCAGGACGCCGCCCCCGCCGATATACAGACGATGGGGGCTGAGGGTGCCCGCCGCGCCCGCATCCGCCGCACAAAGCCCGTCACGGCCGAGCCGCCCACAGCAGCGCCGGACGAGCAGGACACCCCTGCCCGCAGCGTGCTGGACGGCGACATTCCGGATTTCTCTGCCGAGATCGACCCTGCCGCCCTTGCGGCTGCGCAGGCGGCCGATGATGCCGCCGAGGCTGCCGGCAAAAGCGCCGATGTCGAGGAGTTTACCCGCGCCGCCACCCAGCTGTTTGATACCAGCGCCATCGAGGAGGCCGCGCAGGAGCGCACCCGGAAAAAGCAGAAAAAGAACGCTGAGCCGCCTGAGGAGCTGCCTCCGCGCCAGCCGGTGCCCGGCAGCATCCGCAACCGCAGCCTTGAAATGATCGAAAAGAGCGAGCGCCGCCGCCGGCGCACGGTCGCACTGGTGCTGGCCGCGCTGGCCCTGCTCCTGCTGCTGGTCGGCGGCGGGGTGTGGATCTTCCTGCGCAGCGACCTTGGGGCGCGTCCCGCCGCCAAGAGCTACGGCACCGCCCTCTACGACAGCACCGCACAGAGCTATCTGGGCAAGGCGCTTGTGCGCCGCCCCGGTGTGGTGGGGTACCTCGGCTGGCCCGGCATGGACGGCACGCTGGTCTACGCCGCCGATACCCCCGCGCCGGAAACGCCGGAATCGGGCGAGGCCCCGCAGCCGCTGGTGCGGTTTGCGACCCCGAGCGCGCTGGACGCCGCCACCCCCGGCAACACTGTGCTGGAATGTACCGGCGATACCTACAAGACCCTTGCCGAGGAGGAGACGCTCCGCAGCAACGGCGGATTCACCCTTTACACCGCAGAAAAGACCTACCGCGTCAAGACGATCGCGGTCTACTATTACGACCCCGAGGAGCAGGGCGAGGGCGCGTTCAACCTTTACGGCAGCACCGACCTGTCCGACTACTACGACTACCTGACCTTTGTGGCGGGCATCCGCGCCCGCAGCCTGTATGATACCGGCGTGGAGGCGGGGGAGGGCTCCCGCTTCCTGACGGTGACGAGCCACAGCAATGAGGGCGGTGCGCTGCTCTGCATCACGGGCCGTTTGATCGAGGAGGGCGAGGCGGAGATCCTGAACACCTCGGCCATCGCGGCTGCGGAGGAACCGCTGCTGACGGCGGCGCAGTACCAGAGCAAGGGCCAGCCGATGCCGACCGTGCAGGCGCTCGTTCAGGCCAGCGTGGAGCATTACGCGCAGCAGAGCGCCGCCATTCAGGCGGCCAAAAAGAGCGGCAGCACGACCGGTGATCTTGCCGCCGACGCGGCGAATCTGGCCCAGCAGGCCAGCGATCTGCAGGCCATCACAAGCAGCCTGCTGGCCAGCACCGACAAGCTGCTGGCGGGCCTGACCGATGTGGCAGGCTCCACCACCGCAGCCGAGGCGGACCTGAACAAGGGTGCCGAGGGCAGCCTGCCTGAGCAGACGGTGACGGTGGAGCAGCTCAAGGCAACGCCCACCCCCGCACCGGAGCAGACCGCGCCCCCCGCGCCCGAATCCGCGCCGGAGGGCGGCAGCACCCCCGCGCCGACCGAGGCCCCGCAGCCTGACAACGGTGGTGCCGCCGGTGAGACCATCAATGTGACGATGAACGGTACGGCCCAGACGATGGATCTGGTGCGCTGCCTTGCCATGGTCGCACAGAATGAGCTTGGTCCCAACGCCCCCGCCGAGGCCTACAAGGCGCAGTGTGTGGCGACCCACTGCTGGATTCTGAGCCAGTCGGGCTACCCGTCTGTGCTGGGCGCAGAGCCGGGCGCTGCGGCGCTGGCCGCTGCGCAGGAGGTCGCCCATGTGCTGGTGACCTACAACGGGCAGGTCTGCTTTACCCCGTACTTTGCATCGGCCAGCACGGGCACGGCCTCCGCTGCCGAGGTCTGGGGCAATGACCGCGCCTGGCTGCAGGCCGTGGACAGCCCGTATGACCAGAGCGTGTCCAGCCACTGGAACACGAACGGCAATTCCAGCGGCACGGCCCGCTTCTCCCGCCAGACACTGCAGGACCGCATCCGCGATGTGATGGACATTGACCTGTCCGGCGTGGACCCCAACAGCTGGTTCACGATCCAGTCCGCCAACCAGTACGGCTGGGTCGCCAAGATCCAGGTCGGCCCGGACGCGGGCGTCGGCACCGTCAGCGGCCGCTGGTTCCGCGAGAATCTGCTGGCCCGCCAGAGCGTTGACGGGCGCAGCCTGCGCAGCCAGTGCTTTACCGTCAGCTACAATGCGGAGCTGGACTGCTTTATCTTTGATGTCTACGGCTACGGCCACGGCTGCGGCATGTCCCAGTGGGGTGCCATAGGCTACGCCCGCAACGGCTGGGGCTATCAGGACATTTTGACGCATTATTTCGTGGGTACGACAATTACGACCTATTGATGACATAAAAAAGAGCGTGTGCGAGAAAAAAGCACACGCTCTTTTTTTGGGCAGATTTGTAGGGGCCGGGCATGCCCGGCCCGCGGCGGAAAGGCAAGCGGTCGTTTGCGGGAAAGCAGAGGGCCGGACATGTCCGGCCCCTACCGGGTGGTGCAGGGCCGGATGCGAGCATCGACCCCTACGGTTATACGAGCAAGGCGTTCCCGTTCAAAACGGCTCTTTTAAGTGTATCCCCATTATAAGTCAACTCCAGATGAAAAAACGGCGCGTCCTCCGCCAGCAGCTTGAAAAAGATCTTGTCCCCCTGCCAGATCGGCAGGTCCTGCACGGCGGCCTTGTCCACCCATTCCAGACAGCCCTCGTCACAGTCGGTCATCTCGCCGCAAAAATCCGTGCAGGTGTACAGGTGCATCCGCTCGGCGGGCCACGGGGCGCAGTAAAAATCCACAATGCCGCGGTACTGCGGCGTGCGCATCGTCAGGCCGGTCTCCTCCCGCACCTCGCGCAGGGCACAGGCCAGCGCGTCCTCGCCCGGCTCAAACTTGCCGCCGACCCCGACCCATTTGTCGTGGTTGACATCGTTTTTCTTTTTGATGCGGTGCAGCATCAGATAGGCACCGTCCTTTTCAAGATAACACAGGGTCGTCTGCAGAAATTCCATGGCTGGCTCCTTACTTACTACATATTTATACCGCCCGCCGCAGATACTACCATAAAAAACCAGGGAGGAATTGGTATGAAGGCCACTGGCATCGTGCGCAGGATCGACGAGCTGGGGCGCGTGGTCATCCCGAAGGAGATCCGCCGCGTGCAGCATATCCGCTCGGGCGATTCGCTTGAGATTTTTATGGAGGAAAACGGCGAGGTCGTCTTTAAAAAATACTCTCCGCTGGCGGAGCTGGGCGAACCGGCCGCAGTCTACGCCGATGTGCTGGCGCGACGGCTCGGCTGTGGTGTGCTGGTCTGCGACCGGGAGCATATCGTGGCGGCAGCCGGTGCGGGCAAGAATGAGCTGCTCCACCGTGAACTGCCGCCCGAGCTGGACCGCTTGCTGAAAAAGCGTCGGCTCTACACCGCCCCCGCAAATCCCGACCGGCGGATCAGGCTGGGCGGGCGGTGGCTGCTGTGCGCCGCGCCGATTCTGGTACACGGCGATATTGAGGGCGGCGTGCTGCTGCCCGGCAGCGCCCGGGACCCGCTGCCCGAGGCCGAGGTCATCCGCGCGGCGGCCACGGCTGCGGAATTTCTGGCGCGGTGGATGGAGGAGTGAGGGGCAGAGCGCTGTAGGGGCCGGGCATGCCCGGCCCGGGGGTTGGTGCGATTGCCCGT
>OOCI01002384.1_pt1 | contig 11668 bp, 9 predicted proteins | sample 1671761 | NCBI WGS metagenome assembly OOCI01 (sample SAMN06348190, study PRJEB24527) | human gut metagenome | biome: human gut; feature: ankylosing spondylitis patient; material: feces | host: Homo sapiens | place: China | collected 2015-10
TATTTCCGATGATGGTGTATAGGATCATGCCCAGAACCACAAGGAACAGGATGGGAAACAGGATGCTGAACAACAGATCAAATCCAGCGAAAAACATCTTACTCCTCCAAAATTTCTTCCAGCAGTCCCTTTACGTCCTCCAAAAAGGATTCCTCTCCAAGGGTGTTCACTTTGAAGAACACCGCCTGACTGCCGCCTGCGGTGATGGCGGATAACCGGATCGGGCTGTCCCCGTTCTGAAACATGGTCAGCGTCAGACTCAGGCGATTACCGCCCATCACGCTGTACCGTTCAAAGACGCGGACGCTGCACCGGGCATCGCCCTCTTTGAAATCACTTCCGGCTTCCAGCTCTGCCGACCAGCTGCTGGCCGGAATTTCGTTTTCCAACTTCCAGAGCAGCTGATCAAATTTCTTGTTTTGAATGGTCTTTTCAAAGATCGCCATAATGGTTCCTCCGTTTTACCAACAAAATTCGGTCCCTTATCCTTAATACGAACGAACCCGCAGGAAAATTGCAGAATGCCATCCCTGCGCTCCGGATTCGGAGGAATACTTTGTGATCTTCCAACAGCATACAGTAGCACCAGGGGGTGCTGTGTATGCTATTAACGCTGCTGCAATTTTTCGCTACAAAATTTCTGGTGCTGGCGCTGCATCTGGAAGCGGGAAGTTTCCCAAAGCCGCTCAGCGCGCGGGAGGAGATCGAAACCTTTGCGGCCCTGCGGGCGGGGGACAGGAGTGCGCGGGAGAAGATCATCCGGCACAACCTGCGGCTGGTGGCCCATGTGGCAAAGAAATACTACGCCCAGCCCGGCGACCAGGAGGACCTGATCTCAATTGGAACCATTGGGCTGATGAAGGCCGTGGATACCTTTGACACCACCCGCAAGGCGCGATTTGCGACCTATGCCAGCAGATGCATTGAGAATGCTATCCTCACCCGAGCGAACGCCGGACGGAGAATCGGAACCATCTCCACCGCCCTCGGGGGCGTTCTCCTCCTCTTCCGGGTCTACCGGGAAGGTGGTCCAGTCGATTTCATCCTCCGGTGAACCGAAGAGCACCACATGCGCCACCTTGCCGTCCCATACCACCTTGCGCACCACCGTGCGGATGGCAGCGCGCTTCTGAGTCACAGTCATGTCGTCGATGTTGTCGTGGAACACGGTCAGCAGTTGACGCATCAGGTCAAATTCCATCCCTGCCAGAACGCCTTCGTCCGTAAGGCGTTCCAGTTCCCGGATGCGGGAGCTCAGGGCGGCATCCTGACCGTTCAGCTCCTCGATGCGCTTTTTCAGGTGGACAGCAGCGGTGCTGTCGCCGAAGTCAGCCAGCGAATCGATCAGTGCATTGATTTTCCGCTGCGTCTCGGCTTGCTCCTTGCGCAGGGCAGAAAGCTTGGTCTCACGCTCGGAACGGTTGCCTGCGTGGGCGGACTTTGCCTTTTCCAACTGCTTCATAAAGTCGCTGGAATGGTCGGCAAGGTGCTTGACCTGTTCACAGATAGCGGCATCAAACAGATTGCCGTTGGCGTTGGGGACGCTGCAAAGCTCCCGGCGGCTGTGCTCCTTCAGCTTGCACATATAGGGAAAAACCACTCGCCCTTCTGCCGTTTTGCGCCCGGTGACCTTCGGGTACATCCGGCTGCCGCAGGAGCACCACAGCAGGCCGGTCAGCAGCGCCTCGTTGCCCCGGGATGCGTGGTAGGACTTGGATCTGTTCCGCTCCAACGATTCCTGCACCCGGATCCACCGGTTGGAGGAAATGATGCCGGGGTGTTCGCCCACCGAAACGATCCACTCGTTGATGGAATTGTAGACGGTGGCACGCCCCTTTTCCTGATCGCTGCGGTTGTAGGCCAGCACGCCGCGCACACCGTCGAAATCGGACTCCGGGGCGAACAGTTCTGCCTCATTGTCCACAAAATACTGATAGGCGTCCTTGTCTGCAATCAGGTAGACAGGATTCTGCAAAATCGACTTGATGGAAAACCGGGTGAACGAACGCCCGGTTTTTGTTTTGATGCCCTGCCGTCCCAGTTCTTCAATCAGGCTGGAAAAGTCGCTGATGTTGCGGCTGATGCGGTCCAGACGGTAGACCACAATGGCCTTGAATTTCCGGTCCTTGGCCGCAGTCATCATCTTTTTGAAATCCGGGCGGTTCAGGTTGCCGCCGGAAAAGCCCTCGTCCTCAAAGACAACGGCATGTTCCGCGGCGGCATCGCCGTAGTGAGTGCGGATATATTCGCGGCAGAGGTCGATCTGATTTCCGATACTTTCGCCCTTGCCGGTATAGCGGGATTTGCGGGAATAGATGGCAATGGTGTCAGCAGTTTTGGCCATGAGATACTCCTTTCCTGTTGTCCGGTGGCCGTAGATGCGGCTATTGTAGCATGGCAGGCCATCTTTGTAAAGAAAAATAACGATAGTCATACATATTTCATCATACTACGAACGGAGGTGTCAAGGATGTGACAAGGCAGAACAAGCGAGGAAGTCAGGATGTTTGACTATTTCTATGGGCAGTCGGGCGAGATGTTCTCGTATTTCCGGGTGCCCAAAATTTTATTCCGGGACATAAAATTCAAGGACCTGTCCACCGATGCCAAAACGCTGTACGGCATCCTGCTGGACCGCATGGGGCTGTCGGTGAAAAACGGATGGCTGGATGAGCAGGGAAGGGTGTATATCATCTTCCCCGTGCAGGCGGTCATGGATGCGCTGGGATGTGCAGACAATAAAGCAACCAAGCTGTTCCGGGAACTGGAACAGTGCGGGCTGGTGGAACGCAAGCGGCGAGGCCTTGGCAAACCCAACCTGATTTATGTCAAAAACTTTGCAGACCCGCGATTCCGGAATCGTGAAAAGAACGGTTCCGGTGCCACGGATTCAGCGCAGCCGGAGACGGCAAAATCACGAGGAAATAAGACTGAGTGGAATAAAACCGAGGGGAGTGAACCTGATCCTTTCTCTTCCGATGCGGAGGACGAACCGGATGAGCGCACACGGCTGAAAGCGTATTTTATGCAGTCGTTGGAGGTGGACTTGCTGCTCCGGGTCTGCCCGGATGAGGAAGATACCATCTACCAGATCGTAGACTTGCTTGTGGACACCTGTTCCACCAAACGCAAGCTGCTGCGGGTGGCAGGGGATGACAAGCCTGCGGAGGTCGTGCGCAGCCGATTCATGAAGCTGAATGTTCTGGAACGGCACTGCAACCGGGCCAAGATCCCGGTTATCTCGGTACATGGTCTGCGGCATACCCACGCTTCGGTGCTTCTGTTTGCAGGTGTATCTATTGCAAGCGTGGCAAGGCGGCTGGGGCATTCCAGCATGACAACCACGCAGAAAACCTACCTGCACATCATTCAGGAACTGGAAAATCAGGACATCGACCTTGTAATGCGGTCACTCTCTGGATTAAGCTGATAAAATAATCAACCATCGCTCGCGCTGATGAAGGATGATAAGAAAAACGTGGTCGTTTTGATGTTATTCATAATACAAAAAAGAGTGGCAGTGTTCAAAGCGAAATGCTGTCACTCTTTTTTAAAACTTCAACCTCTCCTGCAAAAAGCGGCACAATAGCTCCGCACAGGCGTTGTGTTGTTTTTGGGGACGGAGGAATCCGGCACAAATAGGCGGCAGACCGTCTAATATTACATCCCGGACATTGGACATCTGGTTGCTGGAAGATTTCTCGAAACGGTTCAGAGATACACAATTCTGCTCCTGCGTGCGGTAGAGTACCTGATAAAATTGCTCGACCAGCTCCAGCTGTGGGTGTGCACTGCTCTCCCGCAGTGCCTGCCACAGCGGTGCCAGGGCATCCGGGGCAAAGCCGGGCACCAGCAGGGTCTGCCCGTCCAGCTCTGCCGGTGTAATATGCGTCCGCTCCCAAAAGGGGCTGCTGCGGCAGACCATGACGGCGGTGGTATGCTGGGAGAGGGCAGTGCGTGCAAGCCCCGCAGCACAGCCGCCCAGGTCCATCACCAGCCCGGCATCCAGTGCGCCGTTTTGCAGCTGCACCGGCACTTCATCGTTGGACAGGGAAGCAAGCTCCAAGGGGATGCCGGGGTACTGCTGCCGGAATGCTTCCAGCACCTCCCCCAGATTGGGCAGATAGTCCGGAACCAGTGCCACGCTGATGCCCAGCCGCAGCGGTGCAGACTGAATGTCCTGATAAGCCTGCTGGCACAGGGCATCGAACTGCTGCACCACCGGCGTAGCCTGTGCCCGGAACCGCTCACCCTTTTCAGTAAGAGCCAGATGATTGCGGTTGTTGACAAACAGTTTGCCGCAAAGCTCTTCTTCCAGTGCGGCAATGCTCAGCCGCAAGGCCTGCCGGGACAGATACATCCGCCCGGCGGTGTGGGTGTAATTCAAATCTTCGCACAGTGCCAGAAAATAGCGCAGCTGCTGGATGGTCATGATGTGCTCCTTTTTTCAAAACGCAAGTTTTACTTGATACTTATAAGGATATTATATCTTCTTTTTCTTTGTTTGTAAATGTGATACTTTTAACAAGAACGGCAATAGATTTTTGTCGATGCGAAGGATATAGCAAGAAAAGGAAGGAATTATTATGGAAAAGATCTCCCGTAAAGGATTTCTGAAGATCGCAGCAGCTGCTGCCATGAGCGGTGTCACCGCTGCCGGTCTGGCTGCCTGCAATGCAGCCAGCAGCTCCACCGCTGCTGCATCTTCCAGTGCAGCCGGTATCTACACCCCCGGCACCTACACCGCTACTGCCAAGGGCATGAGCGAGATCACCGCCACTGTCACCTTTGATGCCAATACCATCACCAAGGTGGAGCTGGACCTCTCCGGCGAGACCGAGAGCATCGGCGTTGCAGCCAAGGACAAGCTCATTGAGCAGATCATGAATGCCCAGACCAGCCAGATCGACGGCGTGACCGGTGCAACCGTCACCAGCAAGGCCGTGCAAAACGCTGTGGCAGACTGCATCCAGCAGGCCAGCGGCGGTGCCATCAACCCTGCACAGCAGTCCACCGAGGAAACCTCCTCTACCGCCGACTGGCTGGGTGAGGCACCGGAGATTGCCGAGAGCGATATCAAGCAGACCGTGGACTGCGAGGTTCTGGTGGTGGGTGCCGGTTCGTCCGGTAGCTTTGCCGCCGCCGCTGCCGCCGAGGCTGGTGCCAAGACCATCCTCATCGAGAAGTTTGGCCACGATATGGCCAGCGGCATCCGGGATACGCTGGCAGCCTGCGGCTCCAAGCAGCAGCAGGAGGACGGCGATGACGTGAACAAGAAGGACGCTGTGCGCTACCTGTGCAATTGGAGCCAGGGCTATACCCGCCGCAGCCTGGCACAGGTGTGGGCAGACCGCAGCGGTGAGACCATCGACTGGTTCACCGACGTACTGGCCGAGAGCGGCATCGACTTCCGCCACGAGATCGACGAAAAGCACGAGGGTGACAATTACGAGGTTCTGGATGTCGGCCACAGCACCCAGTATGGCGAAGAATACAGCGAGCAGCTGACCATGGATGCCGTGCTGAAGCACGCTGAGGCAGACGGCCTTGAAGTGCAGTACGAGATCACCATGGTCAAGCTGGAAAAGGACGGAGACCGCGTCACCGGCCTCATCGCCAAGAATGCCAACGATGAATATGTGCGCTACAACGCTTCCAAGGGCGTGATCCTCGCCTGCGGCGGCTACAGCGGAAACGAGACCATGATGAACGCCCTGCAGCCCCAGAGCGTGGAGCAGACCTGCGTCAACTACTCCAAGCCCGGCGCAAAGGGCGACGGCATCAAGGCGTGCCTGTGGGCTGGTGCCATCATGGACACCACCCACACCTCCATGATCTTCGACCGTGGTGCCATCAAGCCGGACCAGACCGGCGAGTACGGCAAGGCCAGCGATGGTGCCCTCTTCTGGATGGGCAGCCAGCCGTTCTTGAAGGTGAACCTGAAGGGTGAACGCTTTATGAACGAGTATATGCCCTACGATTTGGTGCTGCACGCTGCCGCCAGCCAGCCCTACCACACCTACTGCACCATCTGGGACAGCAAGTATGCCGAGGACTGCGAGAAGTTTGCCACCCACGGCTGCAGCCGTCTGTACCCCCATGTCAACGGCACCAACCCGGTGTTCCCCATGGACTATGTGCAGGCAATGAACGCCGACCTGCAGGATCAGGGCTACATCGTGGAGGCCGACACCATCGAGGAGCTGGCCGACAAGCTGGGTCTGCCGAAGGAGACCTTTACCGCTACGGTGGACCATTACAATGAGCTGGCCGCCAAGGGCGAGGATGAGGACTACGGCAAGGAGAGCTACCGCCTCTCCACCCTGAGCGAGGCACCCTTCTACGGCGTCCGTCAGGCCGGCGGCTATCTGATCTGCACCATCGACGGCATCCAGATCGACGACAATATGCACGCCATTGATCAGGACTTCAAGGCCATTCCCGGTCTGTATGTCATTGGTGACATGAGCGGCAACTACTTCTCCGGCAGCTATCCCAGCCTGATGGCAGGTGCCGCCGCAGGCCGCAGTGCCACCTTCGGCCGCCTTGCCGGTCAGAACGCTGCCGCAGGCATCTGATTACAACGTTTTCCTTCTCTTCTAATTATATCTGCACCTGAAAAAGCCGCTCCGGGTCTAGCCGGGGCGGCTTTTCTGATGAATGCGGAGAAGAAAATGTATTCTCAGGCGTGAAAACCGCTCACTGCCCTTCTTTTCCGTTCGGATGCTCGTCCTTCTCCAGAACAAGATCCATGAGGTATTCAAAGGTGATAAGCACGCGCGCATAGAAATAGTTGGCGGTAAGGTTCCGGTCGTCCAGCATCTTGTCGTCCAGCAGCACAAAGGCAGGGTCTGCACAGCGGGCGATGGGAGAATTGTCGGCACCCACAAAGGCAATGATGCTCCGGTGCTGTGCAAAGGAGTCCTGCACCGGCTTCAGGATGGTGTCGGTCTTTCCGCTCTTGCTGATGGCAATGACCAGCCCGGCATTCAGTGCACCGCTTTCGTAGACCTCATAGCTATTGGAGCCGATGGCGCAGTAGCCCAGAACCAGCAGCTTCCGCACCATAAATTCCTGCAAAGGGGCACAGAAGCCGGTGCCTGTCACAAGGATGGGCTTTTGCCGGTTGGCGTGGAGCAGCTCCACAAAGCGGTGTATTTTTTCTTCGGGAATGTCCCCGATAAAGGCGGTGATGTCGGAGGCGTGGTTTTTGTTGTCGATCTCGTTCTGGATCAGAAAACCGATGCGGTAGATCATATCGGTGTAGCCGGTATAGCCCATCTTTTTGCTCAGCCGGATCACGGCCGCCGGGGAGGTATAATTCTGCGCTGCAAACTCTCGCACGCTGCACTGACCGCCGTTTTTTGCGGTTTCCAGCACCGCCTGCAAAAGCTGCTGCTCGTTGGCATTCAGATGGTGCTGATCTGCCAGTTTGTAAAGGTCGTGTTTCATATTTTACTCCGATTTTCGAATCAAAGAACGGCTTGATTCCATAAAGTATACGCTGAATCGCGTATTTTGTCAATAAACATTTCGATGTATCCAACATGAAAGCGAAACATGTTTCAGCTTTTGCGAACAAGTTCAAAAAAAGTCCAATTCGGTAGATTTTTTTGTGCAGAGTGATATAATCAAGCCATCGAAACGGTAAGGTGCACCCCCGAAACGAAGAGACAATTTGAAAAGAGAGATTCATGGAACGTTAGGAGAACACCAATGAAACAAAAAGTTATGGATGCTATGCAGAGCTTTTCCAAAGCTTTGATGGGCCCCGTTCTGTTCCTGCCCATTGCGGGTATGCTGCAGGCGATTTCTTCGGTTATGAGCAACACGGCACTGGTGACAGAGGGCGGTGTTGTCTGGACCCTCGGCAAATTCATCAATGGCGGCGTTGGAGCAGTCATTGGCAATCTGGGTATCCTGTTCTGCGTGGGCATCGCAATGAGCCTTGCCAAAAAGCGCAAGGCAGATGCGGCATTTCTGGCACTGGTCAGCTATCTGGTCTGGCTGGCAGCCAATTCCCGCTGGCTGGATGTGGCAGGACTGACCATCGCCGGTGATACGGCAAGCGCTTTGTACGGCACCGGTCAGACCATCTGCCTCGGCTATCACGTTACCGACATGGGCGTATTTCTGGGCATGATCCTTGGCGTGGTGGTGGCGCTGGTCCACAACCGCTTCATCGACACCGAGTTTGAAGGTGCCATGGCCATGTACGGCAACAGCAAGTTCGTCTTTGTGGTGCTGCTGCCCATCGTTCTGGTCATGGCGGTGGTTGCCAGCTACGTCTGGCCTGTGGCTGCGGCGGGTATCAACGCCCTGACCGGTGTCATGGCAAGTGCAGGCGCGTTCGGCGTGTTCCTGTACGGTTTCTTGAACCGCGTGCTGATCCCCACGGGTCTGCATCATCTGGTCTGGTCGCCCTTCCTCTACTCCGCACTGGGCGACAGCATGATCATCGGCGGTGAGCAGATCGTTGGCGCAAAGCCTGTGTTCCTTGCCCTGCTCAGTGACCCCAGCGTGGCAATGATGCGGGATTCCGCACGTTTTCTGACCTACGGTCTGATGAAGACCTTCGGCGTGATCGGCGTGGCAATGGCTTTTATCTCCACCGCCAAAAAGGAGAAGAAGGCTGCCACCAAGGCACAGATCATCCCGGCTACCCTTACCGCCTGTCTGGTGGGCGTGACCGAGCCGCTGGAATTTACCTTCCTGTTTGCAGCTCCTGCGCTGTGGCTGGTGTACTCGGTTCTGGACGGTCTGTTCCAGATGATCGTTTACCTTATTGGCGTCCGGGTCTGCGCCACCAACGGCATCATTGACTTTCTGGTGCTGAACCTGCCCGCAGGCATTGGCCGCACCCACTGGCCGCTGTACGTGCTGGTGGGTCTGGTGGAGATCGTGGTAATGTACCTCGTTTTCCGCTTCCTCATCGTGAAGATGAACCTCAAGACCCCCGGCCGTGAGGACGGCGAAGAAGTCACCGACCTTGCCGCAAACGCAGCTGCCGTCAAGCAGCAGATCCGCAGCGGCGCAGCCGAAAAGACTGCTGCCAGCGCAAACGATGCACAGACCGCAGCCCATATCGTGGAAGGACTGGGCGGTGCAGAGAACATCCTGAACACCGATAACTGCATGACCCGTCTGCGAGTGCAGGTCAAGGATGCCGCTCTGGTCAAGGACAAGGAGTGGTTCAAGCCCACCGGCTCCGCAGGTCTTGTGGTAAAGGGCAACAACATCCAGATCATTTACGGCCCCAAAGTGGGAAAGATGCGTGCCATCGTGGACAGCCACCTTGGCCGCGCAGAATAAGATATCCGCTTTTATTCATCATACAAAAAACATTATAATAGGAGGCTTGCCTTATGAAAACGTTCAAACTGGTCATCGCCGGCGGCGGCAGCACTTATACCCCCGGCATCGTCAAGAGCCTGCTGGTGCAGAAGGATCGCTTCAAGCTGAATGAGCTGGTGCTCTACGATAACAACGCAGAGCGTCAGGAGGCTGTGGGTGTCATCGTCCGCCATGTGGTGGAAATGTTCGACCCGGAACTGAAGCTGACCCTGACCACCGACCCGGAAGTTGCCATGACCGATGCCGACTTCATCTTTGCACAGATGCGTGTCGGCCTGTACGCTATGCGTGAGCAGGACGAGAAGATCCCGCTGAAGTACGGCGTTGTGGGTCAGGAGACCTGCGGCCCCGGCGGTCTGGCTTACGGCCTGCGTACCATCTACCCCATGGTGGAGCTGATCGATTACTGCGAGAAGTACGCAAAGCCCACCTACTGGATCGTCAACTACTCCAACCCCGCTGCCATCGTGGCAAAGGCAACCTTCCGTCTGCGCCCGAAGGCTCGTATCCTGAACATCTGCGATATGCCGGTTGCCATCGAGCGCAACATGGCCGAGATTCTGGAGTGCGACCGTCATGATCTGGAAGTGGACTACTTTGGTCTGAACCACTTCGGCTGGTTCACCAAGGTGCGCCTGAACGGCGAGGATGTGACCGAGAAGCTCAAGAGCTATGTAGCAGAGCACGGCTATATGCCCCAGAACGCCAAGAGCGATGTGCTGCACAGCGATCCGTCCTGGCTGCACACCTACGCAAACGCCAAGAACATCTGCTCTGCTTTCCATGACTATCTGCCCAACACCTATATGCAGTACTACCTGCTGGGCGATGAAGTTGTAAAGAGCAGCGATCCCAACCACACCCGTGCCAACGAGGTCATGGAAGGCCGCGAGAAGCGCATCTTTGATGCTGTGGCAGATTATCGTGCCGGTAAGGACGTAGACCTGACCAAGTTCTTCGGCGGTGTGCACGGCGAGTTCATCGTGGACGTTGCCATGAGCCTTGCCTTCGACCTGCGCAAGCGCTATCTGGTCATGGTGGAGAACAACGGCGCTGTGGAGAACCTGCCCTCCGACGCCATGGTGGAGATTCCCGCTTACATCACCGACCGCGGCCCGGAACCCGTGCGTGTGGGCGAGATTCCCACCTTCTACAAGGGTCTGATCGAGCAGCAGGAGGCTGTGGAGAAGCTGATCGTGGATGCCGCTGTGGAGCACTCCTACGAGAAGGCACTGATGGCCTTTACTCTGTCCAAGACCGTGCCCAGCCTGCTGGTCGCCAAGAAGATCTTGGACGATATGATCGTTGCCAACAAGGCTTACTGGCCGGAGCTGCACTGATAAGTACTTCGTCAGCGGCTGATACCGGACAACTGAGCCCATAAAACATTGAACGTCTCCCCGGCATTCCTTCCAAGAAGGATGCCGGGGAGTTTTTTTGCTGTCATATTTACAAGTCAGAGGAATCGAAGAAGTCTTTTAGTGTGATTCCCAAACCCAGACAGATTCTTTCAATCGTCTCTACGCTCAACTGGCCTCCCCGACGAGCAGTGGTTTGAATCGTGGAATACGATATTCCGCATTTCTTTGCCAACACACACAGATTCATATCACGCGCTTGCATCAAATCCTGAACACGCTTGATCGTATCCACGAAAACTCCTCCCATATGAAAAATTCCATGGAGATCATGTTGGAATGCAGTTCCGATACTATGAATTTGCAAACTGGTTCTTCTGCTCTCCATTTATGGCCTGTATGAGGGATATGGCAGTTCGATATAATCAGAACACATTACCTTATCCGGTGTTCGGGCTTGTTTATGGACAAAGCAAAGCAGGAAAAACAAGTTTTCTGGAAACGCTTCTAAAAATGATGATCGGCCAAAAGACAAAGATTTCTGCACCTGATTTTACGCGATCAAGCATTGATAGCCTTAAACAAACGGTGCATGGAGCACCGATTATTGTGGACGATCTGACAAATACAAGATTCAGTCAACATGCGATCGAAACAATCAAGAATGATGATTTTGGGATTGCAGAGCATTTGGTAAACTATCCGGCTGTTGTGATCAGTGCAAATGAAGATGTCAAAGCTGTTGCACCGGAAGTGATTCGCCGGACAGTGATCTGTCGTGTTCAGGCAGGACTGACCAACACAGAAGTGATGAGCAGCAATATTGTGCGTACGGTTCAGCGGGAGGTTGGGACGGCACTTTATCGGGAATATCTGCGACAGATGCTTGAAATTGTTCCGGAATTGCTGGAATTGATGAAAGATGATGAACAGGATGAAGAGCGGCGCGGGGAAGA
>OOCI01002385.1_pt1 | contig 11663 bp, 10 predicted proteins | sample 1671761 | NCBI WGS metagenome assembly OOCI01 (sample SAMN06348190, study PRJEB24527) | human gut metagenome | biome: human gut; feature: ankylosing spondylitis patient; material: feces | host: Homo sapiens | place: China | collected 2015-10
GAAAAAAGAGAGCCAGTAAAACCTTTCAAAAAAATAGTAGAATTAACACCAAAGGGAAGAGCTGCTTCCAACCTACTATTTGCTTTAGAAGATCTTTTGATAGATTCAGAATGATTTTCAACCTATGGTTATAGATATTATACATATGTATTATGTTAATCATAATTCATAATACATATTAATATGTGGTTTCTTTTTAAATGATTTACTCCATTTCTAAGATTAATGTATCTTTTTATACATCAATAAACAGTAATAGTCATTATATATCATTTTGATGATATGTTAGCACAAGAGGCGAATCAATGTATAGCCCAACGAACGAAATAGCGGAGAGCCTTTCCGCGAAGGGATACGGTGCTATACCTGTATCCCGCACAGTGCTTGCGGATGTCAGGACCCCAATCGAAGTCCTGAGGACACTCATGGGTGTGGACATGCACTGCTACATCCTCGAGAGCGTCGAAAACAGGCAGCGCTGGGGAAGGTACACGTTCCTGGGCTTCGACCCCGTCCTTGACATCGTATGCTCTAATGGGAGAACTGAAATCAGAGAGAACGAGAATACGGAAATCCTTGAGGGCGACCCGACAGAAGCGATAAGGCATGTGCTCTCAAGATTCAAAAGCCCCCGTATCGAATGCATGCCGCCATTCACAGGCGGATTGGTTGGATATTTCTCCTATGATTACATCAAATACGCCGAACCCTCGCTGAGGATCGAGTCTAGTGATGATGAGGGCTTCAAGGACGCAGACCTGATGCTGTTCGATAAGGTAATCGCCTTCGACAACCTCAGACAAACAATCACAGTCATCGTCAACATGATTCCCGGAAGAAGGGGATATGAGGAGACTTGCAGACTCATAGACGATGTAGTCGACCTTATCAAGAGGGGCGAACCAGATCATCACATACCACTCCAATTGAAATCCGACTTCAAACCGATGCATTCCAAAGAGCGTTACTGCGAGATGGTCGAGACGGCCAAGGACCGCATCAGGGAGGGCGACATCTTCCAGGTGGTGCTGTCCAACCGCCTGGAGGCGGAGATGGAAGGGAGCCTCCTGGACGTGTACAGGATCCTGAGGACCACCAACCCCTCCCCGTACATGTTCTACTTCTCCGGGAGCGACATCGAGGTCGCCGGGGCATCCCCGGAGACCCTGGTCAAGCTCAGGGACGGCGTGCTCCACACATTCCCCCTCGCCGGCACAAGGCCCCGCGGCCGCACGGATGAGGAGGACGAGCGCCTTGAGAGGGAGCTGCTCTCGGACGAGAAGGAGCTGGCGGAGCACAACATGCTGGTGGACCTCGGCAGGAACGACATCGGGAAGGTGTCGGAGTTCGGCTCCGTGGAGGTAGAGAAGTACATGGGGATCGAGAGGTTCTCCCATGTGATGCACATCGGCTCCACCGTCAGGGGCCGCATCCGCGGAGACATGGACGCCCTGGACGCCATCGAGGCCGTCCTGCCCGCAGGGACACTCTCCGGGGCCCCGAAGCTGATGGCCTGCAGGATCATCGACGACCTGGAGGACTGCAAGCGCGGGATATACGGCGGTGCGATTGGCTACATCGACCTGACCGGGAACATGGACGTCTGCATCGGGATCAGGATCGCCTACAGGAAGAACGGCAAGGTATTCGTCAGGTCCGGCGCGGGGATCGTCGCCGACAGCGTCCCGGAGAACGAGTACCGCGAGTGCATGAACAAGGCCAGAGCGGTCGTTGAGGCCGTCCGCAGAGCGGCGGAGGGATTGGAATGACCACCGTCATCGTGGACAACTACGACAGCTTCTCGTACAACCTGTACCAGGCCATCGGCTCCATCGACCCGGATGTGACCGTCGTGAGGAACGACCGGGTCACGGTTGACGAGCTGGCGTCGATGGGGGCGGACAGGATCGTGCTCTCCCCCGGTCCCGGAAGGCCGGAGGACGCCGGGATCTGCGTCGACGCCGTCAGGGAGCTCCGCGGAACGGTACCCATACTGGGGGTGTGCCTGGGGCATCAGGCCATCTGCGTCGCGTACGGAGCGACGGTGACCTACGCCTCCAGGCTGATGCACGGCAAGTGCTCTGAGGCCATCGTGGATAGGGACTCGCCCCTGTTCGGAGGTGTCGGTGCCAGGACGCCCGTTGGGAGATACCACTCCCTGGCCGTCGACCGCTGCACTCTTCCCCCGGAGCTGAAGGTCACATCCGTGACCGCCGACGGGGAGGTGATGTCGGTGGAGGACCCGGACAGGAAGGTCTTCGGGCTCCAGTTCCACCCCGAATCCATACTCACGCCAGAAGGGCCCAGGATCATCGCCAACTTCATGGAGGTGAGGATGTGACCGTCGTCACCGACGCCCTGCTCAAGTTGTCGAGGAGGGAGGACCTCACCTTCGATGAGGCCAGGGACGTGATGGATCTCATCATGAGCGGGGAGTGCTCCCCCACACTGATCTCCTCGTACCTCACCGCCCTGACTGTGAAGGGCGAGACCATCGACGAGATAGCCGCTTCCGCTACGGAGATGCGCGCCCACGGGCTCAGGCTCCCGGGGGACCACTCTGACGCCCTGGAGATCGTCGGCACGGGCGGGGACAGGTCCGGTTCCTTCAACATATCCACCACCTCCGCATTCGTCGTCGCGTCCTGCGGCGTCCCTGTCGCCAAGCACGGTAACAGGGCGGCAAGCAGCAGGTGCGGCGCCGCCGATGTCCTGGAGGCCCTCGGCGCCAACATCGACCTCCCGCCGGAGGACACACAGAGGATCCTGGAGGAGTGCGGATTCGGGTTCATGTTCGCCCAGAGATACCATACGTCGATGAGGTACGTGGCCCCCATCCGTAAGGAGCTGGGGTTCAGGACGGTCTTCAACATACTCGGCCCGCTGACCAACCCCGCCGGAGCCGGCAGCCAGCTGTCCGGGGTCTACTCCAAGGCTATGATCACCCCCATGGCAAGGGTCCTTTCCAAGCTGGGGGTGAGGAACGCGATGGTCGTGTACGGCGTCGACGGTCTGGACGAGATCTCGGTGTCGGACATCACCCTGTGCACCGAGGTTAGGGACGGTAAGCTTCAGGACTACGTCATCTCGCCCGAGGACTTCGGGATCAGGAGACGTCCCCACGACGAGCTCCTCGGCGGGGGGCCGGTGGAGAACGCGGCCATCACCCGTGCGGTGCTCTCGGGACAGAAGGGGGCCAAGAGGGACGCCGTCCTCCTGAACGCGGGTGCGGGCCTCTACACCGTCGGGAAGGTGAAGTCGATAAAGGACGGGATGGAGATGGCCGCCCAGGCGATAGACTCTGGCGCCGCCGTCGCGACCCTGGACAGGTATGTCTCGCTCACGGGGGCGATGTGATGTCGACGATACTGGACAGCATCGTCGCGGACACCCGCCTCAGAGTGAACTTCGAGCGCACCATCAGACCGATTAACGAGGTGATGGAGGGGAGCAGGGTCCGCCCCAGACGCACCGGGTTCCCCTTCGAGAGGGCGCTGGAGTCCGAGGGGATGTCCCTGATCTGCGAGGTCAAGAAGGCATCTCCGTCCAAGGGGGTCATAAGCGAGGACTTCCCGTACCTGGACATCGCCAGGGAATACACGTCAGCAGGGGCCTCGGCGATCTCCGTGCTCACGGAGCCGAAGTACTTCCGCGGGGACGACAGGTTCCTCGAGGAGATCGCGGACTCCGTGGACACCCCCATCCTGAGGAAGGATTTCGTCATCGACGAGTACCAGATCTACCGCGCCAGGGAGATCGGCGCCTCTGCGGTCCTGCTGATAGCATCCATACTGAACGACGCCCAGCTGTCTGACTACCGCGAACTCGCGGAGTCTCTGGGGATGTCCGCCCTCGTCGAGACGCATACGCGGGATGAGGTCGAGAGGGCCGTATCGAGCGGCGCCGGGATCATAGGCGTGAACAACCGCGACCTCTCCACCTTCCAGGTGGACATAGGCAACAGCCTCCGCCTGAGGGGCTCCATCCCTGACGGTATCGTATGCGTCTCGGAGAGCGGCATCGGCGGAGCCGAGGACGTGAGGAGGCTCTCCGAGGCGGGATTCGACGCCGTTCTTGTGGGGGAGGCGTTCATGCGCAGCCCGGACAGGAGGTCGCTGATGGAGGCGATGAGGTCATGACGCTGGTCAAGATCTGCGGACTCACCCGTCCAGAGGACATCGACGCGGTGAACTCCCTGTCGCCCGACATGGCAGGGTTCGTTTTCTACGGCCCGAGCCGCAGGTGCGTGACCAGGGACGCCGCCCGGGAGCTGGGGTCCGGACTGGACCCGTCCATCGTCAAGGTCGGGGTGTTCGTAGACGAGGACCCGCTGGTGATAGCGGATCTCGTCGGATCCGGGATTATCGACGCGGTGCAGCTCCATGGAGTGGAGGACGGCGCTTACATCCACGGCCTCAGACGCCTCGTAGACGCGCCCGTGATCAAGACGTTCCTCGTCAGGGACCGCAGGGACATCGAGGCCGCCAACCGCTCGGACGCGGACTATGTGCTCCTCGATGCTGGTATGGGCTCCGGCAGGACCTTCGACTGGTCTCTCCTGGAAGACATGGATCGTGACTACATCCTCTCCGGAGGCCTGAACCCGGGGAACATCCGTGATGCGGTGAAGATGCTCCATCCTTACGGCGTCGATGTCAGCTCCGGGGTGGAGACCGACGGAAGGAAGGACCCTTCGAAGATGTCGGCCTTCCTCGAGACCGTTCACAGGTGTACATGATCATGGGATCGAGGCCATTCCCTGAAGTCCCTCTGAAGCATCCGGCACCGGAGAATATCGGAACTGATGGGAGTGTGTTCACCCTTCTGCCGCCGGCTACCCGGGGCAATCCCTGATTAACCTCCACCCCCATCATCCGGACAATGGATGAATCCGATCCCGCGAGTGAATACAACCGCCGTCTGGTCGACTGCCTGGCCGACCCGTACAGATGCCAGCTGTTCGTGGAGATACTGCGCGGAACATGCTCCAGAGCCAGCGAGCTTCACACGAAGTACCCGAACATCCCACGCGCGACGATGTACCGCCATCTCAAACGCCTCACGGAGGATGGGTTGATAGAGGTGGTCGACGAGGTCAAGAAACGCGGCACGGTGGAACGCACATACGCTCCGGTGAGAAGAGTCTTCGAGGACATGGAATCGGCCCTCAAGACGAACCCCTCTGAGATGTACTACTCCATGTTCCTGCAGTTCGTCCTTAGCTTCGTGCAGCAGTTCCGGGAGTACTGCGACGATCCGGAAGCAGACCTCGCCCGCGAATGCGGATTCTCATGGGACCCGTGCTCGCAACCGACGAGGAGATCAACGGTGCCCTTAGGGAGATTGCGGAAATCATCAGAAGGCTTGGGAAGAACGAGCCTGCGGAAGGCCGCAAATACCACACTGTCGGACTCATCCTATCCCCTCCACATTCCTGAGATTCAACTCTTAGAAAATTAGTATCAAAGTTGGATTAACACTTAATAAATACAGAAGCGAGATACCATGGTATCCGATGACCATGGATGGGAATCGGCAAACTGGTAGCATCCTCTGCATTGAGGGTCTTTCAAAGACATACAAGGGCGGCAAGAAGGCCGTGTCAGACCTTTCCCTGGAGGTACGTCAGGGTGAGATACACGCCTTCATCGGACGGAACGGGGCAGGCAAGACCACGACCCTCAGAGCCGTCGTCGGACTGATGGACTTCGATGAGGGGACCATAACGATCGACGGATACTCCATCAGGGACGACCCTGTTCTATGCAAGAGGTCGTTCGCATACATCCCGGACAACCCCGACCTCTACGACTACATCTCCGGGATGCAGTATCTGGACTTCATATGCGACGTCTACGGCGTGTCATCCGATATCCGTCGCGAGAGGATCGAGAGACTGTCCGTCCTCTTCGGGCTCCAGGACGATCTGGGCAACCTGATAGGCTCCTACAGCCACGGCATGAAACAGAAGCTGGCGATAATCGGCGCCCTCTCCCACGATCCGAAGCTTCTGATCCTGGATGAGCCGTTCGTCGGTCTCGACCCGGAATCCACCCATGCCCTGAAGACCATCATGCGCGAGATGTGCGACTCGGGATGTGCGGTTTTCTTCTCCACACACGTCCTGGATGTGGCCGAGAGGCTCTGCGACACCGTATCCGTGATAAGGTCCGGGAGGCTGGTCGCATCGGGAAGCATGAGGGACATCCGCGGAGATGGTACTCTCGAAGACGCCTTCCTGGAGTTGATGGCAGATGGCCAATGACGTTGTCTCCCTCCTGAAGATACAGCTCTCGGAGGAGCTTCGTCTCGGAGCGATCGCTCGCAGGGGGAACGGAAGCCGCGATGCCCTGACCTACCTGATGTCGGTGGTCCTGGTAGCCGTGGTCTTCGGCTTCATGATACACATGTTCATGGATTCCCTGGCCTCGGCGGGATACGCCGAACATGTCCCGCTCCTGACCGCCTTCATATCCATGTCGGCGGCTCTGGGGATGTCATTCTTCAGGGGTTCCCACGCATTCGTTTTCGGCGACTACGACCTGATCATGTCCATGCCCATCAGATCGTCCGACATCGCCCTGTCGCGCTTCCTGTCCGTGTACTTGATGGGCGCTGCGGTTTGCCTGTACCTCTCATCGATAGGGATCGCGACGACACTGGGCCAGCTCTCACTCGCATCGGCAGTCATGTTCCTTGTGGCGATGCTGATCGGGGCACTGATCCCCGCCTCCATCGGAACTGCCTTGGGAACCGTGATTACGAGAGTCGGATCGAATTCATCGAACAGGGGGACCTTTTCCATAATCTCTCTGATCGCCATCGTGGTTCTCATCGTGGTGCTCATGGAGTTCATGACCGGGGCCTCCGGTGGCGATGATGTGCTTCAATCTCTGGTAGGCATCGTGTCCACATACTGCCCTCCGGCCACCTGGGTCTCTGGATGGGTCGATGCGGATGCGGGGAGCATGGCGGTGCTTCTGCTCGCATCGATCGCCTCTTCCGCCTTCGTCGTTGTTGTGGCCTCCGTGTTCTTGCGGATACTGAACTCGGAAACCGCACCCAGCAACCGCAAGATCTCGAAATCGGAATCTCATTCCAGAGGCTGCTTGTACGCGATGTACCGCAGGGACCTCAGACGCTACGTGTCCAGCAGGGTGTATGTAACGAACACCGCGATCGGCATGCTCCTTCTTGTGGTACTATCCTATCTGATGGGGTATTCTGACTCCTTGGATTCCTCCGACGGACTCGGACAGATCATGCCATATCTGGCATCATCCCTGCCGTTCTTCGTCTCGTTCTTCATCGGGACCTCGTCCACGACCGCCGTGTCGCTCTCGATGGAGGGACTTACGCGCTGGATCCTCGGGACGGCTCCTCTGAGACCCTGGGACATATTCCTGTCGAAGATCCTCGTGAATCTAACCCTGATCGTCCCCATGGAGTTTCTGAGCATCGCTATGCTCGCCACAGGCATGGGTGTATCGGGTATCGACCTGATCCTCCTGATCGCCGTTCCCACGGCTTACGCCCTGTTCATCCCCGCTCTCGGGATGGCCATGAACATCCGCTATCCGAGATACGACTGGAGCAGCGAATATTACGCGGTGAAGGGCGGATCCGTATCCATGCTGGGGACGCTCGGGATAGGGTTGGGGTCTGTGATGGTCCCGCTGTTCGTGTCCGCCGCGTTCGATGGATTGTCCACCGGGATCATGGCCGTTGTGGCGGTCGCAGTGCTGATCGCTGCCGCCGGATTGTACTCGTACCTTAGGAGGACGGAGCTGTATCTCTATTGAATGCCATCCGATGTCTGAAAAACCTATGACGTCCTGGAAGCCCGTAGGATGCGATGCCCCTTGCAGTCGCCGCATCCTGCGGGCGGATGTCCTTTGGTAGAAAGTAAGGATGCCCCTCGTTACAATTCCTGAAGAACCTGTGACAGTCACGATGGGTTCCGCCGATACAAAGGAGGCATCGGCCATCAGGCCCTGTCCAGCTCCGCCCTAATGCCTCTGACGTACTCCGCAACATACGGCACGGAATCCCTTCCGTGCTCGGCGATGATCCTCACGATGGCGGAGCCCACGATGGCTCCGTCGGCGAAGTCCGTCATCCTCCTGGCCTGCTCGGGCGTGGATATCCCGAACCCGATCGCGCAGGGGATGTCGGTGGCCCTTCTGACCGCGGCGACCATGTCCTCCAGGTTGGAGCTGAACGACGTGCGGACGCCGGTGACCCCCATGGACGACACGATGTAGATGAATCCCTCCGCCTCGGAGGCGATCATCGAGATCCTGTCCTCGGACGTGGGCGCTATCATCGAGATGAGCTTGACGCCGTGCTTGGTGCAGTATGGCTGGAGATCCTGCTTCTGCTCGTACGGCATATCCGGGACGATGATCGCGCATATCCCCGCCCTGCGGCAGCGCTCCAAGAACCTGTCCGGACCGTAAACGAAGACGGGGTTGATGTATGTCATCACCAGCATCGGTACGTCGAGGTCCGCGCGCACGCGTTCCGCCATGTCGAAGATGTCGTCGGTGGTGACTCCCGAGGACAGCGCCCTGACGTCCGCGCCCTGGATGACCGGACCCTCTGCGATGGGATCCGAGAACGGGATGCCCAGCTCGATCAGGTCGGCACCGGCCTCGGCCATGGCCCTCACAAGACCCTCCGTGGTCTCGATGTCCGGGTCGCCGCATGTGACGAACGGTATGAACGCCCTGCGTGAGAACACCCTCTCAAGGTCATGCGTGTGATCAGTCATGGATGTCCCTCCCCCTGTACCTGGCGATGGCGGCGACGTCCTTGTCTCCGCGTCCCGAGAGGTTCACGACGATGATATCGTCCTTGGACATCGTCGGAGCGAGCTCCCTTGCGTACGCGACGGCATGGGCGCTCTCTATCGCAGGGATGATACCCTCGGTCCTGGACAGGTACTCGAACGCGTCCACCGCCTGGTCGTCGGTGATCGCCACATACTCCGCCCTGTCGATGGCCTTGAGGAACGCGTGCTCGGGTCCGATACCCGGGTAGTCGAGCCCCGCGGAGATCGAGTAGACCGGGGCGATCTGCCCGTACTCGTTCTGGCAGAACAGCGACTTCATCCCATGGAAGATTCCCGTGGTGCCCTTCGTCATTGTGGCCGCGTGCATGTCGGTGTCGACGCCCTTCCCGGCGGCCTCGCACCCGACCATCCTGACGCCGGGATCGTTGACGAACTCATGGAAGAGGCCGATGGCGTTGCTTCCTCCGCCGACGCAGGCGACCAGGCAGTCGGGGAGACGGCCCTCCGCCTCCATGATCTGCCTCCTGACCTCCCTGCCTATGACGCACTGGAACTCGCACACCATCTCGGGGAACGGAGCGGGACCCATGACGGTGCCTATGACGTAGTGGGTGTCTGAGACGCGGTTGGTCCACTCCCTGAGCGTCTCGTTGACGGCATCCTTGAGCACCCCTGTCCCGGAGGTAACGGAGTGCACCTTGGCCCCCAGGAGCTCCATCCTGTAGACGTTCAGGGCCTGCCTCTCCACGTCGTGGGCCCCCATGAACACCTCGCACTCCAGTCCGAGGTAGGCGGCGAGCGTCGCGGTGGCGACACCGTGCTGACCGGCTCCGGTCTCCGCGATGACCCTGGTCTTGCCCATCCTCTTGGCGAGGAGGCACTGGCCTATGACGTTGTTGATCTTGTGGGCTCCGGTATGGTTCAGGTCCTCCCTTTTGAGATAGACCTTCGCACCGCCGAGGTCCCTGGTCATCCTGTCGGCGTAGTAGAGCATGGACGGCCTTCCGGTGTACCTCCTGTTGAGGTCGTCGACCTCCCTCAGGAAATCAGGATCCTTGATGTACCTGTGATAGGCCTCGTCCAGCTCTATCACCGCGTTCATCAGCGTCTCCGGGACATACTGCCCCCCGTACTCTCCGTAAATGCCGCCATCTCCGGTCATGTGTGTCAGGGATGATTATCATCAGGCTGTATTTCAATATATTGTTCATTGATGAACAATATTATACAATAATTCCCATGCTCCGGACATCGGAGCACGGGAGGGAAAGGGATGGGTCGCCCCATCTTCGTCGTCAGCTCAGGCCGAAGCGATGATGCTGTTGGTGTCCATCAGGCTCCAGTTGACGAGCAGGGAGCCGTCGGAATCGTACTGTTCGTTGAACACCGGCATGATGTACCCATCGGTGTACCATGTTATTTCATACGAACCGTCGGAGTACGTCGAAGTGTATCCGTAGCATTCGACCTCCTCGCCCATGACTGTCCTGGTCTCGAAGACGTCGGGATCCCCTGCAACCTCGATATCCTCGTTGCTGTCGTAGCGGAGGACCCACACGCCGCCTTCGGAATCCGCGGCAATCATGTTGTATCCGGTGTCGTTGACGATCCATATGTTTGCGAGCTTGCCACCGTCACCGTCGTCATACACGGCGAATGTGCCGGAGCCGAATGCATCGGTCTCACCCAGCACGGTGTATCCAGAGAGGTAGTTCAGTGTCAGCATCCCGTTGTCGTCGTAGATGTCCTGCTGGTAGAGGATGCCGCTCCCGACACCGACAGTGCTGTACGATACGCTGCCGTCCTCGTTGTCGACCTGGACGGCGTAGCAGAGCCTGGAGCCGTACACCGTCTCGCGAACAGTTATGGAGACGCTGTCCATGTCAAGATCCGGCTGTATCCTCTGTACGAAATCCTGGACGGTGGACGTCTGCGTGGAGGTCTCGCCAGTCACCAGATTCGTGTATTCGTAGGTGAGGCTGTCGCCGTCGACGGAGGTGATCTCCATCCGTACTATGCCTGCGGATTGGCAGTCGGTCAAGACGCCGATATAGTCCAGATCGCCCTCGACCATCGTCAGGTAGAGCACGTCGCCGACCTCCGGGGACAGGTCCTGGATATCGGTCTCGTACTCTACATAGTCCTGGTGTAAGGTCGAGCTGCTTATGACCGAGGAGCCCTCGGCGTTGATGGATATATAGCAGACCCCGTCGGAGCAGACGAGCAGGTACTCCCCCTGGACCGGATCATAGTAGAGGTCCGCAGGGACGAACTCCCCGTCGACGAAGGCAACGGACTCCCCGATCAGCTCAGACCCCGCCAACTGGTCGACGGCACCGAGCCTGTCATAGAAGGCCTCCTCCGTCATCGTCTCGGACCCGTTCGGATACTCCACCTCGTAGACGCCGTCCTCGACACCGGTCACCAGCAGATAGAAGTCGCGCGTGTAGTCGTTGTCATACCTGGTCATGTTGACGTAGTCCCCCACCGACAGGCTGCGGGTGTCGGAGAGCTGGGACAGCTCGAGCCCGTCCGCGCCCTCGAACATGGACGTCGCGACCAGCTCGAACACGGCGCCGTCCTGCACATACTTGTACTGAATGTCGTTCTCGGGGCAGATCCAATACCTCACCCCGCCCACATCGTAGATGTTGCACTCTCTGGGTCCAAAGGCCGTATCGATGGTCTCGGTACCTATTAGATCGTAACCATCGGCACTGTCTCTGATGCTCAACAGGAATTCGTCGACGCTCCCCATGATTACAGGCTCCCACATGAGCCTGTCCATGAATGTACCCGTGGTGATGAGCACGGTGAGATCGTCCTCCGCTATTGAAAGCACATTGGTCAGTTCCCAGACGACGCCGTC
>OOCI01002386.1_pt1 | contig 11658 bp, 6 predicted proteins | sample 1671761 | NCBI WGS metagenome assembly OOCI01 (sample SAMN06348190, study PRJEB24527) | human gut metagenome | biome: human gut; feature: ankylosing spondylitis patient; material: feces | host: Homo sapiens | place: China | collected 2015-10
AGAAAACATATTGACAAGATGCCTGTTTTTCGGTATAATAAAACAGTAGCGTGCCTGTGAAACGGGCGTTTTATGCTGCCTGAGAAAAACGGGTCGATCGCTTAATGAAAAAGCGTTGTTTTACAAAGATGTCGGTGGAAATCCGTTCTCGATCCAAAAACTCTTTATTGCAAATGCCGGCTGTTTTTTGAGATCGGAAAACAGAAACGGCGGAATAATGCGGTTTGTGTTATTCAGAAAGGAAAGGTCACATTATGTACGAAGATAAGACTTTAGTATGCAAGGATTGCGGAGCGGAGTTCGTATTCACTGCAGGAGAACAGGAATTTTATGCAGAAAAAGGCTTTGAAAATGAACCAGCACGTTGCCATGAATGCCGTGATAAAAGACGTCGCGAACGTGAAGGCGGAAAAGAACAGCGTCAGATGTATACTGTAGAATGTGCAGAATGCGGAAAAGAAACACAGGTTCCTTTTGAACCAAAAGGAGACCGTCCAGTTTATTGTCGTGATTGCTTCAACGCTAGACGCAATAAATAATTTAGTTTAATCGGCAAGGAGGCTTGGATATTTCCGAGCCTTTTTTAAGGTTAGATGTAATTATAATTTTATAAACAAATTTAAAGAAGGGAAGTTACATAATGAGTAAGAAACTATTAACTTTATGTGCTCTTTGTATGTTTGCTGTAAGTGCACTTTTCGCTGGCTGTGGACAAGATAGTTCTGATAAAGCAGCTTCTAGCGGAGAAAAAGTATTACGTGTAGGTACTAATGCTGACTTTGCTCCATTTGAATTCCAAGACGAAAATGGTAGCACAGAATATCAAGGTTTTGATATGGATTTAATCAGAGCTGTAGCTAAAGAAATGGGTTATACAGCTGAAATTCAAAATGTTAACTTCGATGGCTTAATTCCTGCTATGGAATCTGGCAATATTGATATAATTGCTTCTGGTATGACTATTAATGAAGAACGTAAAAATCAAGTAGAATTCTCTGATCCTTACTATACTTCTGGTCTTACTATCGTTGTTCCTAAAGACAACACTGATATCAATGGTTTTGCTGATTTAAAAGGCAAAAAAATAGCTGTACAGATCGGTACAACTAGCATGGAAGAAGCACAGAAAATCGAAGGTGCTGAAGTAAAAGCTTTAAATAGTTCTGCTGATACATTTATGGAATTAAAAGCAGGTAACGTTGATGCAGTTATTAATGACCTTCCTGTAAATGATTATTATATTGTAAAAACTAAAGCTACTGATGTAAAACGTTTAGATGATAAACTTACATCTGAAGAATATGGTTTTGCAATGAAAAAAGGTAATACAGAATTAAAACAAAAAGTAGATGCAGCTTTAAAAACACTTAAAGAAAATGGTGAATATGACAAAATCTATGAAAAATGGTTTGGTACAAAACCTGCTAAATAATAGATTTTGTATTTAACATAGTAACCTAGAAGGACACTGTCTGATGGTCAGTGTCCTTTTTCTATAATAGAAGAAAGTGAGGAGGTTTTATTTTTGGATTTTAGATTTGATATTATTATCAATGCTTTTCCATTACTTATTGAAGGTGCTATTTTTACAATTCAAATTACAGCACTAAGTGTTGCAATCGGTATTATTATTGGTTTATTTGTTGGTGTTGCTCGCATTAGTAAAATTAGAATAATTAAATGGTTAGCAGCTATCTATGTTGACTTTTTACGTGGAACACCTTTATTAGTACAGATTTTCTTGATATATTTTGCACTACCTGTATTAACAGGTATAAAAATGAACCCATTTGTAGCAGCTATTGCTGCTTGTAGTATCAATAGTGGTGCATATGTAGCGGAAATTTTTAGAGCAGGTATACAATCTATAGATAATGGTCAGATGGAAGCAGGTCGCTCTTTAGGTTTATCTTGGTTCCAGACAATGAGATATATAATTATTCCTCAGGCTTTTAAACGTGTAATACCACCACTAGGAAATGAATTTATCGCTTTATTGAAAGATTCATCATTAGTGTCTGTTATTGGCTTTGAAGAATTAACTCGTCGTGGTCAATTAGTTATTGCTAGAACATATGCTTCTTTAGAAATTTGGGTTTGTGTTGCTTTAATTTATTTAATAATGACATTATCTATTTCTCGTTTTGTAGCATATTTAGAGCGGAGGTATCAAATTGATGATAGAAATTAAAAATCTGCATAAGTCTTTTGGTCATGTAGAAGTATTAAAAGGCGTAGATGTTTCCATTGAAGAAAAAGAAGTGGTAGTTATAATTGGGCCAAGTGGTTCTGGTAAATCTACACTACTTCGTTGCATGAATTATTTAGAAGAGCCTACAAGTGGAGATATCACTGTAGATAATATGAAACTCGATAAACATGCAGATATCAATAAAATTCGTGAAAATATCGGTATGGTATTCCAACGTTTTAATTTATTTCCACATATGACAGTATTAGAAAATATTGTACTTGCACCAACAAAAGTGTTGAAAATTTCACGTGATGAAGCAATCTCAACAGCTATGGATTTATTACAAAGAGTTGGTTTAAAAGAAAAAGCTAATTCTTATCCAAGTCAGTTATCTGGTGGGCAACAACAACGTGTGGCCATTGCTAGAGCTCTTGCAATGAAACCAAAAGTTATGCTCTTTGACGAACCAACATCAGCTCTTGACCCAGAAATGGTAACAGAAGTATTAGATGTTATGAAAAGCTTAGCTAATCAAGGTATGACAATGGTTGTAGTTACTCATGAAATGGGATTTGCTCGTGAAGTTGGGGATCGTGTATTATTCGTAGATGAAGGTCGTATCATTGAAGAAGGTACACCAAAAGAAATTTTTGAAAATCCTAAACAAGAACGTACAAAATTATTTTTATCTAAAATTCTTTAAAATTAAAATCAAATATTCTAGTTTAAATCGCATTTTAAGCTAGAATATTTGATTGACGCTCATCTGGTAGTATGCTATAATTTATTATTACCGGACGTGCGATTATTTGTCGTAAAAAAACTAAATAAAAATTAGTTTGAGATGAGTAACGTTCAAAATTTTTAACATAAAAAGCGAGAGTTCTTTTGATGTTATTTTAAAGAAAATAAAGCTTTATGTTAAGTTTTAGGTAAGCAAATAGCAAGCCTATAAAGTTAGTTGTTCTTTAAAAACACAAAATGTAGGACTTCATATTTTAGAAGCTACAAAGGAGTTTTGGCAGTTCCTTTAAGAGGATATACTTCTTAAAAATCTTCTATTGGCAATTATAACTGTTAAGTATTTAAGTATTGTAGTTATCATTGTTGAGTGAAGAATGTCAATATATTTGATTACGTTATAGAAAATATTTTTCTATAGCTTTATATATTTTGGAGTGAATGAGGTGTACAAAGGAATATCTTTGTCAATTACAAAGCAAGGTCTTTAAAGAGAAAAAGTGCCTTGCCTTTTTAACGTTTAATGTATGTTGATAGTGAAAACATATCAAAGCGTGTAGACAAAAGATAAGAAAACACTTTATTCATATGTTTAATATTTAGTTTCAATTCGGTTTGAGGGGTGAAGATTTTAATGTTCAATCCTGTCTCAGTTGGTAAACGGACCAGGTATAGCTATGCCAAAATCAAAGAGGTTATGGATATGCCTCATCTTCTGGATATCCAGAGAAATTCTTATGATTGGTTTATGAAGGAAGGATTACAGGAGATTTTCCATGATATCTCTCCAATTCAGGGATTTACAGGAAATCTTGTGTTATCGTTTGAAGGTTTTTCTTTAGGAAAACCTAAATATGATATTGATGAATGTAAAGAACGCGATGCTACGTATTCTGCTCCTTTACGTGTCAATGTACGCCTGGTTAATAATGATACTGGCGAAGTAAAGGAACAGGAAGTTTTCATGGGTGATTTCCCACTCATGACAGAAACAGGTACATTTATCATCAATGGTGCGGAACGTGTTATCGTAAGTCAGCTCGTTCGTTCTCCTGGTGCTTATTACGGTGAAAATATTGATCCTACTGGTAAAAGATTATATAATGCCACAGTTATTCCAAACCGTGGTGCATGGATAGAGTTTGAAACAGATTTAAATGATGTAATTTCTGTTCGTCTTGACCGCAATCGTAAATTACCAGCTACAGTATTAATCCGTGCATTAGGTTATGGTACAAATGATGCTATTATGTCTTTATTTGATAATGATGAACGCATTAGAAACACTATAGACCGTGATAATACAGTAACAAAAGAAGAAGCATTAGTAGAAATCTACAAAAGACAGCGTCCAGGCGACCCACCTACTGTAGATAATGCTAAACAACTTTTAGAACAGCTTTTATTTGATCCTAAACGTTATGATTTAGCAACTGTAGGTCGTTATAAATTAACTAAAAAATTAGGCTGGAAACGTCGTCTTTTAGGCAAACAATTAGCTGAGCCATTAGTAGATAAAGAAACTGGTGAAGTTTTAGTTCCTGCTGATGTTACAATTGAAGCATCTATGGTTGAAGATATTACTATCGAACAAGAAAATAATATCTTCGGTGAAGATGAACATGCAATTGTTTATATTAAAGATAAAAACAATAATAGAATTAAGATGATTTGTTCTCGTACTTTACCATACAATCATCGTACAATTACTATTAACGATATTATTGCATCTATTAGTTATTTATTAAACTTAATGGATGGACATGGACATAAAGATGATATCGACCATTTAGGAAATCGTCGTATCCGTTCTGTTGGTGAATTGTTACAAAATCAATTCCGTATCGGTTTATCCCGTATGGAACGTGTAATCAGAGAACGTATGAATACACAAGATAATGATGTAATTACACCACAAGCTCTTGTAAATATTCGTCCTGTTGTGGCAGCAATCAAAGAATTCTTTGGTTCTAGCCAGTTGTCTCAGTTCATGGACCAGAACAACCCACTTAGTGAACTTACACATAAACGTCGTTTATCTGCACTTGGTCCTGGTGGTCTTAGCCGTGAACGTGCAGGGTTCGAAGTTCGTGACGTACACAACTCTCACTATGGTCGTATGTGTCCTATCGAAACTCCAGAAGGTCCAAACATCGGTCTTATCGGTTCCCTTGCAACATATGCTCGTATTAATGAATTTGGCTTTATGGAAACACCTTATCGTAAAGTCGATAAAGTTAATAAACAAGTAACAACAGATGTTCGTTACTTAACAGCTGATGAAGAAGATGATTTAGTAATTGCACAAGCCAATGAACCATTAGATGAAAATAACTGGTTCAAAGCTCAGCGTGTAACAGCACGTGTTCATGAAGAAACAATGCTTGTTGATGCAGATAGTGTAGATTACATGGACGTATCACCAAAACAGATTGTATCCATTGCGACAGCAATGATTCCATTCTTAGAAAACGACGATGCTAACCGTGCCTTAATGGGTGCGAACATGCAACGTCAGGCTGTACCTCTTTTCAGAACACAGGCACCACTTGTTGGTACTGGTATGGAATATAAAGCAGCTTGCGACTCTGGCGTTATGGTACTTGCAAAACGCGCAGGTGAAGTTGTTAGAGTAACAGCAGATTTCATTGAAGTTCGTGCAGACGAAACTGGTGAAATCGACCATTATAAATTACAAAAATATTTACGTTCCAACCAAGGTACATGTATGAACCAGGTGCCAATCGTGTACAAAGGTGATCATGTAGAAGCAAAAGAACCTATCGCTGATGGTCCAGCAACTGACCATGGTGAATTAGCTCTTGGTTACAACGTTATCGTAGCATATATGCCTTGGGAAGGTTATAACTACGAAGATGCGATTTTATTAAGTGAAAAACTTGTAAAAGAAGATATTTACACATCTATCCATATTGAAGAATATGAATGCGATGCTCGTGATACAAAACTTGGACCAGAAGAAATCACACAAGATATTCCAAACGTAGCAGAAGATGCTCTTCGTGACCTTGATGCTGATGGTATTATCCGTATCGGTGCAGAAGTTCGTGCAGGTGATATCTTAGTTGGTAAAGTTACTCCAAAAGGAGAAACAGAACTCACAGCAGAAGAAAGATTATTACGCGCTATCTTTGGTGAAAAAGCTCGTGAAGTTCGTGATACTTCCCTTCGCGTTCCACATGGTGAAGCTGGTCGAATTGTTGATGTTAAAATCTTCAACCGTGCTAATAATGATGAATTACCACCTGGTGTAAATCAGTTAGTACGCGTATATATTGCTCAAAAACGTAAAATCTCTGTCGGCGATAAAATGGCTGGTCGTCATGGTAACAAAGGGGTTGTATCTCGCGTTATGCGTGAGGAAGATATGCCATTCTTACCAGATGGTACTCCAGTAAATATCGTGCTTAACCCATTAGGCGTGCCTTCACGTATGAACATCGGACAGGTACTTGAAACACATCTTGGTATGGCTGTTCGTGAACTTGGTATGCAAATTAAAGCAGGAGATCCAACAGTAGAATCTCGTTTACGTGCAATTGGTTATGATTTTGATAAAAATGGTATGCCAAAACCAGACGTTGCTGGTATTCATATTGCAACTCCAGTATTCGATGGTGCAAAAGGTAACGAAGTATTTGAAACACTCAAAGCTTCTGGTTTCTCTGATAATGGTAAGACTATTTTATATGATGGTCGTACAGGTGAACCATTTGAAAATCCTGTTACAGTAGGTTGCGTGTACATGCTTAAACTTCATCACCTTGTTGATGATAAAATCCATGCTCGTTCAACTGGTCCATACTCTCTTGTTACTCAACAGCCACTTGGTGGTAAAGCACAATTTGGTGGTCAGCGTTTCGGGGAAATGGAAGTTTGGGCTCTCGAAGCATATGGTGCGGCTTATACACTTCAAGAAATTTTAACAGTAAAATCTGACGATGTTGTTGGACGTGTTAAAACATATGAAGCTATTGTAAAAGGTGAAAACATTCCTGAACCAGGTGTTCCAGAATCCTTCAAAGTTCTCATTAAAGAGTTACAAAGTATTGGTCTTGATATCAAAGTTCTTTCCGAAGATGCACAGGAAATTATGATTAATGATATTGAAGATGATATCAATGAAACTGCAAGAGAACTCGATATGGATGCAACAGCAACAAAAGAATCTTATGGTCAAGCAGTAACAACAGATGTTTCTGACGAAAATGTAGTAGAAGATGATTATACTACTGAAGAACCAACAGATGATATCATTGCTGATCTTGGTGCAGATAATTTTGACGAATAATATAATGGTTTAATTTAATCGATTTAAGAGCATTTATTAATTATAAATGCTCTTAATCAATAAATTGAAATAGTGATATAGTAATGTAGGTAACTTTTATTTGTTTAATAAAAGTTTTTTAACAGATGCAAGGCTGAATTTTAAAGAAAGGGAGTGACAGCCCCTTGTTAGATGTAAATAATTTTGATTCTATGCGCATAGGACTAGCTTCTCCAGAAAAGATTCGTGAATGGTCTTATGGCGAAGTAAAAAAACCAGAAACTATCAATTATCGTACTTTAAAACCTGAACGTGATGGTTTGTTCTGTGAAAGAATTTTTGGTCCTACACGTGACTGGGAATGTCATTGCGGTAAATACAAACGCATTCGTTATAAAGGTATTGTCTGTGACCGTTGTGGCGTAGAAGTAACTCGTGCAAAAGTACGTCGTGAACGTATGGGTCATATAGAGCTCGCTGCACCAGTATCTCACATTTGGTACTTTAAAGGCATTCCAAGTCGTATGGGTCTTATCTTAGATGTATCACCTCGTTCTTTAGAGAAAGTATTATACTTTGCTTCTTATATAGTATTAGATCCAGGCGATACACCTCTTATTAAAAAGCAACTTTTATCCGAAAATGAATACCGTGAGTATTATGATAAATATGGCTCTAGCTTCAAAGTAGGCATGGGTGCTGAAGCGGTAAAACAGCTTTTAGAAGAATTAGATTTAGATAAAATGAATAAAGAATTACGTGAAGAACTTCGTACTTCTAGCGGTCAGCGTAAAGTTCGTGCTATTCGTCGCTTAGAAGTAGTAGAAGCTTTCCGTAAATCTGGCAATAAACCATCTTGGATGATTCTTGATGTAGTACCAGTTATTCCACCAGAATTACGTCCAATGGTTCAATTAGATGGTGGTCGTTTTGCTACATCTGACTTAAATGATTTATATCGTCGTGTTATCAACCGTAATAATCGTTTAAAACGTTTATTAGATTTAGGTGCACCAGATATTATCGTGCGCAATGAAAAACGTATGCTTCAAGAAGCAGTTGACGCACTTATCGATAATGGTCGCCGTGGTCGTGCTGTAACAGGCCCTGGTAACCGTCCACTTAAATCTTTAAGTGATATGCTCAAAGGTAAACAAGGTCGTTTCCGTCAGAACTTATTAGGTAAACGTGTTGACTACTCTGGTCGTTCCGTTATCGTTGTAGGTCCTGAACTTAAACTTCATCAATGTGGTTTACCAAAAGAAATGGCTCTTGAATTATTCAAACCATTTGTAATGAAAAAACTTGTAAATTCTGGACTTGCACACAATATTAAATCTGCAAAACGCATGGTTGAACGTATTCGTCCAGAAGTTTGGGATGTATTAGAAGAAGTTATTAAAGAACATCCAGTTCTTTTAAACCGTGCCCCTACGCTTCACCGTCTTGGTATTCAGGCTTTTGAACCTGTACTCACAGAAGGTCGTGCACTTAAATTACATCCACTTGCTTGTACAGCTTACAACGCTGACTTCGATGGTGACCAGATGGCTATTCACCTTCCACTTTCAGCAGAAGCTCAAGCAGAAGCTCGTATTTTAATGCTTGCTGCTAACCACATCTTAGCACCAAAAGATGGTGGCCCAATTATCACTCCATCTCAGGATATGGTACTTGGTTCTTATTATTTAACAATCCTTCGTCCAAATGCACAAGGAGAAGGAAAAGTATTTACTGGTATAAATGAAGCTATTTTAGCTCATCAACATAAAAATCTTCAATTACAAGCATTAATTCAGGTTCGTATGGAAGGATATGGCCTTGTAAAAACAACTCTTGGTCGTATGATTTTCAATGAAATTCTTCCTCCTGAAATTCGCGATTTCTATCAAGTAACAAAAGTTTCCTTAGAAGCTGATACACCAGAAGCTCGTGAAGCTTTAATTAAAGGCTTAAAAGGTAAAAAGATGGCTGAACCAATCGTTAATAGCGAAGGTAAAGAAATCGTTCCAGCTGATACAGTTGTTGATGCTGGTTATATTAAAAACTTACTTGCTAGTGATGCTAAAGAAGCTATTGTTCATGGTGGTAACTCTGGACAATGGTATCTCGGTTACAAAACAGGTAAAAAAGAACTTGGTAAATTAGTTGCTAGATGCTTTGAAACATTTGGTGGTTCTAAAACTGCTGAAGTAATTGATAATGTTAAAAACTTAGGTTACCATTATGCTTGTCTTGCTGGTATGACAGTTGCTATCTCTGATATCATTGTTCCACCAGAAAAGAAAGAAATTTTGGCAGCTACAGAAAAAGTTGTTAACCGTGTTGAACGCGACTATAATCGTGGTCTTATCACTGAAGACGAACGTTATAAGAAAGTTGTAAAACTTTGGAGCGATGCTACAGATGACGTTGCTGATGCGATGATGGCTAACATGGATACATTCAATAATATCTTCATGATGGCTGACTCCGGTGCCCGCGGTAACAGACAGCAGATGCGTCAGCTCGCTGGTATGCGTGGTCTTATGGCTGATCCATCTGGTAAAATCATCGACTTACCAATCAAAGCAAACTTCCGTGAAGGCTTAACAGTGTCTGATTACTTTATTTCTTCTCATGGTGCTCGTAAAGGTCTTGCCGATACAGCACTTAGAACAGCTGACTCTGGTTACCTCACTCGTCGTCTTGTTGACGTTGCTCAAGACGTTATCGTTCGTGAAGATGACTGTGACGTTGTAGGTATTAACCTCGTACGTGAACGTGCAAAACTCGCTGCATCTTCTAGCGCTGCAATCAAAGAACTTGGCGATAGCTTAAAAGGCCGTGTGCTTGCAAATGATATCGTTAGTCCAAAAACAGGCGAAGTTCTTTATGCTGCAGATACTACACTTGATGAAGAAGCTCTTAATACTATTGGTGAACATAATGTTAGCGAAATCGTACTCAAAGGTTCCGCTATTTATGAAGGACTCAACTCCATGTCCACTGAAACAATAGCTCTTGGTGCTCCTGAAGAAAATGTACGTAAATCTATTAAACATGCTATGATGCATGAAATGCTTGGTAAAAATACAACTGATGCTGTTTATGATAGCACAGGCGCAGAAATCATTCCTGCAAATACACCACTTACAGAAGAATATATCGAAGCTGTATTAAATAGCGATGCGAAAGAAGTTAAAGTTCGCAATAACAACATTCGTGGTATCGAAGTTGAAGCTATTAAAGAAGGTAACGGTATTATCGAATCTCTTGAAGATCGTATTGTAGGACGTGTATTAGCAGAAGATATCATTGATCCTGCTACTGGTGAAAAAATCGCTTCTCTTAACGAAACTGTTACACCAGTTCTTGCTAAAGCAATTTGTAAAGTACGTGAAAAAGTTTCTATTCGTAGCGTACTCACATGTAAATCTCAGCTTGGTGTATGTATTAAATGTTATGGTCAAGACCTTGCTACAGCTAATCAGGTTGAAGTTGGTGAAGCAGTTGGTATTATCGCTGCTCAATCTATCGGTGAACCTGGTACACAGCTTACAATGCGTACATTCCACTCCGGTGGGGTTGCCAGTGACGAAGATATCACACAGGGTCTTCCACGTGTTGAAGAATTGTTTGAAGCAAGAAAACCAAAACATCATGCTATCATTGCTGAAATCGAAGGTACTGTTCTCATTTCCGAAGATAAAGAAATGCGCATAGTTACTATTACACCAGATGAAGGCGAATCTAGAGAATATTTAATTCCTTATGGTTCTCGTCTCATTGTTAAAAATGGTGCAAGAATTAAACCTGGTGATAAAATCACTGAAGGTTCTATTAATCCACATGATATCTTACGTATTTGTGGTTTACGTGAAACTCAGCGTTACCTCGTATACGAAGTACAAAAAGTATATAAATCTCAGGGTGTTGGTATCAACGATAAACATATTGAAGTTATGGTTCGTCAGATGCTTCATAAAGTTAAAATTGAAGATTCTGGTGACACTGATTTCCTCCCTGGTGAATATATTGATATCAATAGCTTTGAATCTGCAAATGCTAAAGCTATTGAAGAAGGCGGTATTCCAGCCGTTGCTCGTCCAATCCTCTTAGGTATTACAAAAGCTTCCTTGGCAACAGATTCCTTCTTATCTGCAGCATCATTCCAAGAAACTACTCGTGTTCTTACTGATGCAGCTATCAAAGGTAAGGTTGATCCACTTATCGGTCTTAAGGAAAATGTTATCATCGGTAAATTAATTCCTGCTGGTACTGGTATGAGTAGATATAGAAATATTAATGTAGTAGATTTAGATGCTGCTGAACATGAAGCACAAGAAGAAACTACAGTTACTGAATAAGATTAATAAAAAGCAAGATACTTTGATATGCACCCAAAATATTGGACATATTAATTAAGCTACTAATTGAGACTTAGTTCTGT
>OOCI01002387.1_pt1 | contig 11656 bp, 6 predicted proteins | sample 1671761 | NCBI WGS metagenome assembly OOCI01 (sample SAMN06348190, study PRJEB24527) | human gut metagenome | biome: human gut; feature: ankylosing spondylitis patient; material: feces | host: Homo sapiens | place: China | collected 2015-10
CCATCAGCTACTATGACCTCGGCGTGACCACCGGTAAGATGGCCGCCAAGATCCTCACCGGTGAGGCCAACATCTCTGAGATGCCCATCGAGTTCACCGAGGCCACACCGAAGTACAACCCCACCATGTGTGAAACCCTCGGCATTGAGCCGCGCGACGGCTACACCGCGTGGATGGAGCGCATGATCGATGACCCGCGCATCCATGTGACGCTCGGCACCGACTTCTTCGACGAGAGCCAGCCGCTCAACAAGAAGGCGCTGCGCGCCGCCGGCACGCCCGTGGTCTACACCGGGCCGATTGACCGGTATTTCGGCTATGAACTCGGCGACCTGAAATGGCGCACGGTGGACTTCAAGGAAGTGCGCTACGACGAGGACGACCACTTCGGCTGCCCGGTGATGAACTTCTCCGACGCGGACGTGCCGTACACGCGGGCGATCGAGTTCAAGAACTTCAACCCGGAAAGGCGTGACGCGCAGAACCACAACAGGACAGTGGTGTGGGAGGAATACTCCCGCTTCGCCGAGCGCGGCGACGAACCGTACTACCCGATCAACACGGACGCCGACAAGGCGCTCTATGAGCGGTACGCAGCCAGGGCAGCCGCCGAGCCGAACGTCGTGTTCGGCGGGCGCCTGGGCACCTACAAGTACTACGACATGCACAACGTGATCGACGCCGCCCTCACCGCATATGAGGAGCAGGTCGCGCCGATGCTGCACGCCCGGTGACACCGACTGGCGGGCACTTCCGCCGCCGCCTCTCATTTCATCCGGATCTCCCGCCCATCTCATCCGGCCACAGTCTCATACGCTCACCGGAAAGTGAGGCTATGACCGGATGAGGCAACGCCGCACCGCTTTGGACGGGCCCAAACCAGCGAAGCATTCATACAATCCACAATGCAGAATCCGACTCACATTAAGGACGGTCATGACCGTCACCGTGCGAGGGTATCGTCACCGTGTGAGCCCCTCGCACAGTGACGCATCCGACTAAAACCCTTATTTTCCAACGTTTCTCACGATACCGTCACGCCGAGAGGCTATGGTTGTGGTTTTGCTAGATATGGACAAGCACCAAGCACGATATCGACGTTTGTAAGGATTCAGAGGAAAACCGGTGAGGAAAGCGCGAAAATACGCGCAAACCGGTTCGCATCATATTGCAAGGACTACGGTAGAATCATGGCTTCACATACGCGCACTGTTAATTCCAGTTCAGGCCGACGCGCGGCAGGAACGTCCGGTCGTCGGGCGGCCGGCGCCTCAGGCCGCACCGCGACCGGCACCCAAGCGGGTGCGGCGACGGGCACGAGAACCGGCGGCACCGCCGCAACCAACGGTTACAGCGCGCGGCGCAACAGCGGCTCAAGGCGTGGCCGCGGCGCTAATCCGCCCGAAGGCACACACCGCGGCGGCGGCACCCACCGCTCCCCCGGCTCGAAAGGCCCGAAAGCCAAAGGGCGCAAGAAGCATCTGATTCTCAAGTGGACGCTCGGCATCATCGGCCTGTTCCTCGCCGTCGGCATCGGCGCGTTCGCCTACCTGTACGCCACCATCGAAATCCCCCAGCCGGAGACCATCGCGCTGGCCGAGAAAACCAGCGTGTACTATGCGGACGGCAAAACGAAAATCGGCACGTTCGCCGAGCAGAACCGTGAGATCATCGACTGCTCCGTACTGCCGAAATACGTGGGCCAGGCCGTGGTCGCCTCCGAAAACCGCACGTTCTACACGGACCGCGGCATCGACCTCAAGGGCATCGCACGGGCGCTGATCAACAACGTCACCAAGGGCACCCGCCAAGGCGGATCCACCATCACTCAGCAGTACGCGGAACGGTATTACCTCGGCGAGACCACCACCTACATGGGCAAGCTCAAGGAAGCCATACTGGCGGTCAAGATCGCGCAGACGCAAGACAAAGACACCGTCCTGTGCAACTATCTCAACACCATCTATCTCGGCCGCAGCGCCTACGGCATCCAGGCCGCCGCCCAGGCGTACTTCGGCAAGGACGCGAAAGACCTGACTGTGCCCGAGGCGGCGATGCTCGCCGGCATCATCCCGTCCCCCAGCAACTGGGATCCGGCCGTCAACGCCAAGCAGGCGAAATCACGATTCGAGCGCGTCATCAACATCATGAAAGAGGACGGCTACATCACCGCCAAACAGGCCCGTGAAGCCACGATGCCGAAAACCGTCACCAACGCACAGCAGAACATCTACGAGGGCCCCAACGGGTATCTGCTGCAGATGGTCCGCAGCGAACTCATCAACTCAAAGGCGTTCACGCAAGACGACCTCGACACCGGCGGCTACACCATCGTCACCACCATCGACAAATCCAAACAGGATCTGATGTATCAGACCGCGAGCCCTACCAAGGGCAACGCGGGCATGCCGGACGGCGTACAGACCGGCGGCCTGTCGGTCAACGTCAAAGACGGTTCAATCATCTCGCTGTACGCGGGCGAGGATTACCTGAAGAAACAGCTCAACAACGTCACCGACGCGACTTACGAAGTCGGTTCCACGATGAAACCGTTCACGCTGCTTTCGACCGTCCAGTCGGGCGTCAGCCTCGATACTGTGTTCAACGGCAACTCGCCGCGCAGCTTCCCCGGGCTGAAACAGCCGATGTCGAACTCGGGCGGCGCTAGCTACGGCTACATCAACCTGTACAAGGCGACGGCGAACTCCGTCAACACGGTGTACATGGATCTGCAGCAGCATCTCGGCGCGGACACGATAATCAAGACCGCGCACACGGCCGGCATCAAAGGCAAGATCACCGATGACGGCTACGTGACGCTCGGCAACTCCGGCCTGAGCATGATCGACATGGCGCGCGGATTCTCCACCATCGCCAACCAGGGCAAGAAGCCGACGCTGCACATCGTCGCCAGCGTGAAGAGCAGCAAGGGGCCGGAACTGTACAAGGCGCCATCCACCGCGGAGCAGGTGTTCGACGCGAACGACACCGGACTGGTGGTCAAGGCGATGGAAGGCGCCATCCAATACGGTACCGGTCGTGCGGCGAGCGCGATCGGCAAAACGATGGCGGGCAAGTCCGGCACGGCAAACGACAACAAGGCCGTGAGCTTCATCGGGTTCACGCCCTCGACGCTCACCATGTTCGCCATCTGGAATCCCGGAGCGAACGGCGAGGCGCTGGAACTGCCGACCATCAACGGGTATTACAAGGGCATGGGATATCCGGCCGTGCTGTTCACCAACTACATGTCGAGGGCGCTGGAGAACGTGGCGGACGAGAAGTTCCCCGACGTGACCGACAGCGGCAAGATCGGTGGACCCGACGGCACGTGGGGCACCGGTTCGCAGTACTCGTCTTGGGGCAACAGCGGCCAGTCGCAGAGCGGGAATTCGCAGGGCGGCAGCAAGAGCGACGACCAGTCGTCGCAGAGCGGCACGCAGTCTGGCGACGGGTCGGGCTCGCAGTCGACGAAGCCGCAGACCGGCAACGGTTCGAATGGCAACGGCAATGGATCGGGCGGCAACGGGTCCGATGGCAACGGCGGGAACGGCGGCAACAACGGGAATAACGGCAACGGAGGGAACAACGGCAACAACGGCGGAGGCTCGGATTGCGCGACCGATCCCACCGCCGCCGGCTGCTCCACCGGCAATGAATCCAGCACCAACGGCATAGCGTCGCAGTGAGGGACGAGGCCGGATTCGCGGTTATTAGCGTGCGTTGACCATCCCCACCGGCGGGGGCACGAGGGCTAGGCCCCGTGCGACTGGAGGTGGTTCCGGCCTCTCACGACCATCAAAAAAGGGTGGCTGCAGTTCAAATCCTGCAGCCACTCTTTCGTTTACCGCGAAATATCAGCGCTGCGAACGGTTGATCGCGGAGATGATCGCCTTGAGCGCGCTGGTGGTAATCGAGGAGTCGATGCCGACGCCCCAGATGATCTGGGTCTCAGCGTCCTCACCCACCTGGCATTCCACGTAGGACGCGGCCATGGCGTCGGTACCGACGGACATGGTGTGCTCCACGTAATCCATCACGGACGCCTCAATGCCGAGGTTGGAAACCGCGTTGAGGAACGCCGCAATCGGGCCGTTGCCGATGCCGGAGATCTCACGCTCGTGAGGTTCGTCCACGCCCACGTTCACGCCGCGGTCGAGCACACGCGCCTTGAGCACGGTGTCTGAACCATCCTCGCCGGAACTGACGGCCACCTTGAGCAGTTTGAGGCGGCCCCACGGAGCGAGCGTCGCGTCATGCGTATCGCCGACGACCACGCCGGCGGCCGTCATGCCGGACTGCTCCACCGGCAGGTACTCGTCCTTGAAGAGACGCCAGATGTCCTCGTCCTTGACTTCCTTCTTGGTCGTGTCGGCGAAGTTCTGCACGATCTTGTCGAACTCCACCTGCAGACGCTTCGGCAAGTCGAGGTTGTGGTTGGTCTTGAGCAGGTAGGCCATGCCGCCCTTGCCGGACTGGGAGTTCACGCGGATGATGGCCTCGTAGGAACGGCCGATGTCCTTCGGGTCGATCGGCAGGTACGGCCCCAGCCACACGAAGCTGTCCAGATCGGCGCCAGCACGGTCGGCGGCCACCTGACGGGCCTCAAGACCCTTCTTGATGGCGTCCTGGTGGGAGCCGGAGAACGCGGTGAACACGAAGTTGCCCGCGTACGGATGACGCTCGGAGATCTTGATCTGGTTGCAGTACTCGACGGTCTTGCGGATCTCGGGAACGTTCGAATAGTCGATCTGCGGATCGATGCCCTGCGTGAGCATGTTCAGACCCAGCGTGACCAGATCCACGTTGCCGGTGCGCTCGCCGTTGCCCAGCAGGCAGCCCTCCACGCGGTCGGCGCCGGCCAGCACGGCCAGCTCGGTGGCGGCCACGCCCATGCCTTCGTCGTTGTGCGGGTGCAGGGAGAGCACCACGGCGTCACGGTCGTCAAGATGCGTGGACACGTACTCCACCTCATCGGCGAACACGTTCGGCGTGGTCATCTCGACCGTGGCCGGCAGGTTGATGATCATCGGGTGCTCGGGGGTCGGCTTGATGACGCCGATGACCGCATTGCACACCTCGACCGCGTATTCCGGCTCGGTACCGGTGAACGATTCGGGGCTGTACTCGTAATACAGGTCGATGCCCTTGGCCTCGTTTTCAAGGTCCTTGCACAGCTCGGCCGCGTCAGTGGCGAGCTTCTTGATCTCTTCCTTGTTCTTGCGGAACACGACCTCGCGCTGCAGCACAGAGACCGAGTTGTAGAAGTGCACAATCGCACGCTTGGCGCCCTTGAGCGCCTCGTAAGTGCGGCGAATCAGGTGCTCACGACACTGGGTGAGCACGACGATGGTCACGTCGTCGGGGATGAGCTCGCGTTCAATAAGCATGCGGATGAAGTCGAAATCCGTCTCCGAGGCGGACGGGAAGCCCACCTCGATTTCCTTGAATCCCATGGAGACGAGCAGGTTCCAGAAGCGCAGCTTACGCTCGGAGTCCATCGGGTTGACGAGCGCCTGGTTGCCGTCGCGAAGGTCGACGGAGCACCAGCGCGGGGCACGCTGCAGACGCTTGCCCGGCCACGTGCGCTCGGGATAGTCGAACGGCACCTGCTTGTCGTAGGCGACGTACTTGGTGTAAGGCATATCGCTCGGCTTCTGCGGCTCGCCGATGAATCGTGCGGGAGGCAGCAGCGGGTCGTTGTTCCCCCCATTGGACGCCGCGGCGACCGCCGCAAGATCAAACACTGATGATTGATCCTGACCCATATCTCCTCCTTTACTTGATGATGCCGGCGCCTGTTGCCTGCCGGCCGTATGTTGTCGTCGCACGATAGGTCGTGCAAGTAATCAGTCTAGCGTGAAGCGCCCCGGTAAACCGCCGAGTTATCAAGAATGCGGCCAATCCATGCGGCCTTCGGAGCGTTATCTCGCTTCCGAGGGGGTGATTTCAGGCCCGCCGAACATCTATCTGCGTTTCAAGGGGTTGGCGTTGCTCGATATTCGAGGTATTGCATGATGGACGCCACTGGAATCATGCGGCTCCCATGCCATTGATACTCGGCCACCAACCCCTCGAAATGCAGATAGATATTCCGGAGCGTCCGAATCACCCCCTCGAAACGTAGATACCCTGCCGAGATAACGTTTCGGCCCCTCTCCGGACGCCCATTGACTGCATGGCGGCGCCCGCTCCACGCATGGTGGCGACTTCGCGAAGAGTATGGCGCCGCACAGGGCGACTCGCTACAGTGGAGGGCATGACACTGCGTTTTCACGACGACGGCACGTTCCGCGTGCTGCAAATGGCCGACATTCAGGACGGCCCGGAAGTCGACCGCGACACGATCCGCATGATCGAGGCCGCAATCAACGAGGCGAAGCCGGATTTGGTGGTGTTCACCGGCGATCAAATCCGCGGGTACGATCCCGCGTACATCGACACGTTCCTGCGCCGGCGCGGCGAGAACCCCGGCGCACGCGTACGTCTCGTCACCGAAATCGAGGCGAAGCTACACGGCATCCACAGGCGCATCGCGGCGCGGCGCAATCCGGACCTGCCACCGCAGGACGATGTGGTCACGATGGACGACCTGATGAACGACACCCGGCAGAAAGTGCGCGACACGTTCAGCGCGTTCCTCGGACCGGTCATCAACGCGGGCGTGCCATTCGCCGCGACCTATGGCAATCACGACTTCCAGTGCGGCATCCTGCCTGACGAGCAGGACGACATCTACCGCGAGTTCCCCGGCTGCCTGAATCCCGAGGCCGATGCGGCCGGCGGCTCGCCGTTGGCCATCGAGCCGGGCACATTCGCGCTGCCCGTGCTGTCCTCCGACGGTTCGGAGCATGTGGCGATGGGCGTGATGCTGGTCAATTCCGGCGATTATGCGGGCAAGCCGGAGGAGAATGACGCCCAGTACCCGCGGTATGTGGCGCATTCGCGCGGACTCGACCTAGCGGATTCGGACGGCTACGGCACACCGAGCGCTGAGGCGATCGCATGGCTGGGCGACGTGCAGCGCACGCTCGCCGAGCGCAACGGCGATGGCGAACCGGTGCCGTCGATCACGTTCCAGCATATTCCGCCGCAGGAATTCTATGACTGCCTGACCGAGGTCCCGGCATGGACGCCGAACGCCGTGGAGGGTGCCCGCAATTACGCCGGGCGCTGCTACGTGCTCAACGATGCCGTATGCCGGCCGGGGTCACGGCTCGGCGAGGCGATCGGCTGCGCTGACGAGAACGTCGGCGAGGTGGACGCATTGCGCGAGGCGGGCGGCTATTTCGCGTTGTACTGCGGGCACGATCACAAGAACTCGTTCGTCGGGCACGTGCATGACCTCGATCTAGGGTATGCGCCGACGTGCGGCTTCGAATGCTACGGTCCGAAGTCTCGCCTGCGCGGCATCCGCCTGTTCGAGTTCCGCGAGGACGACCCGGCCGCGTATGAGACCCGCATGCTCACGTGGGGCGACCTGGTCGGCCGTTACAGCGGCAATGAGTTGCGCGTGTTCTTCGAGGATCATTGCGTGACGGGCGCCGCGACCCTGCGCAACGAACTGCGCCGGCCGCAGGTGTTTGCCACCGTCGCCCTGACCCTATCCGCCGGCTTCGCAGCAATCGTGCGCTCCATCGCACGGCGTCTGCGACGCTAGCGCAGCGGCGGCAAACAGACGACAAAGGGCATGGTTCCGGCGGCGATATCGTCGACACCATGCCTATTCATATCCGCCGTATATCCACCCAGCTCGTCCCCGGGCCGGCCCTACCTCTACTCGGTCAGGTACAGCACGTTCTCGTCAAGGGGGAACGACGTTCATGTGGTACCCCTCCATTTTCAGGAACGGCTTGGAGCTGTCAGGCTTGGCATGGCCTGACACGTCGGCAACTGGTAGCTCGCGCCGGCCAGTCCCTCCAGTTTGTCGCTGCTGATGCCGGCTGGCACATAGATGGAGTCCATCGGCTTGTTGATTTCGGCCTCGCTATACGTCGAGCCCGACCCATAGCAGGATTTGAATCCTTTCTTGCCGCCGCAGCGATAGTCGCTATCCGGCCCCATGAGCTCGATGCCGACGTCCGACGGCACCTTCCACCAATCGTCACCACCCGTGTCCGTCCGGCGTGCAGCGTGACCGACTGCGGAGCATCGGGGCTCAGCATGGGCTTGCCCGAGCCAACCGAGGTGGTCTTGCCCTTGTCGTCCAACGTCAGGCACCAACTGTCGTCTTTCAGGCAGTATTTGCCTGCTATCGGCTAGAAATCGCCTTTGCCGAGTGCGGTGCGAACATCCGTCAGGCTCATGTTCTTGGTGGGCTTGGCCGATGATGCATCGCCGTCCGCGCCGGCGCTGCTGCCCGGCTCCTTGACATCGGCGTCGGGCAGCTCACCCCAATCCAGGTCGATGGAGACGGTCAGATAGTACACGGTGTCGTCGCTGGGAGCGGGCTTCATCTTGACGATGTCGCTTTTGCTGCCGACGTAGCCGTTGTACGGCATGAACGGGTTGGCGGAGTTATTGGTCATGTCCGCCGTGGTCTTGTCGTAGAGCTTCGGGTCACGGTAGATCAGGAACGGCTTGGTCGTGTTCACGGCTTTCTGCTTCTTGGCCGCGGCCAGCGCGTCCGCGTCAAAGTACCCGTCGCTTTCGAGCTTGTTCAGGTCCGCGCCGACCGGCACGACCAGATAGAAGTCCTGCATGTGATACGTCGCGCCGGAGATATTGTTGTAATCGCCGTTTTCGACCATCTTGCCGTTGTTGCAGACGATGCCGCCTGCCGTATTCGAGTCTTCCTGGCTGGTGCCGCACCAGTAGTTCGTCATACTGGATCGCGGGAACAGTTCGAACGCGCCGGTGTCACCGGTGAGCAGGTAGTCGGCTTTCGGGCTGGAGCAGTACGGCTGCTGGATGGCATCGCAGGAGCTCAGCGACTCGTATTCGCCGTATTCGGTACCGTCGCGACCTTTCGGATAGGGGATGTACGAGTTGCCTTCGCTGCCATCGCCGCCATCCTTGAACGTGATGCAGTCACCGGAGTTGTTGCACCACGTTCCCGCGGCCACACCGGAGACACCGAGCAGATTGTCGCCGCCGGTCTCCGGGGAATCGTGAACCGTGTAGGCGTCCTTGACGCCGCTGGCGTCGATGCCGTAATACAGCGTGACCGCATCGCCTCCCGCTACCGTGGATCCGGGCATCGGGTCGGAACCGGACACTTTGCCGACGAACTTCTTCGAGGCGAGGCGCGGCACGAGCGTCACGTCATGTCCTTGGCTTTCCAGTTCGGATTTCACCGTGTCGACGTCCCGGCCGACGATGTCGATGCTGATGGCGCCGCCGTCGCTCTTCGTGGCGACGCCGATGTAGATGCCGTCGTCCTTGTCGCCGTCCGACAGCGCCTGTCCTTCGGCGGGGTAGGTCGCCACCACGGAACCGATTGGCTTCTTCTTGGTGTCGGACACCGGTACCTGCTTGTAATGTACCGGCACACCCATCGTCTTGAACGTGGATACGACCTTCGTGGCCTGCTTGCCCATCGTGTTCTTGGGCACACCGGGGCCACCCGACTCCTGGACGATTACCGCGGCGTCCTTCTGGACGCGGTCGCCGGGCTTCATGCCCTCGTATCCGAGGAACACGCCCTTCTTCTTGCCGGAGAAGATGATCGCCTTCGATGCCTTCACGCCCTTGGCTTTCAGCTGGGTGACCACGTCATCGGCGGTGGCTTCGCCGCCGGATACACCGGAGATCTCTTCGGCGGTAGGCAGCGGGGTTCCGCCCCAGATGCCCGCGCGATACGTGAAGAACAGGGCAAGACCGATACCCAACGCGAGGGCGATCACCACGGCCACGATGAGGCCGATGAGCTTGCCCCTGGATTTGGGCTTCGGCGTTTGCCCTGGCACGGCCGGCGTCGCCGCTGACGGCTGGGTTGCGGGCGCGGCCGGAGTCGAGACTCCGGCACCTGACGGCTGGGCGAACTGCTGGGCTTGCGGCCACGCCGGTTGGGCAACAGGCTGCTGCGGCTGAGGTTGGGACTGAGCCGGCTGCAAAGGCTGTGTTGGCTGGAGCGGCCCCTGAGGTGCAGCAGGAGCCGGCGCGAATCCGCCGCCTGGCAGTGGTACAGCTGGAGTCGCCGGCTGTTGCGCCGCAGAGGGCTGGGGCATCTGCGATACTGCGGGCTGCGACGCCGGCGCGGCCTGTGATACCTGTTGCTGCAGCGGCTGCCCGCAGTTCCCACAGAATTTGCTGTCCGGGCTTTCGTCATTCCCGCAATATGGGCACTTCATGCGTGTCCGCCTTTCTCCCCCGCCCAATGGTGTCTCTCATCATTGCCCGCCGGCGCGAAAGCGCTCGCGAACACACCAAGAACATCATAAAACCGGGCGTCGTACAACACAGTGTCACATATCAGGAAACACCAAGCATCCATCGGTCACGCCCAGATGCGTCACTGTGCGGCGGCCCAGCGAAGGCGACAGACAAGCGCTCCAGCGAAATTCAGTGGAACAGACTCACGCCGCGCCGGGCCATGCAGTAGGCGTTACCCAGCCACGTGTGCCGCGAGTTCGGCCACACGGCCCCCAGACGCGGCGCGTTCTGGCTCATCCAGATGCTGGGCACGCGCCCGTCGGCGCTGCGAGAGCCGAGCAGGTTGAACCCGTTCTTGATCTCAAGCCAATCGGGGTGCTGCGTGGCAATGGCAAGACCCTCTTCAAGGGTCAGTGGCGTGCGCTCGTCGGAATCGATGAGCTTGCGCGCCACGTCCGGCTCGCGATTGATGTAGCAGGTGCCGGTATGCGGCTCGACAACCAGATAGAACGGCCCTTCCGGCGGCTCGAACCCGTCCTGCGGCAGGAAGCTTGCGATGTCGCGCGGAGGCATTGTCGTGAAACCGGCCATGCGGTTGATGCTGGTTCGGGCGATCAGCGACTCAGGCGACACCAGCTCGCGCGTGGGGATCAGCAGGATGTTCGAGCCCAGATCGGTATGCTCCAACGCATGGATCAGCGGCCGTGCGAGCGCGCGGAACGCGGCGGCGCTCATGTCCGCCACGTCTGGGTAACCCAGCGCCACGATACGATCCAGCTGCTTCTGCGCTTCCTGCGATGCTATTGACATGCTTCCAGAGTACCGCGAATCCCGGCCGCAGCACCCACCCATCGGCGAACACGGCCATCATTCGGGAAAGCGGCCCGTCTTGTTCCGCGCATTCCGTACCATTGGATAGGTGCGGCCATGTCACTGCGGCCGCTTGTATAGGAAACCGAATCAAACCCAGAGGTTGTTATGTCCGAAAAGTTGAAGGTCGGCATTCTTGGCGCCACAGGTATGGTCGGCCAGCGTTTTGTGACGCTGCTGGAGAACCACCCGTGGTTTGAGGTGGTCAAACTCGCCGCGTCCGCGCACAGTGCGGGAAAGACCTATGAAGAAGCCGTCGGCCCCCGCTGGAAGATGGAAACGCCGATGCCCGAGTACGTCAAGGGCATGACGGTGCATGACGTCGCCGATGTGGCCGGCATGGCCGATGGCGTCGATTTCGTCTTCTCCGCGGTGAACATGTCGAAGGACGAGATTCGCGCAATCGAAGAGGAGTACGCGAAGACCGAGACCCCGGTCGTGTCCAACAACAGCGCCCACCGTTGGACGCCGG
>OOCI01002399.1_pt1 | contig 11613 bp, 10 predicted proteins | sample 1671761 | NCBI WGS metagenome assembly OOCI01 (sample SAMN06348190, study PRJEB24527) | human gut metagenome | biome: human gut; feature: ankylosing spondylitis patient; material: feces | host: Homo sapiens | place: China | collected 2015-10
AATGCAGGCCGCGCAGCACGCCGCGGGTGGAGCGGCTCTGGTTGTCCTGCACGAATTCCTTATCGATGCCGGCTTCGGCAAACTGATCCTTCTGATAGGTCTCCATAAAATAGCCGCGGTCGTCGCCGAACACCTGCGGCTCAATGACCACAACACCGGGGATCTCGGTCTGAGTAAACGTAAACTTGCCCATATTTTGTACCTCTCTTTTTGTGAAGCATGTTTGTTTTATCTGGAAAAGTCTGTTCGACGCAGGCTTTTGCGCTTATTTGCCGCGGCGGGTCTGTCCCTGTTCCGTGCGCGTTCTGCGGCGTTTCTTCCGCCAGGTGATGAACCGCACCACCAGAAAGGTCACCAGCGCTGCCGCTGCGGTGGACCCCAGCGAGATGCCCAGCAGCCAGAATGCATGGCTTTGGGGCTTTACCGCCTTGGCCGCTTCCAGCTCCTGACCGGTGCTGTTCTCCAGCAGTTCAGGCAGGCCGGAAATTTCCGCATCCACACGCACGCTGGTGCTCTCCTGCTTTTCGCCGCCGTGGACGGTGTACACAGCGTACACCTCCGGGTCGGAGCCAAGGACATAGCTTTCCGGCAGTTCCAGCGTCACCTCCACATCGTCGGCAGTCAGGCCGTTGGCCAGCAGCAGCCGCACGCCGGGGTCGGAGACGGTCACGGTGCCAAGGCTCCCGCCGCCGCCCACCACGCTCAGCGGTGCTGTGATGCCCTGCGCGGGCAGGTCGGTGTAGCCGGTAAAGGTGCTGAACGCATAATCCAGCAGGGTGCGCATATCGTTGTATTTATCGGTGCTCAGCTCGCTCTGCATGGTCACGCAGATGAGCCGGACGCCGTTCTGCTCCGCCAGACAGGCGTAGCTGTAGCGGGCCGTGTTGGTATAACCGAGCTTGGAACCCAGAATGGACGAGATGTAGTACCGGCTGGAGCCAATGCGCATCTTGTCCTGCTGGGAAAAGTAGCGGGTCACGGGCTGGATGTTGGTGGGGTCCATGGTGTACATCTCATTGCGGGTGAACACCTGCTCAAAGCCCGGCTGCTCCAGTGCCCAGCGCAGGATCTGCGCCATATCGTAGCAGCTGGTGTAGTGGTCGTCGTCACTGATGCCGTGAGGGTTTGCAAAGTGGGTGTGCGCAAGGCCCAGCTCTTCTACCCGCGCATTCATCTTTGCCACGCCGTCCGCGATGGTGCCCTCTCCCACATATTCGGCCAGCAGGTTCGCGCCGTCGTTGGCGCTGGCCATCTGGGTGGCATACAGTGCATCGGTCAGGGGCACTTCTTCGCCCTCGCGCAGGGCAATGTGACTGGAATCGGTGCCTGCCAGCGAGTAAACATCCTCGTGGGTCACGGTGAGCTTTATATCATCCCAGTTCCCCTGCGCCTTTTCGCAGGCAAGGCCCAGCGTCATCACCTTGGTGATGGATGCCGGGTGCAGCTCTTCGTTCATATTCTGCTGTGCCAGCACAAGGCCGGTGTCTGCATCGATGATGCAGTAAGCGCGGGTGGCACCAAGGGCAGGGCCAGCCGCCGCTGCCCCCGGCACGAACACGCAGATCATAAGCAGCACAACGCACAGCGCCGCTGTCAGTTTTTTCATCTGGTTTTTCTCCATTGAGCGTTTTTCTGCCCGTCGTACTGCACCGGCAAAGCATCAGATAATAGTATACCACACTTTGCCCCGGCTGAAAAGACATTCACGCGTCGTGATTTCCCAGCAGCACCGGCTGCAGCTGCCGCCCGGCCAGCGCAGCGTCCAGTGCAGCGGGCAGACGGGCAAAGTCCGCCTTCAGGCTGTTGGGCTTGTGGGTGGGGTCATCCTGCCCGTAGGGCACAAAATAGTAGTGCTTGCGCTGGTAGAGCCGGGCCATGTTCTCCCCCGATGCGCCCAGCCCGTCGTTTGTGGAAACGCCCACCACCACCGGGCATCCCACCCGCAAAAGGCTTTTTGCCGCCAGCGTTACCGGCGTATCGGAAAGCCCCGCCGCCAGCCTTGCCAGCGTGGCCCCGGTGCAGGGCGCGATCACCAGTGCACTGACCAGCTTTTTAGGGCCAAGCGGCTCCACGGCCTGCAATGTGTCCAGCACTGCGTGGCCGGTAAGGGCTTCCAGCCGTTCCTGCCAGAACTGCCCGGTGCCAAAGCGGGTATCCTGCTTTGCGGCAAAGCTCATGATGGGCAGCAGCTCCCAGCCCTGTTCTGTCAGCTGCTGCGCTGCCGCAAGCGCCGCTTCCAGTGTGCAGAAGCTGCCGCACACCGCAAATGCAATGCGTCCTTTTTTCTGCGTGCTCATGTGTGTTCCTCCCGCTCCTGCAAAATGGTCAGCACGGTGCGTGCCACCGCTTCCCCGGCCGTGTCCGGCGCACAGGCGGCGGGCAGGCTGAGCGCATGGATGGCCTTGCAGCCCAGCCGCTGCGCCGCAGCAAAGTCGGTGCCGCCGGGCTTCGATGCCAGATCCACGATCAGGCTGCCGGGCCGCAGAGCCGCCAGCACCGGCTCGGTCAGCACCGGGGCCGGGATGGTGTTCACCACCGTATCAAAGGCCGGAGCCAGCGCGGCCAGCCGGGCAAGCTCTGCACCCCGCAGACCAAGGCTCTCGGCCAGCGCACGCTGTTCGGCGCGCCGGGCACAGACAGTCACATTTGCCCCCAGTGCCGCCAGCCGCGCCCCCAGCGCCTGCCCCACCGGGCCAAAGCCCAGCAGCAGAAGGTTTGTGCCCCACAGGGTACGGGTGCGCTCGGCCAGCAGGATGCCAATGCAGCCCTCCGCCGTAGGGATGGCATTGTACACCGTCAGCTCCGGTCGGGCAAAGTAATCCACCAGCTCCACGCCAGCTTCCTGTGCGATGGTCTTTGCCTGAACTGAGAGCCTGCCGCCCAGTGCCACCGCGCCGGGTTTTGCGGCCCGCAGCAGCTCTGCCAGCGGGGTGCGGGCCGCATCCAGCGGCAGAGGCAGCAGGATATAATCTGCCAGTGCAACCTGTTCGGCTCCGCCCACCGCATAACCTGCCCGTTCCAGCACCCGGCCTGCCGCCGCCTGCCGGGCATCGGTGCCCACCACCGCAAACAGCTTTTTCGCTTCCATGCCGCATCCCCCTTTGCCTGCTCGTGGGCCATCCTATGCAGGAGAAATATTTGTTGTGAAAAAACTCCTCCAGCTTTCGCCGGAGGAGTTTTTTATCACGATTATAGAATGCGCCGCCCTGACATCCGGCACATCTTTTATTTTACGAACTTTGCCACAGCACGGGCTACGATGCCGCCCAGAATGCCGGAGACAAGGAACTCGGCCACGCCCTGCACGCCGACCAGCAGCACCACGAACATGAAGGGGTTCGCAGCACCCTTGACCGACACCAGATTCTGCACGTAATCGCAGCCGTAGAAGGCCAGCACGATGTAGCCCATGAAGAACAGGGTGTTGAGGGCCGGGGCACACATGGCGCTGAGGATGTAGCTCCAGGTGCCGGGCTTGTCAAAGCGCTTCAGGCTGCTGAAGATCAGGCCGCAGCACAGGCCCATCAGCACGCGCATACCCACGCACAGGATAAAGGTGTTCACAGGGCTTACCTGAAACAGCGCACCCGTCATAGCGGAAGCACCGGTGATGGCATCGTAGAAGCTCACTGCGCCGAACACACCGCCCAGCAATGCGCCCACAGCGGGGCCCATGGTGATGGCACCCACTGCAATGGGAAGGGTCAGGAAGCTCATGTACAGCGGGCCCACAGGCACACTGCCCAGACCCACCATCTTCATGACCAGCTCAATGGCAACCAGCAGCGCCACACGGGTAAGAGTTTTCGTATTTTTCATATTCAGTTTTCCTCCTGCTGCCGTTCCGCCCTATACGTCGGATACGGCGCAAACCTGCCCGCTCTATGCGGGTTTTAAAGTAAATATTCAAATAATTTGGAGCGCGTTTTGTCAGGGCGTGTTCCAATGGAAATGGCTGTTTTGGGGGTCAGTGGTCGCACGGGAAGCGGATGCCCGCATTGCGGCGGGCCACCGTGAGCACACGGCTCACCGCGATGGTGGTATCCTGCATCCGGCCGCACAGCTCCTGATCTCCGCTCTCCAGCGCACGGGCAAAGGCTTCAAACTCTGCCGCCTGCCGGGGCCTGCCGCCATTCAGGTTATAGTGCTCTTCCTTGCCCTCGTTAGGGTGGAAGGTGATGCCGCCGCAGCAGTTGGCGGTGGACTTCTGCAGGATATAGCCCTTCGTGCCCTGAATGATGTACCGGGCCGGGGCCGCGCAGTCCTTGGCGGCGATGCTCACGGCCTTGAAGCCGCTGTAATCCATGGTCAGGATGCCGCTGGTGTCGATGCCGCGCTCCATGTTGGCGGTATATTTGGCCTGATTCGGCTCCCCGAACAGGCCCACGATGTAGCTTACATTATATACGCCAAGATCCATCAGGGCACCGCCGGCACAGGCCGGGTCAAAGGCAGGCTGTACATCGCCTGCACAGAAGGCATCGTACCGGCTGGAATACTGGCTGAAATTGCACTGTACCAGCTTCACGGTGCCAATGCGGGGCAGCAGCTCCCGGATCTTTGCGTAGTTTTCAAGGTACTGGGTGGTGATGGCTTCAAACAGGAACACCTTTTTGTGCCGTGCCAGATTTACCAGTTCTTCCGTCTGGGCCGCCGTGGGTGCCAGCGGCTTTTCCACAATAACATGTTTGCCTGCTTCCAGCGCCACGCGGGCATAGCGCACATGCTGCAGGTTCGGCACTGCAATGTACACCACATCCACCCACTGCAGCAGTTCCAGAAAATTGGTGGTGTGCTGCGGCACGCCGTACTGGCCGCAAAGGCTCTGAGCCAGCTCGGCGCTGCGCTCGGTGCTGCAGATGGCCTGCACCGTAAAAGGCGTGTGCTCTGCAAGCCATGGCAAAAATTCCCGCACGATCTTGCCCGTGCCAAGAATGCCTAATTTCATCTGATTTTTCTCCCCATCCTGTCGTTGGTCAGCCTACCAGCGCTTCCGGCTCGCGGCGGGTGCGCTTTTTGGGGTAGGTGCGCTGTTTTGCATGGCCGTGCTGGTTCTGCCGGCCATAGTGCCTGCCGCCGCCCGCACTGTGGTGCTGCGGCTGGGACGCATTGAGCTGGTACAAAAGGGCAAGTCCCTTCATCAGCAGCTCCGGGTCGTAGGTCAGCGGGTGGCGGCACAGCGGTGTCACATACTTTGCCAGCCCTCCTGTTACCACCAGAGTGGCCGGACGGCCCAGCTCTTCCTCAATGCGCTGCACCATGCCGTCAATGAGCACAGCCGTGCCCATCACGGAGCCGGACAGCATGCATTTTTCGGTGTTGGTACCAATGGCGCTTTTGGGCGAGCCAAGATGCACCTGCGGCAGCTGGGCACAGCGGTCGCCCAGTGCCCGCAGCCCGGTGGAAAGCCCCGGGCAGATGACACCGCCCCGGAACACGCGGTTCTCGTCCACCACATTAAAGGTCGTGGCAGTGCCAAGATCCACCGTGACCACCGGCAGCGGAAAATTTGCCGCCGCATAAGCCGCATCCACAAGGCGATCCTTGCCCACGGCGTGGGGTTCATCCACGCCCATGGTCAGTCCGGTTCGGATCTCCGGCGAAACGATGACCGGCTTCCTGCCGGTGTAATGACGGGCGCACTCAGCCAGTGCCCCGGTGATCTGGGGCACCACGCTGGTGAGCACAGCGCCCTCAAAGCGCATGGGGCGCTCAGGATGGCGGCGGTGCGCAAAAATTTTATCCATTTCGACACGATATTCTGCAGCCGTGCGGGTGCGCACCGTGTCCATGCGCGCCACAAAGCATACACGTCCGTCCCGAATGCCCCCAAGGGCGACGGTGGTGTTGCCTATATCAATGGCTAAGATCATAATTCTGTTTTCCCTTTATAACGCGGCAGTATCCGGCAGGACGGCGGAGAAAGCTCCCCGATGGCCTGCCCCTCACCGCAGTCTGTCTATTCTTTGTCAAGCTGTATTTTACCGCATTTTGTCCCCAGTTACAAGCCTGTACAAAGATTTTGTTGTGCTGGCGGAACTTTTGCATTATACTAAGGTAAGAAATGTGGAAACAGTACGTTTTTGCAGGAGGTTTTACCAATGGATCTGAACGGAAAATGCGTCCTTCTGGGCGTAAGCGGCGGCATTGCCGCCTATAAAATGGCCAACGTGGCCAGCGCACTGCGCAAGCTGGGAGCCGATGTGGAGGTCATCATGACCAAAAATGCGACCCAGTTCATCACCCCTGTTACATTTGAAACGCTTACCGGCCACAAGTGCATGGTGGATACCTTTGACCGGGATTTCAAGTTTGAAGTCACCCACATCTCGCTGGCAAAAAAAGCCGATGTGATCCTTGTCGCCCCGGCCACTGCCAACGTCATCGCCAAGATGGCCCACGGCATCGCCGATGATATGCTCACCACCACAGTGCTGGCTGCAAAGTGCCCCAAGCTCGTTTCTCCGGCCATGAATACCGGAATGCTGGAAAACCCCATCACGCAGGATAATATCGCCACGCTGGAACGCTACGGCTTCACGGTGATCCCCTCCGAGAGCGGCGTGCTGGCCTGCAAGGATGTTGGCAGCGGCCGTCTGCCTAAGGAAGATGTGCTGATCGAGTATATCCTGCATGCCATTGCCCGGCCCAAAGATCTTGCCGGTCTGCGCATTGCCGTCACCGCCGGCCCCACGCAGGAGCCGCTGGACCCGGTGCGCTACCTCACCAACCATTCCACCGGCAAGATGGGCTATGCCCTTGCCCGTGCCGCCGCCATGCGCGGCGCGGATGTCACCCTTATCCACGGCGAGACTGCCCTGCAGCCGGTCAAGTTTACCACCGATGTGCCCGTGACCACTGCTCAGCAGATGTACGAAGCCGTCACCAGCCGCTTTGATGCTACGGATGTGCTCATTATGGCCGCTGCCGTGGCCGACTACCGCCCCGCTGCCGTGGCAAACGACAAGATCAAAAAAAAGGACGGCGACATGTCCATCCCTCTGGAACGCACGCCGGATATTCTGGGCACCATCGGCCCCAAAAAGACCCACCAGTTCCTGTGCGGTTTTTCCATGGAGACCCGCGATCTTGTGGAAAACTCCTCTGCAAAGCTGACCAAAAAGAATCTGGACATGGTGGTTGCCAACAACCTGAAAGTGGCCGGTGCCGGTTTTGGTGTGGACACCAATGTAGTCACCCTCATTACCCCGGACGGCACCCGTGAGCTGCCGCTGATGAGCAAGGCCGATGTGGCCGATGCCATTCTGGATGAAATTTTAAAACGCCGCTCCCAGTGAGAAAAAGTGGCTGTCGCATGTGCAACAGCCACTTTTTTATTTTTCCTTCCGTGCAAACACGATGCCAATGGTACCCGGGCCGGAATAGCCGCCGATGGTGGTGCCGATGTCTGTCTCGTGGCATTCCTTGAAGCTGCCGTATTTCTTCAGCCCCGCCTTCACTGCGTCCATGCAGCCGGGCTTCGGCTGGCAGGAGGAGATGAACACAAGGCTGTCCTCGATGTCGTCGCGTTCCACCAGACGGTCGGTGATGTACTTGCCCACGCAGATGGGCAGGCTGCCGCGGTATTTTTTGACTACCTTCAGTTCGCCGTCGATCACTTCCAGTGCGGGCTTGATGCCCAGCAGGTTTGCCCCGAAGGCCAGCACACCGGAGCAGCGGCCGCTCTTGGCCATAAAGTCCAGCCGGTCCAGTACAAAGCTCAGCTCTACCCGTTTGGCAAGGCTCTGCAGCCGCATCGTAATGTTGCGGGGGGGCAGGCCATCTGCAGCCCACTTGGCCGCTTTCAGCACCAGATAGCCCTGCCCGGTACAGATATTCTGGCTGTCCACCACATAGACATTCTCGAATTCGCCTGCCGCCAGCTTCGCATTCTGGAAGCAGGACGAAAGCTTGCTGCTGACCGAAATATGGATCACCGCATCGCACTCTTTGGCAAACGGCTCAAAAAATTCGGTATATTCCACCAGATTTGCGGCGGCGGATTTGGGCATTTTGCCGCCCGCATTCACATAGGCAAACACATCTGCCGGGTGGATCGTTACGCCGTCCAGATAGCTATCCTCGCCCATCAGAATGTGCATGGGCATCAGGGCAATGTCCCACTGTGCCAAAAGCTCTTCGGACAGGTCGCAGGTGCTGTCCGCTGTGATCTTGATTCTCACATTATTTCTCCTTTTATAAAACCGTTCTGCATCCTCTGTCGGCCGCACCGACGATCCCTTAAAAAATTGTCCTTTTCTATTTTACCACAGATGATTCAAAGTTGTTAAGTATTTTGGAAAGGCAAATGTAAATCTTTTATGAAGCAGTTCCCGGTTTCGGTTTTCTTGTACACTTATCACAAATTCCGAATTGGATTTATGGTTCTTTCCGAAAATTCGGGTTTACCTGTTTATTTTGTCCGCCAAAAATTATATAATAAGATGTATCCTAATAGAATGGATTGAATCGGTCTGCTCTGCGGCCGTTATTTATTTGGAGGTTGCCTTATATGTTCATGTACACCGATTACAACCAGCACCTGCTGGACAATGTAAAAAAGATCCACTTCATCGGCTGCGGCGGCAGCGGCATGTATCCGCTCATCCAGATCCTTGCCGCAAAAGGCTACGAGATCTCCGGCAGCGATGTGCTGGATGGCAGCATCATCCGCTACGAGCGTGAGATGGGTGTCAAGGTCAGCCTGGGTCACAGCGCCGATAATGTGATCGGCACCGACATGGTGGTCTACTCTGCCGCCATTTCCAAAGATAACGTGGAACTGAATGCCGCTGCCTCCTACGGCATCCCCACCATCGAGCGCAGCGTTCTGCTGGGTTACGTGAGCCGCCTGTACAAACAGAGCATCTGCGTCTCCGGCACCCACGGCAAGACCACCACCACTTCCATGATCACCACCGCGCTGGAGCTGGCAGGCCGTGATCCCTCTGCAGTCATCGGCGGCAAGCTGCCCCTCATCGGCGGCTACGGCAAGGCCGGCAGCGGCCAGAGCGTGGTCATTGAGGCCTGCGAGTACCATGAGACCTTCCTGCAGCTGACCAGCACGGTGGGCGTCATCCTGAACATCGACAATGACCATCTGGAATATTACGGCACGATGGGTCAGCTCAAGCTTGCGTTCCAGAAGTTTGCGCTGCTGTCCCGCACCGTTGTGTTCAACATGGACGATAAAAACACGATGGATGTCGTCAACTCCATCGACCGCCCGGTGCTGAGTTTCGGCATCAAAGAGGAGGAGGCCCGCTTCCATGCCGTCAACATCGGCGAGTATAAGCCCGGCTTCTTTGAGTTTGATGTGCTTGAGCTGGGCGAGTTCTTTGCCCACATCAGGCTTGGTGTGCCCGGCTACCACAACATTTACAATGCGCTGGCCATGTGCTGCTGCGTGCGTCCGCTGGGTCTCAAGCCCGAGGATGCCGTCCGCGCAGCGGAAGAATTCCACGGCACCGGCCGCCGGTTTGAAATTAAGGGTGAGTGCAACGGCGCGGTCATTGTGGATGACTACGCCCACCATCCCACCGAGCTGGCCGCCACGCTGGCCACGGCTAAGGAGATGGGCTATGACCGTGTGATCGCGGTGCATCAGCCGTTTACCTACAGCCGCACCAAGATGCTGATGGACGAATTTGCCAAGGTGCTGCGCGCCGCTGATCAGGTTGTGCTGCTGCCCATCATGGGCGGCCGCGAGAAGGATGACGGCAGTGTCAAGAGCGAGGATCTTGCCGCCAAGCTGCCCGGCAGCGTTGTGGTCAGCGGGCTGGAGGGTGCCGCCGACTGGGTAAAGAAAAACGCCAAGAAGGGTGATCTCGTCGTCTGCATGAGCTGCGGCGATCTGTACAAGGCTGCCGACATGATGGTAGAAAAATAAGGTCTGATGACAGGCTGTCCGGGCGGGCGGCCTGTTTTTTGGTGGAGTGGCTTCCCCCCCCTCGGGGGAAGCTGTCAGCGACCCCGCTCGCTGACTGATGAGGGCAAGGTCCGCTGCGGCAGCCAGTGAACGGGCAACCCCCGGAGGGCCGCCCCTCATCCGACCTCGGGCGGGGCCTCGGCCACCTTGCCATTGCCACCCGCTTTATGCTACAATACAAACAAACATTATATAAAGGAGACCACCCCTTATGAATCAACACTATCTCCAGCTCTACGCTGATTTTATCGTCAAGGTGGGCGTCAATGTGCGCCCGCGCCAGAATTTCATTGTCCGCTGCCCGGTCACGATGCCGGACTTTGCCCACGCCTGTGTCCGCGCAGGCTATGAGGCCGGTGCCAAGACCGTTGTGGTCCGCTGGGAGGATGACAAGCTGACCCGCCTGCAGATGGAAATGGCCGCTGAGAGCGACCTGTGCGCCATGAAGCCCTACGAGCTGCGCAGCTACCTCGACTATGCCGAGGACCCGGACGGCTGCTGCACGCTGGCCATCCATGCCGAAGACCCCGAGGCGCTGGCCGGGCTGGATGCCGGCAAGCTGAACCGCGTCAACCTCGCCCGCCGCACCTTTATGAAGCCTTGGCAGGCCTACACGATGAACGACCGCGTGCAGTGGTGCGTGGCCGCCGTTCCCGCCCCGGGCTGGGCTGCCAAGGTGTTCCCGGACCTGCCGCTTGAGGAGGCTGTTGAGAAGCTGTGGGCGCTGATCTTTGATGTCTGCCGCGTATCGACCGGTGACCCCGTAACCGCATGGAAGGAGCATGTTGCCCGCACCAAGGCCCGCCGCGACCGGATGAATGAGCTGAACCTCGACCGTATTCACATGACGAGCGCCAACGGCACCGATCTGACCGTGGGTCTGGCCGACAAGGCCAGCTGGGAGAGCGCCGGCAGCAGGAACGAGAAGGGCGTGGAGTTCCTGCCCAACATCCCCACCGAAGAGGTCTTCACCGCGCCCCACAAGGACAAGGTGAACGGCGTTGTCTACGGCACCAAGCCCTACGTCTTCAACGGCCAGCTCATCAAGGGCTTCCATGTCACCTTCCAAAACGGCAAGGTCGTGGAGCATGGCGCTGAGAAGAACGCCGAGCTGCTGGCCGAGCTGCTGACCACCGATGAAAACGCCAACCGCATCGGTGAGATCGCACTGGTGCCCGCGTCCAGCCCTATCAACGGCAGCGGGGTTCTGTTCTATAACACACTGTTTGATGAAAATGCCGCCTGCCATATCGCCTTCGGCGATGGCTACCCGACCAACATCAAGGGTGGCTCCGCCATGAGCCGGGACGAGCTGCTGGCAAAGGGCCTGAACAGCTCCGCCATCCATGAGGATGTCATGGTCGGCGCGCCCGACACCCATGTCGTTGGCGTGACCAAGAGCGGCGAGGAGATCACGATTTTTGAAAACGGCGAATGGGCGTTCTAAGCCGCACCCCTGCGCCGATCGACTGTGACCGCCCGGCATCTGCCGATTTTTTGCGGGTGCTGGCGGCGTGGGCCGTGGGGGCGTTCCACATATGGCAGCAAAGCTGGTACAGCCGCCCCGCTGCGGAGCATTGGCTGCGGGCGGGCAGCGTTGGGGTGGACTTCCTCGTTATGCTGTCGGCGTTCTGCCTGTTCCTGCCGTGGGCCAATGCGGCAGCGCAGGGCAGACCGCTGCCGCA
>OOCI01002401.1_pt1 | contig 11603 bp, 10 predicted proteins | sample 1671761 | NCBI WGS metagenome assembly OOCI01 (sample SAMN06348190, study PRJEB24527) | human gut metagenome | biome: human gut; feature: ankylosing spondylitis patient; material: feces | host: Homo sapiens | place: China | collected 2015-10
TAAATTAGAGGGGAGTTAAAGGAGTTATCGCTCCCTATGGTCGCTGAGGAGTTAAGACAACAGTCTTTTTGGCGTAGTTTTTAAGCAGCAAGACATACGTCTTAACTCCTTTAACTCCTTAACTCCTTTAACTTCCTGATAAGCGAAAGTTCAGTATAAATGCAGCGTGAAAAGCATACTGCACTTAACTGCGAATTTTTTTTTCTCAGTTAGGAAAAATTATTTCCCCAGTTGGGCAGATTCATTTTCCCAACTGAGAAGCCGTTTTTCGGCAATTCTTGTATGAATATACTTGCGCTGTAAGAACACGTCATTGCCCCGGATGATTTTGCAAGACAAGGGGAAGCATCACGCTCCCCAAACCTCCTCGGCGATTTCTCGCACAAGATCCAACTTGGCCCACTGCTCTGCCTCCGTCAGTTTGTTGCCTATCTCGCAAGAAGCAAAACCACACTGAGGACTCAGGCTGAGACGCTGGAGAGGAAGATACTTCGCCGCCTCATGAATGCGGGCTATGACTGTGGCCTTGTCCTCGAGCACAGGCGACTTGCTGGTTATCAGACCAAGAACCACCTTCTTGCCTTCAGCCACATACCGCAGAGGCTCGAAGCCACCCGAACGCTCATCGTCGTATTCAAGATAGAAGGTGTCGGCATCCTCGCGGGCAAAGAGATAAGGAGCCACAGCATCATAGGCGCCCTTCGTGGCATAGCATGAATGATAGTTGCCACGGCACACGTGCGTGTTGACGGTCAGCCCCTCGGGCTTTCCCTCTATGGAGAGGTTGTTGACCTTCAGATATTGCAGGGCCTCGTGTTCCAGGGTAAAGCCCGTGCCTGCCATAGACTTCCAAAAATCGTCATCTACAATCATGCCCCAGGTACAGTCGTCCAACTGTACAGTTCGACAGCCTGCTGCATAGATCTCGTGGAAGAATGTGCGATAGGCCTTGGCAATGTCTTCTATCAGTTCTGTGGTATTGGGATAAAACTGACGGGTGTTCTCGGCATTCTTTCCTCGGAACAGTTCTGCCAGAAACTGTGCCGGTGCCGGTACAGTCTGCTTGGCCTCTACGCCCTCCTCCTCAAACTGCTTCACAAACAAGAAATCTTTGATGAAGGGATGGTTCTCGCCTGTTATCTTTCCTGTAAGACGGAGGGAGCCTTTCGTGGTTTCCTCGCCATGAAACTGATAACCATGATCCAACTCTATGTGCTCTACGCCGCCAAATCCCCACATAAAGTCGAGATGCCAATAGCTGCGACGAAACTCGCCATCTGTAATATAGCGCAATCCGTGCGCCTTCTGCTGTCTGACCACTTCTGTGATAAGCCGGTCTTCAATGTGACGAAGTTCTACTGCCGAAATCTGTCCCTCGGCAAACTTTACTCTGGCTTCCTTCAACTCTGCTGGGCGCAAATAGCTGCCCACTGCCTCAAAATGTTGATTTCTCACGTTGCTCATGTTTTTATTTCCCTTTCTTTAATATTATGTGTAATGATGACTGTCTGCATCCTGCCCCACTGACGGCAGAAATGCTTCTTTTTCGGCTGCAAAGGTAGAAAGAAGAATTTTATCCGCCAAATATTCTTCATAATTCAGAAAAATATGCTAACTTTGCAGTTAGAATAATCGATACACAGAATATTATTCTGTAAAAAATGCACATTTAAAGAAGAATAGATTATGGCAACAGAAGAAAAACTCGACGACATAGACATCAAGATACTGAAGTTGCTGCAACAGAACTCCCGGCTCACCGTCAAGGAACTTGCAGCAAGAGTACACCTTTCGCCCTCGCCTACCTTTGAACGTCAGAAACGACTGGAACGGGAAGGATACATACAGCGATATGGAGCCATCGTCGACCATCACAAGATGGGGCACAACGTCATCGTGCTATGCAATATCCGACTGAAGCAGCACACTCACGACCTGATACAGCAATTCATGGACACCGTGCAGAACATAGACCAGATAACGGAATGCTACAACACCACGGGCGACTATGATTTTCAGATCAAAGTGTATGCACACGACATGAAAGACTATCAGGACTTCATGCTCAACACCCTCGGCAACATTGACTGCATAGGCAGTCTTCACAGTATCATCGTCATTGGCGAAATAAAAGACTCGCATTACATCCCGGCAAGCAGATTGTTGGCGAAGACACTCCTCCTTCTGTGCATCATGCTCTCTTCGCTGTTCTGTATGCCCTTGAAAGCACAGAACCCAGGCGAGACTGTCACAGAGCAAAGCATCAGCAAAAAGGGAGAAAAACATTACTTTTATGCCGTGCCCATTCCCGACAACATCTTCAGCATGATGAAGGGAAAAACATACAAGAAGAATTGTACTGTGCCACGAAGCGAGTTGCGCTATCTGCGCTGCCTGCACACCGACAAGGAAGGCAGGAGCATTGTGGGAGAAATGGTGGTCAACAAAGCCATAGCCAACGATGTGCTCGACATTCTGTACAAACTCTACCGGGCAAAATATCCGATAGAACGAATGCGGCTCATCGACTATTGGAACGCAGATGACGAACGGGCCATGAGAGCCAACAACTCATCGTGCTTTAACTTCAGGTTTATCTCGCATACCCACACCGTATCAAAGCACGGCAGAGGAATGGCTGTAGACATCAACACCCTCTACAACCCCTACCACAAAAGGCTCAAGAACGGAAAGACCGTAACAGAACCAGCCACAGCCCGTCCTTATCTCGACCGCAGTAAGAAACACGCATACATGATTCAAAGGGGCGACTTATGCTATCGCCTTTTCAAGGAAAAAGGATTCAGATGGGGTGGCGACTGGAAGCACAGCAAAGACTATCAGCACTTCGAGAAATAACAAAATTTTACCCACGCACTCTGAATCAGAAATTCAACAGCACGTGGGTAAAAGCTTCAAACAAGATGCTTAGTTGTACCAAATAGAATTATATTCTCTACGATCATCTTCTTCGTTGTAGATGTTCTCATACTCCAGGTTCTTTGCCTCGAATGCTTCTAATGACTTTTTCATAATCCACCCTCCTATATGTTAAAGTTAATAATCTGCTTTGTGATTGCAAATATAGGAAAAAAACAGAGTCACCTTGTCAATAATTCAGAAAAGTTGTGTATTTTTGCAGCATTGTAATATATATGAAAATTCTCATTATCAAGCCACGCATGAAACTATCAAATACTTTCAACCGACTAAGATGGCGACACTGGTTGCTCCTGTCGTTGCTCGTCCTCGTTCTCGTCATTAAGTGGAGCCCATACTTAGGCTACATTTACACCTTATATATATACAGCACCATCGGGAGAATACTATCTCCCTTTTCGGGCATTTTCCCGTTTGCCATAGGCGACATCTTCATCGCCCTCAGCATCGCATGGGTCATTCTTTATCCTCTCTACGAGATTGTCCTTCGCAAACGACTTGCCCGCCGTTACGCCTTCCTGGCAGCTAAAGGGAACAGTTATCCCAAGACAAAGACGGTGTGGGGAAGAGTGGCAGAATATCTGCTGTGGATATACGTATGGTTCTACATGACCTGGGGACTCAACTACTCGCAGCCCAACATCTATCAGCGCACAGGCATGAAACCAGCAGAAGTAGATAAGGACAAGCTACGCGAGTTTGCCTATCGCTACGCCGACAGCCTCAACTTATTGAGTGAAGAACAAAGAGTGAAGAGTGAAGAACAGGAAAGTGAAGAGTGGAAACGAAGAGTGAGTGATGCGATTCTGAATGTATATGAGAAGATGGGACAACGAGAAGGCATCAATGCTCCCTTCAATCCTCATCCCCATGCCAAGACGATGGTGTTCACACCCTTCAGTTCGATGGTTGGTGTAACAGGCAGCATGGCACCCTTCTTCTGCGAGTTTACCCTCAACGGCGACATTCGCCCCCACGACTATCCCGCCATCTATGCACACGAATATGCTCATTTCTTAGGAATAGCCCATGAGGGCGAAGCCAACTTCTACAGCTATATTGTCTGCACTTCATCAACCAACCAAGCAGTAAGGTTCAGCGGATATTACCACATCTTCTTCCATGTGCTCCACAATGTCTTCGATATCTTAGGCGAAAAGGAGGGAGAGAAATTCCTGAACCATATCCGGCCCGAGATCATCCGGCTGGCAAAGGACGACCGCCACTACTGGCTCAGCAAGCGAAGCAAGGTGCTTGATGCTGCACAAGACTTCGTCTTCGACCTTTACCTCAAGGGCAACAACGTTTCTGAAGGCAGAAAAAGCTATTCGGGTGTTGTCGCCCTGATATTGGCATGGGAAGATCGCAGCATTGCCCATTAAGCCAATGCTGCCGATATTTTTTTTGTTCTACTTTCGCATTTTTTCAGCATCTTACATATTGCCACCTCTTGGCGCTCTTCTTGCCCCAGGTTTGCCTCCATTCTGCTTACCCTTCTGCGCAAAGCGCTTCATCATCTGTCGCTCTATCTCATAGACACGCTGTATCTGGTTCTGAGTAAGGAACTGAGAGTATTTCTTGTAATACTTCTGACGGATGTTGAGAATCTTCTCGCTCATCTCGAAACGCTGCTTTATCTGCTGCTCGGTCTGCGCCTCAGAGCCTCCCCTGTTGCGGCGGGGACGAGGTCCAAGAGCCCATATCTCTTTCTGGCACTGGGTGTAAGTGTCAATAAACTGACTTTTTGTCTTCTCATCGAGAGCCAGGTCGTAGGCAATGTGCTGTGCCTGTTTTTCAGCCAACTGCTCGCGAGAGATGCGCTGCTTCTTAGTAGGAGCCTGAGCTGACGTACTGATACTGAATGTAAGCATGGCAGCAGCCATGAACATGATACTTAATAACTTTTTCATACCTTCAAAATTTTAATATGTTTGTTACTGTTTTTCGTCAAATGTTAAGGAACACATCATCCTGGTAAGCATCCAGGAGAAAAGCCTGGTCGGCAGACGACAACTGAGCGAAAGCCTGATCTACAGCCTGCAAATCGCTGTCTGCCTGTGAGGAGCGAGAAGCAGAGAAGTCCATATTGACAACAAAGAGCAAAGCCACCGATGCAGCTGCAGCCAGGGCTGCACTCCATATCACCTTAAGGACCGGGCGCTTTTTCTGCTCCACGACAACAGGCTGGGAAGTGTCGTTCTTTACAGCTTCAAGGATGTTTGACTCCATGTCCTTCAAGAAGCCATCTGGAGTAGAGTAAGGCATACGTTTGCCCACCTGTTTGAAATCGAACTTTGTATCCATAATTTTAATCATTTGAATTCATGTACTTGATAATTTTCTCTTTGGCAACATGATAGCATGCCTTGATGCTGGTTGGTGTGGAATCAGCCACACGGGCGATTTCGTCGAATCCCAACTCATCATAGTATCGCATATTGAACGCCAGCTGCTGCTTGGGTGGAAGCGAGAGAATGGCCTTCTGCAATTTCACCGCCACCTTGTCTCCGTAGTCTATATAGTTGTCGGCAGCAAGAAGTGCCACTCCTGTGGTTTCCGCCTCCATAGAGACAACTTCCTGCCTCCGCTTGCCGATGATCCGCAAAGCCTCGTTGGTGGCAATACGATAGATCCAACTGCGAAGAGAACTGTCGCCACGATACTGGTCGAAGGAACGATAGATTCTCACAAATGTCTCTTGCGAGGCATCCTGTGCATCATCGTGCGATACCACCAGTCGGCGTATGTGCCAATAGACGGCTTCCTGATATTTAGCCATCAGCATGCGAAACCCGTTATCAGGACATGCCTTCAGCGTTTCTACTATGTCTTTGTCGTCCGCTCTCATAGGTGTGTCAATATTATGGCTTGTCGCTTCTCATTTTCTTTATCTCCAACATCTTACTCTTTTCACATGCTTGTGGTGCTTCTTGCAGGGGCATCCACATTTCTTTACCACAACGGTTGCGACAGGACGCACATGATGGCGATGCATACGATTGTGTCCGGGACGGGCAGAAGCCGTGCTACAAGCCAAAGCCACAAGGGTAACTATCATTGTTTTCTTCAAATCGAATATTGCATTCATAATTCTCATTTTTTATAGGGTGAATACTCATATTACCTCACTCACGTCCTTCAAACGGGCCCGTTTTGATAAACGTTACACTGATAAGACCTTATAGAGGCAGAAAGGTAAAAATAAAAAGTGAGAAAAATGCAAAAAATAATGCTTTTTTACTTTTTGAAGAGACAAAATGCCCACGAATGACTATTTTTTGTTACTTTTGCACCACACTTCATGAGTGACAACAAAGAAAATCATGACAGACTACAGAAGTATGATAGACCGCTGTTACATAGAAATTATCAATACATGCAACCTGAACTGCCACTTCTGCCCCAAGCACAACAGAGCGAAGAGACAGCTTACGGCAGAAGAGTTCGACTTGCTCACCAGTAAGTTGAAAGGCAAGGTGTGTTTCCTCTACTTCCATCTCATGGGAGAGCCCCTGCTCCACCCGCTCCTGCCACAATTCATCACTCTGGCAAGAGAGCGTGGTTTCAAAACCGTGCTTACCTCCAACGGCACCCTTCTGCATCGGGCCATGGAACTCTTAGACACGCTGCCCCATAAGATTCAACTCTCAGTCCACTCGCACGAGAGCAATGCACAAGGCAGACTGTCCGACTATATGGATGAGGTGATGCGCTTCTCCACTCAGGCAGCAGCCAAAGGCACCTGTATGGTGTTGCGCCTATGGAACCAGGGAGGCATGAACCAAGAGAACGAAGAGGTGATGAGCCTCATCGAGAAGTACGTGCCTAAGCCTTGGAAAGAGCGCCCCGACGGATTCCGCCTCAGCGACAATCTCTACTTGGAGTTTGACAGAAAGTTCGAGTGGCCCAACTTCGACAACAAAGAAGAAGGACAGGAAACAGGCAACAGCGAGGAAGCCAAAAGTAACGTCAAGGGAAGAGAGGTGTTCTGCAAGGCACTTATCAAGCAGATAGGTGTGCTGGCAGACGGAAGCCTCGTGCCCTGCTGCCTCGACCATAACGGCGATGTCGTGCTGGGCAACCTCTTCCATCAGTCGCTCGAAGATATTCTCTCCTCGCCAAGGGCTACGGCATTGATAGAGGGTTTCAAACATCATCATGCCTCGGAAGCACTTTGCCGCGACTGCGAGTCGGCACTGGCACGAAACAGCTTCCGAGGCAAAGCAAGAAAACAGATATAAGACAAAAAACAGACATGAAAGAAGTATTAATCGTAAGCATCGGCAGCTTCTTTGGAGGCGGCCTGAGATATTGGATTTCCAAGATGGTGCAGTCGTGCATCCTCATAGCTTTCCCCTTCGGCACCATGACAGTAAACGTGTTGGGCTGCTTCATCATCGGATTTCTCTCCGGCATTTCGTGGAATGGCGGCGGATGGATGAATCCCTCCACCAAGTTGCTGCTCACCACAGGCTTCTGCGGTGGCTTCACCACCTTCTCCACCTTCATGAACGAAGGTTCATCGCTGATGAAGGATGAGCAATATCTCTACATGATGCTCTATCTCTTCGGCAGCCTCATCCTTGGCCTCATCGCCGTGATGGCTGGACATCAGTTGGCAAAGTTTTTCTGAAAAAATGATTCTCTGCTTAATTTTTCCCCTACATTTGTCTTATAATATTTAAATGGGAGAAAAATTGGGCAAAGAAACCCTTTTCTCCTCAAAAAACTATATATTTGCAAACAATTAAAACAATATCGCAAATGATATGAGAACAGAGGAGTCAGCATCCCGAGAAGCAGTTCCTGGTAACACCCATCGGTTGCGGCATTGCCAGCTTTGACCCAGAGGGCATCGCCCCACTGTTCAAGGAGGCAAAGGTGATAAAAAACATCACCTCCCCGAGAGTTTCTGGGAGGTGATGGAGTAAATGTCAAAAAGTACATATCGATGTAGCGAATGTTTCGCAAGTTGAGTCAATTATTTCACGTACTTCTTTCCATCCTTGATATAGATGCCGCTTTCTGGCTCCTGACTCAACTTGCGACCTTGCAAGTCGTAGATGCCATGCAGAATATGTTCCTCTGCGGTATTCACATTCTCTATGCCAGTAGCATAACCTTCACCTATCACATAAATAGGCATAGTCTTAGCATCGGAAGACAAAGGTTCATCTGCACCTCCGAAAGGATTCTCGCGTATAGTTACATTCATGTACCAACTTTGTGGCGCAGGCACATCATCGTCAGTTCGCAAGACCAGTCCACCATCTTTTATGATGTAATTGATAGCATCCTCCGAGTTAGACGCAAGGTTTTTATTGGCTTGATAAACACCATTAAAAACATATTTTCTTGTCATACTCATACAGTCAATAGCTCCTTCCTTCGCTGCAGAAAGTGTGACATCTGCCAACTCGATGGTCTTTTCGCCATCACTCTCACACATGATTAAGCTCGGATAGTTTGCTTTCGACGAGCCAGACTTCAACTTCTGGACGTTCAGTCGCGTAATGGTTTCATCGACCACTTCGATGTCCACTGGGGTTGCCACGCTTAAGCCATTGCTTGTCAACTGTTCAAGACTCATCCTAAATGGCACATAGAGCGGTTGCCACTTATAGGCATCGAATGTACGAATGTACTTGAAGTCAGCCACCTCAATATCTACTGGGCTATTATAAGCCTCGCCATCTGTGAGCGTCACTGCCTTGGCAGTGTACTTACCATCAGCGTAGGTCAGTTTCAGGTTGTTGCCAAGAATGCCACAGAAGTGCTGAATGTATTTTATGTTCTCATTGTTTGCATTGCAGTTGATACATACATCCCCATAGAGTCCATTGGCATCTGGGTGTCCAGCCATCTCAAATACGTGTGGAACAGCTCCATCCTCACCGAAAATGCTATTATCATTGGTATAAACATCAGTTATCTTGTCACATTCCTTACCATGATATACAGTATTGTCACCAGTAGATTTCAACACAGGATAAGCATCACCATTCTCACCAAGTTTCTGATACCAAGCCAAATCGCCAGAAGTTTTATTGTCATTTAACGCCAATGCCACCTCGCCACTCTTTATCTGCTGTTTGGTGAATGCCTTGACCACGTCCGCTTCTTCCTTTCCGTCTTCGAAAGCCAGACTTCCTGTACCAACTATTTTGATGTTCTCAGATGAGTTGTTCAGCAAAGCCTCCTTGTTGTAAGTTACAATACCCTTTGCGGTTAGTGTACCTTCTACATAACCTATAATGATTCCTGGAACCTCATTTGTATTCGTCACATCTCCATAACTGAACACATTCTGGATACTGCTGTTTTCCAATGTTTTTCCTGCTATGCCACCGGCATGCCAACCTGTGCTTGTAATCTTGCCATAGTTGGCGCAATCTTCGATACTTGTTCCATAAGCATAACCTATGATTCCACCAATATAGCTACCATCGTTTTCAACGGTTCTATAATTGGTACAGCGCTTGATGTTTCTTTCAGTGCTACTACCTGCAATTCCGCCAACAAGCCTTGTACCCTTCACGCTGGAGCGATTCTCGCAGTTTTCGAGATTTATTTTGGCACTTCCAACGATACCGCCAGTATCTTCTTGTCCTATTACAGTACAATTGTTTGTGGTTTTAATGCCCTTTATATGTGCTGGAGAATTTGTGGATGCGTATGCATATCCTGCCAAGATACCAGTGTACATTGTATTCGTGCCTGTAGTGTTCACATTATCCACCTTGGCATAGTCAAAGATAAGGTCTTGGATAGTCGCACCTTCAGTAAAGCCGAAAAGCCCCACATAGTTTTGTGCGGTCTTGATATAGAGATTGGAGATGGTATGTGCCTGACCGTCCATATTTCCCTTCCACCGATTATTGTAATTGCCTATTGGAATCCAACTCAAGAGTTCCTTGCCGTCTTCAGCCGCATGGCAGTAGTTCTTGAGGTCGATATCCGCAGTCAGCTTGGCTGATGCTGATGAGTGAGCAGTTCCGGCTGTTTCCCCATCGTTTACGATAGTTCCGTTCACATAGTCGCGGAACCAAGCCAAGTGGCAAGGTTTAGCTATCAGGTACACCCCATTTTCCTCAGAAGGCTTCACAGCCACATAATGCAGGCAACGGTCGCAATAGCCATCCTCATTGCTGTGATGTCCAAGGGCAGGCTGATCTGCGTTCGTTACATCAGTCAATTCCACGGTCAATTGGCTGTCGGAATATGTCCTTTGGCAGTCCTGACATTGCCAATATTCCTTGGTTGCCGCCTCGGTGCAAGTAGCGTTTGTTGCAACGTGGTGATTTATTGTCTGTCCGTGTTGATAATTGATTGCGGAACTGGTAGGATTGTTGGTGAAACTACCCATCACCACCTTATTAGTTTTGCAATTTAAAGTCAAATTGTCAGCATAAACCTGATGTTCCGAACCAATGACGGGATAGATGTCTCCATTATTAGCCAGATTTTGTCCCCATTTTGCTTCGCTCGAAGCATTTCGATGGAGCAGATAGGCAACAACACCGCTTTTCAGCTGGTCCTTTGTAAATCCTGTTGCGTTATCTTCTGAAGGCGTGCCATTTCCGAAGGCTTTAACCTCTTTCTCTTTGCCGTTTACAGTCAGCTTTGCGCCACTATAGTATGCCACCATGCCTTCAGTGGCCCCAGAGCTAGAAAAGCCAAAAGCCATGCCTATATATTGCGTGCTATTCGTGGCAGAAACATTGCCATAGCTGAACACGTTCTGTATCTTGCCACTTCTTACATAACCTGCCAAACCAGCAACATGATTTGTACCTTTTACATCTCCATAGTTGGCGCAGTCTTGGATCGTTCCACTATTGAAATAGCCAACCAAGCCACCTACCCACAGACTTGATGCCGTTACCTTTCCATAGTTGGCACAGGCGGTTATGGATGTACTTGAGTCGTAGCTGCTAAAAAGACCGCCGACCTGTTCTTTTCCTTGTACCGTGGCGTAGTTCACGCAGTTGTAGGCGTTACCCGCAAGTTTACCTGCAATACCGCCAGTTCCATCACCGCCATTAACCTCACAACTTGTTGATGTCATGATATTTTGATAGGTACCTCCATATCCATAGCCAACCAAAATTCCTGTATAAGAGTTCGTATTTGTCACATTTGCATTCACAAAGGTTAGGTTTTTGATTGTGCTTATAAAGGTATAACCGAAAAGCCCCGAATATTCTTGGTTTGCATTGATATAAAGGTTGGTGATGGTCTTGTTATTTCCATCGAAAGTGCCCATGTAGTTGTTAGTAGTATTTCCAATAGGCTCCCAGCTCACTTCTTCTAAGTTTTGAGACTTATCAGCCGCATGACATACTGTACTCATGTCAATGACCTCAACATTATCTGCTATCTTTGCGCAGATATTTTTTCTTCCACAATTCACCTCATCGCGGAACCACTTTAATTCCTCAGCTGTGGTGATGATGTAAGGACTGTCTACTTCGCCATTACCACTGGAAGGCTTCGTTTGTGCCCATGCCCCCCATAAGGCATGAGGATAGCCATCACGAGCAGCAGCATCGTGAATAGCCTGTTTCTTTGTTTTTTGTTATTCATATCTGTAAATTATTATTATTCTACTTTCTTACATATATTCTCTCATTGCCATCAGATATACTGTAAATCCCAGGATG
>OOCI01002402.1_pt1 | contig 11602 bp, 9 predicted proteins | sample 1671761 | NCBI WGS metagenome assembly OOCI01 (sample SAMN06348190, study PRJEB24527) | human gut metagenome | biome: human gut; feature: ankylosing spondylitis patient; material: feces | host: Homo sapiens | place: China | collected 2015-10
GGGATCGGTCGCCCCACGCAGCGTGCGCCCGGCCAGCTCCAGCGCCGGGGCGGCGGCCAGCAGGCGCTGCGCGTCCGGGTTCGCGGGGCGGGGCAGCGTGCCGAAAAGCTGCGCGATGCGCGTGACGAGAAACGACGGGCGCGTGGGCGTGCCATTGCCGTCAAAGAGCGGGTAAGATACAGCGAGCGTCTCCGCCGGGAGCGTCACGCACTGGTAGATGAGGTTGTATTCGCGCCAGAGCGCGTCGTCCGTGCCGCCGCCGATGTCGAGCTCCAGCTCCAGCAGCTCGCGCCGCTCCTCGGGCGAGAATACGCCGTCCGGCTCGCCGGCGCGCGGCAGCCGGTCGTCCGACGCGCCGAGCACGATCAGGTGCCGGATGCCGCGGCGGCGCATGCGGTCGAGGTCGCCGGCTGTCACGCGGTCGAGCGCGACGGGGATCGTGCCGATGTCGTAGCAGGTGAGCATGCGCAAAAACAGCGTTGCAAACGTGTCGGCATCCATCTCCGTGTCGCCGAGGATGGCGGCGAACTGCTCGAGCGCGCCGACCGTCAGCTCCCAGAGCTGGGCGTACTCGGCCGCGAGCGCGGCGCGCCCCTCGGCGCGCAGACTTTCGGCCAGCGCATCGAGCCGCTGCGCGAGGTGCAGCCGCTCGAGAAAATCCGCCAGCGCCATGGCCTGCGCCTCCGCCGTGGCGGCGGCGCTGCTCTCCGCGCCCAGCTGGCGCAGCGGCCCGGCCGCGCGCTGCCGCAGGTCATTGATCTCCTTCAGGCGGGCGGCGGATTCGTCCGTGTCCGGCGCGCCGTAGCCGTCCGGGTGCTGTTGCCACGGGGTCGGGCGTGTCCACGCGCTGCCGCGGATGGACCAGAGCAGGACGTAGTTTTCGAGTGTGTCCGTCTCCTCCGGCGTGAGCCCGGCGAGGCCCGTGCGCAGGTAGGCCGAGACGTCCTCGGCGTCCCAGCCGCCGGTCACGATGTCGTAGGCCGCGCGGATGAGCGCCACGAGCGGCTTTTGCATCAGGTCGGTGCGGCGGGCAAAATAGAGCGGCACGCCGTAGTAGGCGCACATGCGCTCGAGCGCGGGCGCGTAGTCGGAAAAGCCGCGCACGGCGATGGCAATGTCGCGCCAGCGGCAGCCCGACTGCACGAGCTGCAGCGCGCGGGCGGCCGCCCATGCGCACTCGGCCGCGAGATCGTCCGCCGTGTGGACGGTGATCGTCTGCGCGGGATCGTCAAAGTGCGCGGAGGTGTAGGAAAACAGCTGCTGCTCGAGTACGCACAGCGGCGTGTCGGCCGCGCGGGCGGGGCAGGACTCGACCGCGGCCTGCACGCCGCAGTCGTCCGCCATGTCGAGCAGGACGCGCGCCGTGCGCCGGGCAGCGCCGAAGATCTCGCTGCCGCCGGAGAGCTGATCGAGCGTGAGGCAGACCGTCACGTCCGCGCCGGCGGTCAGCAGCGCGCGCACGACGGCCAGCTCCTGCCGCGTGTAGTCGGTGAAGCCGTCGAGGTAAAAATGCCCCGTGTGCCCGAGCGCGCTCGCGGGGATGCGCTCGGCCAGGCGGGTCAGCCGGTCGGTGGGGTCTGCGTGCCCCTGCGCGGTCACGGCGTCATACGCCGCGAGCACGAGCGCAAGGTCGCGCAGCTTGTCGCCCAGATAGCCGGGGCAGCGCGCGGCCGTGGCCTCGAGCGCGTCGGGCGTGACGCACGCGGTCTTGAGCTCGTCGACCGCGCCGAGGAGCGTCTGCTGCATCTGCGGCCGGCGGGCGGCCGCGCCGAACAGCCGCAGCCGCGGCGCCACCTGGCTCAGTGCCAGCGCCATGCACAGCAGCCGCCCGCCTTGATCGAGCAGCGGCGCCTCGCCCGCGCCAGTCTCGGCCGCGACGCGGCGCGCCAGCCCCGTGAAGCTCAGAACCTCGGCGTACAGGCTCAGGATGTCGCCGCAGGCGGCGCACAGCGCGCGCTCGCCTCGGCGAGGATCACACCGTCGGCCGGGTGCAGCCCCAGCGCGTAGGCGGTGGAGAGGTAGCCCGGCACCATGAGCAGCACCTGCCCCGGCGTGCGCGCCGCGACGGCTGTGCGGATGCGCCCCATGAGCAGGTCGGTCTTGCCGCTGGCGGCAGGGCCATAGAGCAGGTGCAGCATAAGATCCCTCCTTGTGGTTTGGTTCGATGATAGCATATTTGCTGTCCCATTAAAAGGACACTTAAGCGGGGCTGCCTCGAGAAAAACCCAAAAAACGAAAAAATTCCCAATTTATGATTGCACATTGCGCGGATCTGTGATACCTTAAAGGTGTTTTCTGTGACGGTACCGGCGGCGGTCAGAGATTGCCGGAGTGCCGGAAATTGCGTGAATTGTGAGTGGATGATGTCATGAAATTCTTTTTCAATCTGCTTGGCAACATCATGGTTGCGATCGTTGTGCTTTTGCTGTTGGCCTTTCTCATTCCGAAAATTCTGTAATCGGCTTCCGGACGGCGGAAGTTACAGCTGCGATGGGCTGCCTGCCTGGGAATACGCAGGCGGCCCTCTTTCTTTATTTGCGCTTTTTTGAGCGGAACGATGGGTGTGCCTTCTTTTGCCGCCTTACCACACCTGCCAGCGCAGGGCGAATGCGGCGAGATAGCCGAGCGAGGCGAGCGCGCTCAGGGCGGTGAGGACGCGCCCGGCGGTGCGCGCTCGCGTGCACTGCGCCAGCGCCAGCGGCACCGGCAGCAGCACGAGCAGGTAGCGCGGCGCGCTCAGCAGCCACGTCGCGCCGACGGCGACGATGTAGTACGCGAGAAACCACGCCGTCTGGCTCGCGCGCAGCTTCGGCGCGGCCGCGGCCAGCAGGCCGAGCGCAGCAAAGCACGCGATCAGGTTCGGCAGCCAGAGGCCGAGCGCGTCGTGCCAGCCGCCGGAGGTCAGACTGCGCAGAAAATAGTCCGTCTGGTACGCGGCGGTGCTGAAAAACAGGCCCGTGCGCTGGTTCCAGTGCTCGCGCTGGTAGATGAGAAACTGAAACGGGTTTCCAGATACGCGCCAGTTGATATAACAATACGCCGCGAAGCCGAGCGGCACGAGCAGCGCGCCGACGACCTGCCGGGTGTCCACCCGGCGGCGCTGCACGGCGTCGTGCACGAGCTCCCACAGCAGCGGCACGAACAGCAGCAGCCCGAGCGAGCGCGTGAACGCGGCATAGGCTCCGCACAGCCCGCCGAGGATGGGCCGGCGCGTGCGGGCGAGGTAGAGCGCCGCGGCCGTCAGCAGCAGAAACAGACTTTCGCTCATGGGCGCGGCGAAGAAAAAGCACCCCGGCGCGAGCGCGAGAAATCGCAGCGCGCGCACGGCGTCGCGGTGCGGCAGGTCGAGCCGCAGCAGCCGGTAGATCATGCACCCCGCGCCCGCGAAGCACAGCGCCGATGTGAGCAGCCCCGCGCAGATGTCCGAGGGAATGAGGCGCATCACCGCGCGCACCACGAGCGGGTAGCCCGGCAGGAACACGAGCTGCACGACGCGGTCGGGATCGCCGGCGGCGATGTAGCCGTCGCGCGCGATGTCAAGATAGTGCCGGCTGTCGGTGCAGCGCCAGAATTCGAGCGCCTGCGCGAGCGTTTCCGGCTGCCCGGCGAGGGCGCGGACGCTCCACGTGAGCAGGAGCAGGACGAGATCGAGCGCGAGCAGCGCAGCGAAAATGCGCGAGCCCATGTGCGCGGGTTCGGCCGCCGGAACGGCGGCGGGCGCATCGCCCTCACGCTGCCAGAAGTGCACCCACGCGGGCACGAACCGCAGCCCCACGGCGGCAAACAGCGCCGCGCTGCACCCGGCGGCGATGCCGCCCGGGACGGACAGACCCGGCGTGCGCACGCACCAGAGCACGAACAGTGCCGCGAGCGCGGCAAGGCCCAGCGCATCGAGCACGATGACGGCGCGGCGGGATCGCGGCTGCATGGCGGCACCTCCTGACAAGACGAGAATAATAAATTGTAGCACGTGCGGCGGGAAAAGACAATGCGCGGGCTGCGGTGGGGCAGCGCTGAAGGACGTTGAAAGCCTTCTCCTCAAGGAGAAGGCATCGCCAGGGGCGATGCATGATCTCATCCGAAGCGGGCCTTGCCCCCTCTGGCGCCCCTGCGGCTCAGATATCTTGGAATGATGCATGATTCGCGCCTCGATGAAATGGCTTCCGACGCATGGCGCAAAAACGGGGCTGACCGGCCGGTCAGCCCCGTTTCAGTTCTGCAAAAGTGTTACGCCACCTCGACGATGCCGCCGTCGAGCACGCGCACGGTCTGCCCCGTCTGCACGGCGGCGAGAAATTCGTCGCCCAGGCAGTCGATGACCGGCATATCGGCGTCCGTCCACACGGACGCGAGGATCGCGCCCGAGGCCGCCAGCGAGTCGATGTGCTTGGAAAAGAGCATGCACGCCGGCTGCTGCCCGGAGGCGCAGGCCGTGTAGAGCACCATGCCGCCGGTGGTCGAGCCGATCGTCTCCGGCAGGCACAGGGCCTTGCCGATCATCGGCTTTTTATACAGGTCGGGGTTGTTCTGGTCGCCGCATTTGACCTGCTTGTCGTGGAACATCAAGGCCATCTGATAGCTGGCGAGCGTGTTGAAGCCGCCGTGCGACACGAGGGCTTCCGCCTCGCACGTGCCGGGACAGATGACGCGGCCCTGAAACTGTTTCATATTAGTTGGCCCCCTTCGTAATCATGGTGATGATCTCATCCTCGGTGTAGTAGCGCGCGGTTGTGTACGTGCGCAGCTTGTTCGACGAGGTGATGACGGGCATGGCTTTGCTGAGCGGGTTGTTCATGTACATGAGCGGGCAGATGTAGCTGAGCACGACGCCGGTGCTGCGCAGGCGGGGTGCGTACTCTGTCTTTTCAAACGCCTCGATGACGCCGGGCGCGGCGGTGAACACCGTCGGGATGCAGACCTTGCGCTGGCCGTGCGCCCGGAGGCTCGCCTCGACGCGCTCGGTCGTGTCGATGAGCTGGTGGAGCGTCATGTGCGGGCAGCCCATGAAGCACAGCTTCGGCTTGGCGTTGAGGTTCTTCCACACGCACGGATAGCTTTCGCGCACGCGCTGGAGCTCCGCGTCGTCGATGACGTACACGGGCGCACCGTCGCGGATGAGCGCCTCGCCCTGCTGCACGGCCTCGGGCGTGAGGTGCTCGATGTGGTACAGGCCCACGGCACCGTTGGACGCGGTGGCCGCGCCGAAGTCCTTGAGATACGCGATGGCATCCTCATTGATCTCCGTGCCGATCCACTGGTCAAGCCCCTTGATATACGGCACTTTTTCCATGACCTTCATGCCGATGGCAGAGCCGAGCAGCTGCGGCTCGGGCTTTTTCGTCGTGCGCACCTCGACGATCCAGTCGGCCTTTCGTCCGTCGTCGGTCAGGAAACCGAAATACGGCACGCAGCCGGCGATAGAGCCCATGAGCTCGATCATGCCGGAGTTGCGGTTGCAGCGCGCGCCGAGCACGCTGTTGGCGTACACCACGGCGGACGACTCCGCCCACGAGAGCACCTCGCCCTGCTTGGGCTTGTTGCCCACCTCGTCGAGGTAGCAGGTGCAGGTGTAGTCCTTGTCGCTGAGGATGCCGAGCTTTCTCAGCTGGGCCTCGTAGCGCGCCTGCTGCTTATACATGAACTGGTGGAACACCAGATCCTGCAGCGGGTTCGAGGGGACGTTCTTGTCGAGCGGGAGCGGGTCGGCGGTGAATTTCTGCTCGGAAAACGCGCCGGCCTCGATCAGCTGGTCATACAGGTCGTAGACCGGCTTCATGGCGTTGATGCCGAAGCTGATGACCGTGTGGCCGTAGGTGCTCGTGACGGGCACCATCTTTTCCGCGCCGAAGGCGTCGCCGTACATGACGAGCGTTTTCATGACCTTGGCCATGACGGCGCCCTTGCTGCCGTCGAGCACGGCCTGTTGTTCGGGTGTCAGTTTCATGGGGAATCGACCTCCTTGTACATACACTTTCTGTGAATTTCTTGACAAGAATTATAGCCCAATTTGGGCAAAAATGCAAGGGGCATTTGCGCGCAGCTGCGTGTGTGCGAAAAACCCCGCCGACCGGCGGGGTTTTGCTTATTTTCCCGCGCGGGCGGCCTTGGCCGGCAGCGGGATCTGCGCGAGGACGACGGCGAGGAACATCAGCGCGCAGCCGAGGTATTCGCGCGGGGTCATGTGCTGGTGCAGAATGATCGCGCCCGCGATGACGGCGAACACGCTCTCAAGGCTCAGCAGGATGGTGACGACCGTGGGGTTGGAGTCCTTCTGCGCGAGGATCTGCAGCGTGTAGCCCACACCGCACGAGAACACGCCCACGTACAGCAGCGGCAGCGCGCACGAGAGCAGGGCGGCGGCGTCCACGTGCTCGAAAAACGGGATGCACACGGCCGACCACAGCCCCGCGAACAGAAACTGCACGCAGCTGAGCTTCACCCCGTCGCACGTTGCACCGAAGTGGTCGATGACCAGAATGTGCACGGCAAAGCACACCGCGCACACGAGCACGAGCAGGTCGCCCGCGGCGAGGCGGAAGCTGCCCTTGATGCACAGCAGGTACAGGGATACGACCGACAGCGCGACCGCGATCCATACCGGCAGGCTGACCTTGCGCCTGAAAAACAGGCCGAACACTGGCACGAGCACCACGTACAGCGCCGTGAGAAAGCCCGCCTTTCCGGCGTCCGTCCCGGCGGTGATGCCGGCCTGCTGGAAGTTCGAGGCGATGGCCAGCGCCGTGCCGCAGCAAAAGCCGCCGAGCCAGAGCTGTTTGCGTCCGGCGCGTTTTTCCGCCTCCGTGGGCTGCGGGCGGTCCTTATGCACGGCATGCAGCACCGCGATGAGCACCAGCAGCGCGAGCACGGCGATGAAATAGCGGACGGCGTTGAACGTGAACGTGCCGATCGTATCGGCGCAGACGTCCTGCGCGACGAAGGCGGTGCCCCAGATGAGCGCGGCCAGGATCGGGAAAACGACTTGACGGATCTGATTGTGTTTCATAGGCGGGACCCCTTGGCAATGTCGGCGGCAAATACAAAAGCAGTCAGACTTTCCTCGCCTGACTGCCGGTAGGTGCACACCTGTGTCCATAGCATAGTACAGGCGTGAACGCTTGTCAATCGGTTTTTTGCTGTAAATCGTGAAATTTCACGCCTTGTGCGCGCGGCCGCCGCTGTGCATGGCGGCGTGCTCTTTGGCGATCTCGGCATAGAGCGCGGGGGCCGTCCAGGCGGCGTTCGTGTCTGTCAGCATGGCCTTGAGCGCGACGGGCGGGATGTGCGCGGCGCGCCATCCCTGCAGCATCCCCTCGAGCAGGCCGGGGCGAAAGTGCGCCATGACGAGCATCTCCCCCGGGAGCGGGGCGGCGGGGGCGTCCGGCTCGCGCGGCAGCACGCCGGCCAGCGCGCCGATCGTCTGGCCGAAGTCGGCCGGGTCGACCGCCTGCACGCGGATGCCGAGCCGCAGGCACACGATCTGCATTTTTCCGAGTTTTTTCGGGTCGATTTGATAGGCGAGTAGGGTGGGAGTCATATCAGATCACCTGCTTCCAGATCAGAATAAGATACACCACGGCCGCGCACTGCAGGCACAGCAGCGCGGGAAAGCCGAAGCGAAATTCCTTATGTTTCGTCTTGTGGTGGAACACGCGCATGCCCAGCGTGCCGCCGAGCGCCCCGCCGAGCGCGGCGAGGGCGAAGAGCGTGCCCTCCGCGATGCGCCATTTGCCGGCGCGGGCCTTCGCCTTGTCGATGCCCATGGCGGCGAAGGCGATGATGTTGATGGCGGCGAGGTAGAGAAAGAGATAGCTCATCGGCGGCCGCCTTTCCCGCGCGGGGGCTGCGTGCCCCTGCCGCCGGAGCGGGGCGCGCCCGGCTTGGCGGACGTTCCGAACCGGCCGGGTTTGCCGGATTTGGCGGACTTTCCGGCCCTGCCGCTCTGTGCGGCGCGGGCGGACGCGGGCTTTTTGCCGCCGCCGTAGACCTTGCCGTATTTGCGCTGGGGCGGCTGGGGTTCGGCGGGCCTGGCGGGTTTGCGCCGGTCGGTCATCGGGCGCACGAGACAGTCCTTGCCGAAGCCGATCAGATCCTCGCGCCCGGCCTCGTGCAGCGCCTGAATGACGAGCCGGCGCTTGTCCGGCCGGCGCCACTGCAGCAGCGCGCGCTGCATGTCCTTTTCATGCGGCGTCTTGGCGACGTAGACCGGCTGCATCGTGCGCGGGTCGATGCCGGTGTGGTACATGCACGTGCTGATCGTGCCGGGGGTGGGGTAAAAATCCTGCACCTGCTCGGGCTGGCGGCCGCGGCGGTTGAGATACTCCGCGAGGGCCACGGCGTCGGCGAGCGTGCTGCCGGGGTGCGAGCTCATGAGGTACGGAACGACGTACTGTTCCTTATCATACTTGTGGTTGAGCTGACGGTATTCGTCCATGAAGCGCTCGTACGTGCCGATGTGGGGCTTGCCCATATAGTCGAGCACGGAGTCGATGCAGTGCTCGGGCGCGACCTTGAGCTGGCCGGAGATGTGGTAGCGCACGAGCTCACGGAAGAACGCGTCGTTATCGTCGCAGAGCATGTAGTCATAGCGGATGCCGCTGCGCACGAACACCTTCTTCACGCCGGGGATCTGGCGCAGCTTGCGCAGCAGGGCGAGATAGTCCGAGTGGTCGGCGTCGATATTCGGGCACGGCGTCGGCGCGAGGCACAGCCGGTTCGGGCACATGCCGCGCTCCAGCTGCTGGCGGCACGATGGGTGGCGGAAGTTTGCCGACGGGCCGCCGACATCGGACACGTACCCCTTCCAGAGCGGGTGGTGCGTCATGGCCTCGACCTCGCGGATGACGCTCGCGTGGCTGCGGCTCGTGATCATGCGGCCCTGGTGGAACGCCAGTGCGCAGAAACTGCACCCGCCGAAGCAGCCGCGGTTGTGGATCACGCTAAAGCGCACCTCCTCGATCGCGGGCACGCCGCCGAGCGGCTCGTACATGGGGTGCCACTCGCGGGTATAGGGCAGCTCGGCCACGCGGTCAAGCTCCTTCGTGTCGAGCGGCATGGCGGGCGGGTTGATGATCAGATAGCGCCCCTCGCACGGCTGGATCATGGCGCGGCCGCGGATGGGGTCGTGCTCGGCGTACTCGGTGCGCGTGGCCTCGGCATAGAGGCGCTTATCATCGCGCACGTCCTCGAACGACGGGAGCGTGATGTGGTCAAATTTGCACACGGAGGGGTCACGTGTGATGTAGCCCGTGCCGGGGATGTCCGTCATCGTGCGCACAGACTGTTTTTTCTTCAGGCGGTGGGCGATCTCGATCGTCGCTGCCTCGCCCATGCCGTAGACCAGCAGGTCGGCCGGGGCATCGAAGAGGATGGCGCGGCGGACGGAATCGTCCCAGTAATCGTAGTGTGCGAAGCGGCGCAGACTCGCCTCGAGCGAGCCGAGGATGATCGGCATGTCGGGGCCGAAGGCTTCGCGCGCGCGGTTGCAGTAGACGATGGCCGCGCGGTCGGGCCGGCAGCCGGAGCGCTTGCCGGGGGAGTAAAAATCCTCGCTGCGGCGGCGCTTGGCCGCTGTGTAGTGCGCGACCATGGAGTCGAGATTGCCCGCGCCGATGAACACGCCCAGCCGCGGCCGGCCCATGGCGCGGAAGGCCTCCGCGTCGTGCCAGTCCGGCTGCGCGAGCACGGCCACACGCAGGCCCTCGGCCTCGAGCACGCGGCTGATGACCGCCGTGCCGAAGCTCGGATGATCGACATATGCGTCGCCGCTGACGACGAGCGCATCGTACCACCACCAGCCGCGCTCGTGCATCTCCTCGGCGGAGACGGGCAGGAAATCACACCGTTCCATGCGTCACCGTCCTGTGGATGAGCCGGCCCATGAGCAGCAGGTGCGCGCGCACGCCGGGGTCGCGCCCGATCTGCACGAAGCCGCTGCGTTGGTAGAACGTGATGGCCCGGGCATTGTTTTCCGACACGTGCAGGCGCACGGCCGCGCGGTCGTGATTCTCATAAAACCAGAACGCATAGCCCAGCAGCTGGATCGCCCAGCCGCGGCCGCGGTACTCCGGCAGCATATACAGCAGGCTGATCCAGCCGCAGCCGGACTGCTCGTCGCGCCCGGGGTCGAGCTCGACGAGGCCGACCACGCGGTCCCCGCTCAGGACGCGCACGACGGAGCCGGGATGCTCCTGCGCGTGCCGGGCGGCGCTGCGGGCATAGAGCTCGGGCACGAAACCCTCGTCCGTCTCGTGCACGTTGCGCCAGGCGTCCCGGTAGCACTGGAGGTAAAACGCCTCGTCGCGCGGGAAGCGCAGCGGCTCATAGCGCAGATCCTCCGCGCCGCTGCCGCTGCCGCGCCACCAGGTCTGGCGGCCGAATGTGCTCAGTGCGGGCGGAAGGTGGCGGTTGTCGTTATAATACTCCACGGTCGTGCGCTCGTCGTCGACGAGCAGCAGGCTCACGGACGTGTTGTCGCCGTAGGGCAGGGTGGCCATCTCGCTGTTCGGGATGCCCAGCACCGTGCACAGATAGGCGCGGATGGCCATGCCGTGGCTCACGAGGACGATCGTCTGCCCGTCGTGCCGCGCGGCGAGATCCTCTATGGCGCGCTTCATGCGCTTTTGCACGTCGCGGATCGGCTCGCAGCCGGGCACGGACCAGCGGTCGGGGTCGGTGTTAAACCAGCGCATCTGCTCCGGGAATTCGTGCTCCACGTCGCCCCAGGCGCGGCCCTCCCACACGCCCATGCAGATCTCCGTCAGGCGCGGCGTGACCACGGCCGGAATGTCATGATAGCGCGTGATCGCCTCGGCCGTCGCGCGCGCGCGCGACAGGTCGCTGCAGTAGAGCGCGTCGATGTGTTCGCGGCGGAACCGCTGCGCGAGCGCGTCGATCTGCTGCAGGCCGAGCGGGGTGATACTCCCGTCCCAGTGCCCCTGAATGCGGCGGTAGAGGTTGCCCTCCGCTTCCGCGTGCCGGATCAGATAAATTTTCGTCATTGCGGGCCTCCAAAACTTGACCATAGTGGAATCATACAGTATAATAATCTGAATCCGCGCTTTGATTTCGCGCGGGAATGTATCAGCACCTGTACGAGCGCATTATACCGTGTTTTCGCGGCGCGCACAAGTGCTTTGGAGGGCAAAGTGAAAGTAATCCACCTCATCAGCGGGGGCGACACCGGCGGCGCCAGGACGCATGTTTACTCCCTGCTGAAATATCTCGGTCAGATCATCGACGTGCAGCTCGTGTGCTTCCGCGGCGGTGATTTTGCCGACGGCGCGGCCGCGCTCGGTATCCCGACGATGGTGCTTGGCAAGGGCTTTTTGGCAAACCTCGGCGCACTCAAAAGGATCATCCGCGACGGGGAGTATGACATTGTGCACTGCCACGGCTCCATGGCCAACGTCATGGGTGCCATGCTGCGGCCCAGCGTACACGTGCCGGTCATCAGCACCGTGCACAGCGACTACCGGCTCGACTACATGGGCCGTCCCCTCGCGGCCGCGACCTACGGCGTGCTCAACGTCCTCGCGCTCCGGCGCATCAAATACCACGTCGGCGTCTCGGACGCGATGCGGGACCTGCTCATCTCCCGCGGCTT
>OOCI01002411.1_pt1 | contig 11537 bp, 9 predicted proteins | sample 1671761 | NCBI WGS metagenome assembly OOCI01 (sample SAMN06348190, study PRJEB24527) | human gut metagenome | biome: human gut; feature: ankylosing spondylitis patient; material: feces | host: Homo sapiens | place: China | collected 2015-10
AAAAGAATCGGATATGGGTACCGAAACATGGATTATTTCTTTACCCTTATCCGATTCCATTCTTTACCTAAAAATTATTCATCCCCCAAAATTCCGTGAAGAACCTAAATTTCTGCGCTTGTCAAAATGAAGATAACCAGATGTTTTATCTTGTATGTTTTATCTTGTATTTTTTCTCTTATGTATTGTTCCTCCATATTTATATTATCCAATGCAAAACCCACCAGTTTCAAGGGATAGATCTTTCATTAACTGGTGGGTATTGCGATAAACTGAGTAAATTTAAAAATTTACCCCTATCCACGTACATAAAGTCCCATGCTACGATGAACATAGGAGTAGCTTTATACGTTGCCATATTCATTATGAATGTGACACTCGCATGTCTACTTGGCTATCTCTTCTTACAGAAAGAGACACATACCAAGAAGATTCGACCTTCAATTAGAAATCGAGTTCTTATTGAAGTCGTATCTTCGCTCACATTACACTTGGTAAAGGAGGTATTGACATTTATGAAGCCTTCCAGCATCTCTATAGATACCGTCGCGGAACCGTAAATGAAATACAGGTTTACATTTGGATTCCTATTAGTAGTATAACAGAACCAATTGATACTAGCAAATTGCAGTATTACTTCTTTTAATTAAACATATTGTGCAATCATAAAGTTAACATAATAACAGTTTCAAGGGGTTTGAACAAACCAAAAAATCGGATAAAGGGCTGAAATATTAATTATCTCATTTCCCCTTATCCGATTTTTATTTTACCAGTGAAAGTAATATGATTCTTAGCAATTTTATAAAAAACTCTGATTTTTAATCAGGTTGTTTTTCGGGATGTACATGAATGGATTGAATGGTATGCAGACCATAATATTGTGCAATCCCCTTATTTAACCAATTTTGATTCTCATCATGAGGTTTAATATCATCTAGTCCATAAGTGGCACAAAACTTATTTAATGGGGTTATTGGGTTTACATAAACATCCAAATTACCTTTTGCTTTTTCTTCCGCAATGATTTCGAGATTCTCATTCCACCGTGCTGCGTAATCATTTATTCCATCTTCGGCCATATGGTAAAAACTTATTGATGATAATAGCAGACATAGTGTTATCAGTACTCTTACCTTTCTAATTCTACTATTATAATTCCAATCATTATAAAGAATCCCCGCTGCAATAATTAATAATACTGTGCATCCCAAAAATACGCGATTTTCAATATGACCTATGAGCCCAAAAGCTGCCGCAGATAAAACAGATCCTATGAAATAAACAGAAGCAATTTTTTTGTTTTTACTTCGTTCTAATAAAATAAACAATATAAATAAGATGACCAATGCAAGTGTTGCGTTTGGATCCAGCAGTGCTTTTACATTATGAATGACTGCTTTTGATATGGACAGAATAGATTTTGTGTGATGTTCCGTAGCAAATCTAACAAAATTACCAGGAGCCAACCACAGCAATGCAGCTCCTATCCCAGTACCCATAAATCCACTTATTGCGAATGCAGGAACTTTAAAATACTGAATTCGATATATAACCATATAAAGTATTAACATTCCTAAAATTCCAACAGATACATTTTCGTTAGACCACCCGGTCATTATCCCCAGCAGAAATAATATACATATGAAAATCGGATTTTGGGCAAACTGATAAGCTTTGTTTAAATAGAATCTCCAAAAAGATAGGAACAATAATGGTATAAGGCTGGCCCACATATAATTCCCGGTCCCAGAAACCCAAAGAATATCCTGGCCAAATGCCGGCAAACATAAGAATAACGAGAAATTAACAAAAACAATAATAGAGGGAGACCATTTCCACTTGCCAGTGATGTTTATATAAATAAGACCAACAAACAGTAAATAGCCAAATGTATTTATATAATTAAATATTCTCTTAGGTATGGTTAAAAACCATAGAGTAAAAAGTTCTCCCCATACACGACCGCCCCACTCTAAATAAAAGTTTTTGGCATGATTTAACCACCCTTGAATATAATTAAGGTAATTGCTTTTAGTTAAATCATCAGACACCCATGGGGTGGGTTTATTTAAAAGATATATCTCAATTAAAATACCCAGAATAAGTAATAGAGTTACAACAAATTCAAGTTTCTTGTTATTATCAATTTTTTTATTATAGTATTCATCTAGTTTGTATACTGATTGTTCAATGGTTTCAATCCATTTATTCATAACAAAATTCCTTTATCTTTCTTCTCTCACGATAAAAATTTGACGCTTTTTCGTCTCGAGATATATCTTAGCTATATAAAGCCCCATAATTCCCAAGGCAAGTAGAATCAATCCACCAAGAAGTGTAATGATGCAAACCAGTGATGGCCAGCCTGCCACAGAATCTCCATAGAGTAATGCACGGATAAAGATGAACACTAAAGCTATAAACGATACTCCACACATTAGAATGCCCATAACAGATGATAAATAAAGAGGAATCGTCGTATAGGCCAAAATTCCCTCAATGGAATATTTGAAAAGTTTCCAGAATGACCATTTGGTTTCCCCAGCACTTCGCCCCACATTTTCATAAGCCAGCCACTTAGTATGAAAACCTACCCAGCTGAATATACCTTTTGAAAACCGATTATATTCGCTATCCTGAATTACCGCATTCACCATCTGCCTGGTCATCATTCGGTAGTCTCTTGCCCCATCAACTATTTCCGTATCAGACAGCTCATTGATAATCTTATAAAAAAGGCGCGCAAAAAAAGAGCGGATTTGCGGCTCCCCTTTCCTCGTTGTTCTTCGCGTGGCCACACAATCATAATCCGTATCCGAATTATGAAGTATCTGCCACATTTCAGGCAACAAAGATGGAGGATCCTGCAAATCCACATCCATAGTTACTACATAATTGCCCTTCGCCATCTGAAGTCCGGCATAAAGGGCTGCTTCTTTACCAAAATTACGAGAGAAAGAAATGTAACGGACTACCCCCCCGATTTTTTATTCAGGTCACGCAAAATAGCGAGGGTATTGTCCTTACTCCCGTCATCCACGAAACAATATTCAACTTCTGCATCAATCTTCCCCTTGATTTTCTCTACCGTATCATAAAAAATCGGTATTGTAGCTTCCTCATTAAAGCAAGGTACTACTATAGATAAAAGTTCCAACGCTCTGATCCCCTTAACAACGACCTTGTCATGTTACAAAATATTATAGCACACCTTTGCCATAATAAAAGAAATTGACCAGGGCACTACAAGCAGCATAATTCCCTACACCATCATTTTAAAGGGGCAACATCAGAGCCCACCCTCATTACGTGGCTCCGTTATAATTTGGAAAATAATCCAAAGGCAACACAGTCAACATGAAGTCCGACCGTCTGCAATTCTCCGGCCCACATCAATCCTCAAATCTTTTTCTCAAAACTCCTCTTCCCGTCTCATCGTCTGGAGTCTGAATACCTAGTCATCTGCGGTCTCAAAACTCAAATCTCAAATCTCAATTCTATATATCATATATCCAGCGTCTTCAAATACGCCCTGAATTCCTCTCCTAAATCTTCTCTCCGTAATGCAAACTCTACTACCGCTTTCAGATATCCCAGCTTATTACCCGTATCGTACCTCTTGCCGGTGAAATTATAGGCATACACATTTCCGCAGCGGGCCATGACGCGGAGTGCATCGGTGAGTTGGATTTCTCCTCCTTTGCCCGGCTTTGTCTGTTCAAGGATATCAAAGACTTCAGGAGTAATCACATACCTTCCCAAAGCGGCAAACCGGCCGGGTGCTTCCTTGATAGATGGTTTTTCTATCATATCTACTACCTTCAGCAGGTCTAGATTCTCCGTCTTTTCTCCCTGGATAATCCCATAGGAAGAAACCTTCTCCTCCGGTACCACCTGACAGCCTACTACTGTACTTCCCGTTTCATAGTAACGGTCCATGAGCTGCTTCAGTGCCGGCTCTCCATTTCCTGTGTATACAATATCATCACCCAGGATAACGCCGAAGGGCTCTCCATCTACAAATTCTCTGGCACAGAGGATGGCATCACCAAGGCCTCTCATATAAGGCTGGCGCACATAGTGCACCTTGATGTCGGAAATCTTCCGGATTTCTTCCAGCTCCTTCAGCTTCCCCGATTCCATCAAGTGCTGCTCCAGCTCCGGAGAAGAATCGAAATGGTCTTCGATAGCCCGCTTTGCATGACCGGAAATGATGAGTATTTCCTGGATTCCACTATGCAGGATTTCTTCCACAATATACTGAATAGCCGGTTTATCTACAATAGGCAGCATTTCCTTGGGCATAGCTTTTGTTGCTGGAAGGAAGCGAGTACCAAATCCAGCGGCAGGAACCACTGCTTTACGAATTTTATACATGGTTCTCTCCTCCAAAGATGAAATCATTCTCAAATGGATCAGCTTTTCTTACCACCTCAGCAGCGACCCTTAACGAAGGAGTATCCTCTTCTTCCATAAGACCACTGCCATGATGACCGTCACCATCGTCTCCGTACAAAGCACCGCCAAAGCTGTACCTTCCGCACCTTTCCATGAGATCAGCGGACAGATGATGATCAGATTAAAAATAGAGGCTGTGATCAATACCTTGCTGTAGATCTTTTCCATTCCCAAAGGAAGCATCGTCTCGTACCCCATGACATTACTCATCGCCACCACCAGCGGCACGAAAGCCATGACCTGGAGCGGTCCGATCGAAGGGATATACTTTTCCCCCAGAAGCCACGGGATGCCCCAGGGACAAAGCAGATAGAGCACGGCTCCGCCCAGCACGCCTGCGACGATATATACCAGCAGCTGCTTTTTCAGGAAATGAAGCCCCTGCTCGATAGACTCCTGCATGACTTTGCTGATATAGGGATACACCGCAGCATTCACTGCACTGACAACCTGCTTGATACAGCCAATCAGCTTATCAGCCCCACTGTAATAGCCTACGATCGTATCATTCGTTAAAACACCAAGAATGACTATATCGCTCGTTGTATACAAGTTCACCGCCAGCGAGGAAACAAAAATCTGCCAGCCTTCTCTATACGCTGCTCTCAAATCCTGCCATGCAGGTTTTTGAAGGATGCCAGGACTGATATCATGGATCACTTTCCAGGAAAGGATACCCGCAAAAAGCGGCGTACAAGACATCAGAAAGGCCGCCATCACATAGTCGTCCGGCGACCTTACCAAGAGAAACAGCAGCAGCATCGTGACCAGGCGCCCGGACAAGTTGAGGATCGTGATATAGCGCATCTGCTGGATCCCCTGAAAGTACCAGATGGGAAATATCACCAAACCGATCACAGATGTATAGACCGCAAAGAATAGTGGCAGATCAAGCGTCACCGGATACACCAGCAAGAGAAGCTGGTATCCAACAAAGAAAATGACCGACACCAGCAGCCACAAGAGGACCATCGCCCAGAAATAAGCAGAGAATAGCCGCGGAATATCCGATTCCTTCGCCTGCGCGATATCTCGCGGTGCGATCAGCGGGAAGCCGTAGTTGATGCAGAGGCTGAAATAGCCGATGATCCCCTGCATGAAAGCGATTGCTCCATACTGCGCCGGCCCCAGCACGCGGAGCAGGTAGGGGACCAAAATAAATGACAGAATATATTCCATGGCACGAAGCGTCACCATGGAGAATATGTTTTCAAGTAAACGAGTTTTTTTCAAAATATCCTCTTGTCTCTAGTAATTTGAAACGTTCGATTTCTAGACGTGGAGACGGAGAACCATTAGACATTAGATTTTAGAAATCAGATTTCTGATGTCCGTTTCCTGGCCTCTATCGCTTGCCAGCTTTTCTTTAGTGTCTCTTTGGAAGCAGAGAAGCAGTGTTGTACCTAAGATGAGGGGATAGGTATAGAAAAAATTATTACTGTTCAAACAAACAATCTGGCCTGCTAATGCGACGATTACACATATATGACCAAAACATCTCAACATACATCTATACCCCTTCAATATTTTGATGCCCGCGTAAATAATGGGCCACGCAAACAAGAATAGACCGATAATACCATAAAAAGCCACCATTCCTCCAAATGTATTTAAAATGGGATAACCGGATTTCATGAATCCTTTTTCTTCCAACTTAGCTTTCCATAAGTTAACCTCGCCATCCTCTCTAGCAAAATCAGGTATATGATCCGTCATATAAGGGCTCACAAATCCAGTACCAACGCCTATCAGGGGGTGATCAACTCCAACATTAAACAGCGCTACCGTATTCCCCCACCGTGCCATATTAGACCGCTGCGACTTTTTCCCAACTGAAGCAACATCTTTGCTGACATATTTTTCGAAAGCCGCCACTGGCTGCAAAGCACTTGTGCTTCTTTCTCCCCGAATAGCAGAAAGTGCCATAGGTAAAACCAAATAAATAGAAAAAGCCAGCCCTGTCACAATAAAAACTTGTACAAGACGTTTTCCCCAAGCAGGATATCTCCCCAAAAGAGAAAGAAAAATCAGCAACAATAATTCTCCTAAGTATATCACTTGCGCTGTTCTTGCATGAGTTAAAAACACCATGTAAGTAAACAGGATAAGCACCAGTCCAACATGCTTTTCTTTCAATTCAAGTGCTCTATACCACAAAAGAGGAAGCAGGAACAGCGCCTCTATCCCAAAATATGACGGCTCATAAGCAAAACTACGAAGTTGCCCCTTCCACAAAAGCGGTGGCCACCAGCCATGCGCATTAGCAGGATCATACAAATGCACATTGATCCACCTCAAAATCCCTGCACAAAATTCATTCCCCGTCAGCAGCCACGGGATCTCTATCAGAGAATACAGGCAGAGCATCGAAGCGGCCAGCACGGCGGCTCGGCTCATGGTATCCAGGATATACTCCTTCGTCTTCCCGTGAAACATCACATATAGCGCGAAAGGGATCCCCAAAAGCGGCAGGAGCAGGCTCCTCACTGTACTGATCAGCATCGACACGCCGTACTTCAAATGCAGCAACGTTTCATTCGTCATGATCACCGGATAGACATGCGCGATCATCTTGACCATCGTGGTATCCCGCAGGAACTCATTCGCCTTCTCATCCCAGTAAGGAAACTGAACAGCCCCGATGATCGTGCAAAGAAATGGCCACAGGATACAGAGCGCCAGATACCACTTCATCCTTCGGGACCAGGTGCTAAACTCTTCCCTTCTATGTACATAGTGCACCACAGCTAGCAAAAACAGCCAAATCAAAAAGAAGTACGGCACATTCTTCATAAAATCCGGGATTGGATACGCCTTGGGAAGCCCATTCACCGGGATCGTCACGACCATTGCATACAACAGCCACCGCTCGATCTTATCCAAATTTCGCATTATATGATCCATACCACGCCACCTTTCCATAGATACCACACAGGAAATGAAATTTATGACACCTTGAGACTTGGAGACATTAGCCTGCAAGTCTCAAGGCTAACCTCTGAACTCTGATATCTAATGTCTCCTATTCTTCTAGTCTCTTCTCCGCGCACTTCAGCGCCGAATCGATCACCGCATCCATATCATAATACTTATACTCGCCAAGGCGTCCACCGAAAATGACCTTCGTCTCCTTTTTTGCCAGCTGCTTATATTTCTGATAAAGCGCGCCATTCTTCTCATCATTAACCGGATAGTATGGCTCATCGCCCACTTTCCATTCCGAAGAGTATTCTCGGCTGATGACGGTCTTCGGTAGATCATTTCCTTCACTGTCTTTACCGAATTCGAACCACTTATGCTCGATGATCCTCGTCCATGGCGTCTCTCGATCCGTGTAGTTCACTGCTGCATTTCCCTGGAAATTCGGCTTATCCAAGACTTCTGTCTCAAAGCGCACACTGCGATATTCCAATGGGCCCAGGTCATAGTGGAAGTAAGAATCAATGGGTCCTGTATAAATGACTTTATCTGCCAGACGCTCCAGCTCTTCTTTATGTTCCAGGTAGTCACATTTCAGCTCTACCTCTATACCCTCAAGCATATTTTCGACCATCTTCGTGTAGCCGCCTACCGGAATCCCCTGATAAAGCGCATTGAAATAGTTATTATCAAAAGTCAGACGTACCGGAAGCCGCTTAATGATAAAAGAAGGCAGTTCCGTACAGGGCCTCCCCCACTGCTTTTCCGTATATCCCTTAATCAACTTTTCATAAATATCTGTCCCCACAAGGGAAATCGCCTGTTCCTCCAGATTCCTGGGATTTGTAATACCGGCTGCTTTCCTCTGCTCTTCGATTTTGGCAGCTGCTTCTTCTGGTGTCACCACGCCCCACATTTTATTAAAGGTGTACATATTAAAAGGCAAGGAATAGAGTTCACCATGGTAATTTGCCACCGGTGAATTGGTAAAACGGTTGAATGTGGCAAACTGCTGCACATAGTCCCAGACATGCTTCAGATTCGTATGAAAGATGTGCGCTCCGTACTTGTGTACATGAATCCCTTCCATATCTTCCGTGTACACGTTGCCTGCGATATGATCCCGTTTCTCAATAACAAGGACACTTTTCCCTACTTTTTTTGCTTCATGCGCAAAAACGGCCCCAAATAAACCTGCGCCAACAATCAGATAATCATAATGATTCATATGGAATCTCCTTTTAGGAAAGATATTGGGAGAATGAAGCGGAGAGACATTAGACTTCTAACGCACGACGTCTGACGCCTAATGTCAGACATCTGACATCAGGCGTCTAAAGTCTGATATCGAAAAGCCATCTTCCCTACCGATATATTTCAAAATCAACGGTCCCCGAAGCCACAAGATGCTTCAGCTGTCGCAAAGCCTTAAACCACCATGTCTTTCTCGCCTTCCGGATAGCAGGCACGCGTTTTGCCGGATCCCCTGCCACATAGCGAGCTATTCTAGATAAATGCAATTGGTTAATCAATGCAGGATATTTTGATTTACGTCTCCTAAAAACTGAACAAATAATTTATCTTTTTCCGAACGCTGAATAATAAACGTATAACACCAGAAAATCATCGAGTACCTTGTATCAATAATAGAAAATAGATAAGCTTTCCTCGCAGGGCTCTCTTCTGCGGTGTGCTTTTCTTTGACATGATGATCTTCTATTTGATTCAATTATGTCAGCGATTCACACTTAAAAAGCGGGGGGCGGAGAATCTATAGGCATTAAATATTAAATCAACGTTTCCCTGCACCTCGGAATCCATTATCATTTTCCATATACTTTTTAGCATCTTTCATAAAGCTCACCGCAATCATGACAATAACTATGCCAATGGGAAATGCAGACACAATACTAACGGACTGCAGATTCGCCATGGAGCTTTCTGAAAAAAGCAATGCAATTGGAAGCAGAATCAGTAAAATACACCACATCAACTGAATCCCCTTATTAGGTTGCTTTCCTTCATCTAGCCTGTAGTAACTATAGCAGGACGCAGTCAATGCGATGGAATCAAAAGAGGTCGCATAGAACGCAATCATTGTCAGCAATACAACGACCATAACAATTGGTGCATATGGCAGCGTCCTAATAATACCTACAATCATTTCATAAGGATCTCCATTCGCCAGATACTGAGCAATAAAGTCTGCTTTCCCAGTCATCTGCATTCCCATAGAATAATTGCCGAGTACAATAAAACTAATCGATGTAGATCCTACGCCGAATAAATACCCCCCCAAAATTGTCTGACGTATCGTTCTTCCTTGAGAAATACTTCCAATGAAGAATGGCGCTGCTACACACCACACCATCCAATACGCCCAATAATAAATCGTCCAATTCTGAGGAAAACTTGATGTGCGAAGCGGATCAGTAAAAGTAGATAGCACAATAAAGTTCTGAATCATTCGTCCAAATGAAGAAAAACCAGTTTCACTAATGTACCGAGTTTCTCCACCAAACAACAATATAAATACTATTAAGCCATAGAACATATAGATGCAAATATTTGCCAATTTACTAATTCCCGTGAATCCATGTAACAGAGAGCCAGTATAAACTGCACAAGTAATCAGAAGAATAATTATATCAATAACAGTACGATTGATTGAAATACAAAAAAAATCTCCAATAATCGTTGCCATTAGTGGAGTAGCAACACTGAATGTCGTAGCGGTACCAGCCAAAAGCGCAAATACAGCCAACAAATCAATAAAACGGCCAATCAAACCATCTGTATATTTACCCAAAATAGGACGGCAGGCTTCGGAATATTTCTGCCGATTTTTTTTCCTTACATGGAGCATAAAGCCAAATGAAACAGCCAGCACCAGATAAAATCCCCAAGGAATAAAGCTCCAGTGAAATAGCGGGTATACGCCAGCCCAGTCCTGAACGCTCCCCATTTCAGCCAGATGGGGATCAATTGCATACATCACCCACTCCGAAAAAGAATAAAACAGAATATCTGCTGCAAGACCACAGGTGAACATCATCGATCCCCATGCAAAAAAAGAATATTTGGGCTTTTCTCCAGGCTCCCCCAAAACAATATTACCATAGTTAGAACCAGCAATATAAAGAGATAGAATAAAAATGCCTAGCCCAATTATAAGGTAATATTCTCCAAATGTATCCCCCAAAAAGCAGCGAATCTGGCGCAAAACCTCATTTGACTGTTCCGGTACAACAAAAAAAAGAACACATAATGTGATTACTATCACCAGTGGTACCGATGTTATCATCCAGTCAATTTTCCCCTGTTCTCTTTGTATATGCATTTTTTATTCCTTTATTCCAAATATTTCTTATAACTGTCATCCAATGCAATCAACTCGGAAAAATTATCCACCTCTATAACATCGCCCTTATTCATAGGATGGATTCCTAATTGATACTCCGTAGGATAGCAAAACATTACGACGTCATCCCAATAGATTTGCCAATTCTTCTTATATTCGAATTCAATTTCCAGATGGTGCTTTAATTTTCTCCCATCCTCCGCCGTCCAGCGGGAAATACCATAAAGCTGCCACCCTTTGTTCCCACCTTTTCTGCTACAGGACGTTACTATCCCATTCTCAACTGTTTGTAACCACTCATTCGTCTCTTCCTCTGTCCAAATGCTATTATAACCAGAACGTTCAAATTCGGGTGCAAGGATCTGTGGATTACAAATAATCTGATCTCCATCAAGAATAATAGCATTTTCAATATAATTTCTTGCTACATAGAGCGAAGAAATATTATTACAAATATCATAATGTGGATTTTCAATTAGTTTAACCCCATAATACATTTTCTCCAATTCTGCAAATTTTTCTTTTAAATAGCCAACCACTATATAAATCTCATATATGCCATTACTATGCAAGCCTTCAATCGCAGTATCAATCATACGAATGCCTTTCACCTTGACCAACGGTTTCGGCGTTGTCAGCGTTATTGGACGCAGTCGATTCCCTAACCCCGCAGCCATGATAATTGCTCTTTCCACTCTGTGCATTTTATTTTCCCAACCTTAATATATTTTTTCTTGAACAATCCGATAGTATTCTTTTGCGTAGCTATACTGTCGATACGAATACTCACCAAACT
>OOCI01002416.1_pt1 | contig 11504 bp, 9 predicted proteins | sample 1671761 | NCBI WGS metagenome assembly OOCI01 (sample SAMN06348190, study PRJEB24527) | human gut metagenome | biome: human gut; feature: ankylosing spondylitis patient; material: feces | host: Homo sapiens | place: China | collected 2015-10
TCTTTCCCTACACGACGCTCTTCCGATCTGGGCGGTTCCATGTTTATATATCCTGTATCCGATGCAGATAACAGACCGCAGGCGGCCGTCTCTCGACGGCCTAAAAGGTTTACCCGCTCGCGAAGCGGGTCACTTCAGCAGTTCGACGAACAGTCGAACCACCTGAAGGACCAGGGACGCGAATTGTAGTCTGAGTCCCTGGTCCTGACTCCTCTGATTCAGTCATTCACCTCCTCTGAGTTCTCAGGTCATGGGGACCCACCACAGGGAAGCCCCCTGCGGTGGGCTTCCTCCCTGGTGATGAGGTGTCGGATCTCTCGATACATGGGCTCGTGTGACTCAACATACAACCGTTGTCGGCTAGACAGGATGGTTCGGATAATCGTGGTTCCGATCCTCCCTGGAAGGATGCATCAGAGACACCTGCGAGGTGCGTCCGTTCAGTCTCCGAGACGCGTGTTCTCAACGACCCCCGATAGCAAAATAAAATCAGTATCCATATCCCCTGGCGATGAAAGGGATGAACAAGGCGATCGTGGGGGGCGTCTTCGGTATTGCACTCATTTACGCTGCGCTGTCGCTGGTGCTGACGGTGCAGAACCTCATGGAGACGGGAGTGGTCTCCATGTTCCTCTTCCTCCCCCACGGGGAGGAGCTGGGCATCGACCTGGGGGAGTACGTAGGCTTCCTTACCGGAGCCTACGACTCCTTTCTGTCGCTGATCGGCGTCAGCATCACCGGCGACGCCGGGACCCTGAAGATCATCGAGCTGGCGCTCGTACTGCTGGGATTCGTGCTGGCCGTGCTGGGCATGGTCACGAAGCCGTCCCTGGACTGCACCGGGACCACCAATCCGGCCCAGTACCTCTGGACGCACAGGCCCTCCTCCGCGGCCAGGTGCCTCGCGGCGCCCTGGGGCCTTCTGTCAGCCTGCTGGGACAAATCCAAGCCGCTGGTCATCGTTCCCATCATACTGCTTCCGTTCTACGCGTTCTGGTCTCTCATGTTGACCGTCTTCCTGATCGTCCCCTACGCGGTCGTGAGGATAGCCATCGGGGCCAAGATCAAGTCCGCAGCCAAGCGCGAGGGCAGGGAGTATGAGAAATCCACGCAGTTCGCCGTGTGCCCCAAGTGCAAGAGGAACTTCGAGAGACCCAAGGTCAAATGCAAATGCGGTCTCGACCTCGACTACCCCGTTCCCAACGAGTACGGGTACAAGTACCACGTGTGCAACAACGGGCACGAGATCCCCTGCACCTCGGGGAAGAGGTCCGGTCTGAGGACCATCTGCCCCTACTGCGGCTCCGACATAGAGACCAGGGAGGCCATGCCCGTGTCCGTCGCGATGGTCGGAGCGGTCGGCTCCGGGAAGACGACCATGATGCTGGCCGCCGTGGACACGATCACGAAGATGGCCAGGACGAGGGACGTCTCCGTCGAGGCGGTCACGCCCGGCATATCCAAGCAGGCGGTCCTCGCCAAGGACGTCGCCCCGAAGACCGCTCCCGGCGAGCTGGATTCGGAGTGCATGTTCCTCAGGTCCAGGACGATGCAGGACAAGGAGATCCTGATCAACGATATCTCCGGACAGGAGTTCGAGCCAAAGGAGGGAAAGGCGCTGTTCGAGGAGTACTACACGTACACCGACGGTATCGTCTTCGCTTTCGACCCGATAGCGCTGACCAGGCAGAGGAAGGGCGCAACCCCGATGGACGTCTTCGAATCCTTCCACTTCATGTATTCGCAGATCACCGGCACGAGCCCCAACAAGGCATCGGAGGTCCCACTGGCCATCGTGGCCACCAAGAACGACATCGTCAGCCCCAGAATGGAGGACAAGGACGTCAGGAGGTACCTGATGGAGAACGGTCAGGACGGGTTCGTGAGGGTGGCGGAGTCCCTGTTCAAGAACATCAGGTACTTCGCGGTCTCATCCTACGGTGACGACTGCATGTCGGCGGCGAGGCCGTTCTGGTGGATCGTTTCCGAGACCGACAAGGAGCTCGCGGACGCGGTCCCGATCGAGATGCGCTGAACGCTCTCTCCGGGCCGGTCCCGGATCAAACCGAGGGGGTCATCTCCCTCCAGTTCCTGATTCTTCACATTCTTTCGGGTCGATCCCTTCGGATCCACGGAGCATCGAGCCTGATGTTTCAGCGAGGCGGTGTCAGCGGCGCTCCGCGTACTCCCTGCACCTTTCGAGGAACCTGAGGGCGAACTCCGGGTTGGAGTAGTAGTAGAGGTGCGGGTATCCAGCCACCATGGTGCCGGTGTCGTGGATGCAGGTGTACTCCCTGCCGTTGGCCTTCACAGCCTTCCAGTCGGAACCGCAGTTGTCGCTGTCCCAGTAGTGGAACTCATGCCCCTTCACGGACAGTCCGCCGCGGGTGACGCCGTCGGGGACGAGCGGGGTGAATGTCGCATACCCGAACCTGGTCAGCTTCCCGGTGTTCCTCACCTCTCCGGGTATGACGCCGCACATGCTGTGCATCTCCCCGTTCTGGTCCTCCATCCTGTCGTGGAGGTACATGAAGCCCCCGCACTCGGCGATGCAGGGCATCCCGGCGGAGACCTTCTCCCTGATGTCCCTGAGCATCGATGCGTTGGACTCGAGCTCGGCAGAGTGGAGCTCCGGGTATCCGCCGGACAGGACGATGCCGTCAACGTCCGGGAGGGAGGCATCCGACATTGGGGAGAACCTGACGATCTCCGCACCGCATCTCTCCAGGAGCTCGACGTTGTCCTCGTAGGTGAAGCAGAACGTCTCGTCGGCGGCGAGGCCGATTCTCACGGTGCCCTCGATCCTTCCGACCTCCGGGGCCGTGTAGTCGATGTCCGGTGCCGATACGGCGAGGGCGATGAGGGCGTCCAGGTCGAGTGTCCCTTCGAGGACCTCCGCGAGCCTGTTGAGCTTGGACTTCAGCTCGTCGATCTCCGATGGGAGGACTAGGCCCAGATGCCTGCTCTCGAGGACCAGGTCGCTGACCTTCGGCACGTATCCGATGGGCTCCACGCCCATCTCGCGGGCAGCGGGCGCGATGGTCTCGTACACCCTCTGGGACATGTTGTTGAAAATGACGCCCCTGATGTTGTTGGGTCTGAACTCCAGGAACCCCTTGAGCATCGGGAGGACGGACAGGCTGGCGCCCCTGCAGTTCAGGAGGAGCACCACGGGGATGTCCAGCTTCTGAGAGACGTCGTAGGAGCTGGCCTCCGAGCTCAGGATGCCCATGCCGTCGTAGAACCCCATGACGCCCTCGACCACGGATATGTCGCAGGTCTCGGCGGTCCTGCCGAACAGGTATCTGAGCGTCTCGTCTCCGACGAAGAATGCGTCCAGGTTCTTGGATCTGGCACCTATGACCCTGGAGTGGAACATCGGGTCTATGTAGTCCGGTCCGCACTTGAACGAGGCCACCTTTAGCCCACGGTTCACCAGGGCCTGGAGGATCCCGCAGGTCACGAGCGTCTTGCCCGACCCGCTGGACGGCGCCGCGATCATGAACCTGGGAAGGCTCATCTGCCCCTCACCACCGCGATGTACACGGGGTTCTGCCCGGTCATCAGGTGGTACCTGCCCAGGCGCTTCGACTTCGATATGGTGACGTTCACGATCTCCTCCTCGACCAGTCCCAGGTCCCTGATGACCTGCATCGTCTCCGCCATCGTCTCGATGGTCACCGAGTTGATCACGATCCTGACGTCAGGGTTCTTGTCGAGCAGGCACTCCACTATGGACTTGAGGTTCCCGGCGGAGCCGCCTATGAACGCATGGGTCGGGGCGGGGAGGTCCGCCATGGCCTCCGGGGCCAGCCCTCTGACGACCTCCAGGTTCGCCGCCTGGAACTTGCGCTTGTTTATCTCGATGAGGTCGGCGGCGATGTCCTCCCTCTCGATGGCGTACACCTTACCGAGGTATGCGGTGAGGGCCATCTCGATCGACACGGAGCCGGTCCCGGCGCCTATGTCGTAGACGACGGAGTCCCTGCACAGCTTGAGCTTCGCGACGGACAGTGTCCTGACTTCGCTCTTGGTCATGGGGGCGTCGCCGCGAGTGAATGCCTCGTCGGGGATGGAGATGGAGTTGCGGGTGTCGGGGGTGGGGTTCACGATGAGTGCCACGCAGAGGTCCCCGAAGCTCTCGTCCAGGCACTCGGAGGGGCTACCCGTGAAGATGCTCTCCGTCGGGTATCCGAAGTCCTGCCCGACGGTGACCGACACGCTGTTGAGGTTGTACTCGAACAGCTGCCTGCACATGTCGTGGACGGAGTCCTGCCCGGACAGAAGGGTGAACACCTTCGCGCGGGTGCCCACCAGGTTGACGATGTTGGAGTCCCTGCCGTGGCTGCTGGTGAGATAGGCGTCCTGCCACGTGGTGCCCAGCTTGGCGCACAGGTACACGATGGACGAGATCCCCGGCTCCACATCGACGTCGTAGACGTTGCGGTCGATCCTCTCAAGCAGGCCCTTGGCGCCGCTGTAGAACCCGACGTCGCCGGACAGCAGCACCGCCACGTTCCGGTAGCGCGGGTTGTCGTCCAGGTATCTGAGTATGACGTCCGACCTGTATTCCGTCAGGGTGTCCTTGCCGGAGGCATCCACGGCCTCCAGCATCCTCTTGGCGCCCACCAGCAGGTCAGCGCCGGAGACGATCGAAGCCGACCTCTCGGTGAGGTCCCCGGGGCCCATCCCGATGCCGATCAGGGACACCCTGCGCTTGGAGAGTCTGGGTGTGGGAGGCTCGATCCTCGAGAACGGGAACTCGAGCTCCTCGGCGAGTCTGGACTGCACCTGGTGGAAGTCCAGTCCCCTCTCCTCCGGCCTGTCGATGACGACAAGGGTGGCCCCCGCCCTCTTCGCCGCACGGACCTTCTCGCTGAACCCTCCGGCGTCGCCGGAGTCCTTGGTGACCATGTACCTCGCCCCGGTCTGCTTGAGCATGGCGACGTTCATCTCCTCGGAGAACGGCCCCTGGGCGCAGATGAGGTTCCTCCCCTCGAATCCGAGTGCGGCGCACTTCTGGACGGACTCGACCGTGGACAGGACCCTGGCGACGACCCTCTCGGTGTAGTCGGGTATCCTGGTGTAGAGCGCCAGCTCGTTGGAGCCGGTGGCGGCGAGGATCCTGCCGTCAGTGCCCTTCAGGTACTCCACAGCCTCCTCGACGCTGTTCACCCTCACGACGTCGCCGGCCTCCTCCTCGGAGTCCGCCCTCCTGAGCCTGATGTATTCGGCCCCGGTCTTCTCGCAGGCTTCTTTGATATGCCTCGTTATGTTGAGTGCGTATGGATGGGTGGCGTCGACGACGATGCCGATCGAGAGCTCGTCGATCACCTTGGCGATGCCCTCGGCGCCGCCGCAGCTTCCCACGCGGACGTCTATGTTCCGACTGGGCTCCATGACGACGGCCCCGTACTCGGTGGCGACCCTGACGTGCACCATTATGCCCTCGGAGTCCAGCCACTCGGCCAGCTCCCTTCCCTCTGTGGTTCCTGAGAATATCAGAATGCGCTTCATTTCAAACGAACCTCGGTGTGATTTCACGGGAGCACACCGCCACGGTCATGCCGTCGCGGGCCGTCTTCCGGAGCAGGAAATCGTTTCCGCCCGACGCCTTCGCCGCCGAGCGCTCGCAGACGCAGTCCACATCCGTGACGGACCGGACGAATCTGGATTCGGAGAAGTCCCCCTCGAGGGAGTTGAGCTCCTCCGCTGAGTAGAACACCACCCTTGCTCCAAGGGACCTGGCGAGTTCCAGGACGGCAGCCTCGTCCCTCTTCAGGTCGATGCTGGCCACGGTCCCGACCCTCTCGGGCGCCACAAGTAGGGACTCCAGCGTATCGCAGACGAAGTCCATGAGCTTCCCCGGGTCGGTGCCCCTCTTACATCCGACCCCGACGACTATGTCCATCGGTGTCAGGCTGAGGGTGGTGTCGAACGGCTTGTAGGTGGGGTTCCTGGAGACGCAGACGCCCAGGTCGCCGGTCTCGGCGACGGTGACGCCCTTGGGCAGGTCCCCCTCGATGGGGATCTCGGTGCGGAACCCGACGAACCTTCCGTCGAGCACCCTGGCGGACACATCCTTCGCTATCCTGAGCGACGAGATCCTGAGGTGGTTCTTGGAGGCGAAAGTGTCCACGGAGAACCTCCCGTTGAGGTCGGTGGCGGTGGTTATGATGGCCTCCGCACCCATCCCGTCGGCGATCCTGCGCGTGAGCTCGTTGCAGCCTCCGATGTGTCCGGAGAGGAGGGCTATCGCCCATCTGCCCAGCTCGTCCATGCAGACCACGGCGGGGTCCTCGTCCTTGCTCCTGATGAACGGGGCGATGTATCTCACGGCGATACCCGTGGCGCCTATGAACACGATGGCGTCGCATTCCTCGAAGGACATGCGGACCCACTCCCTGACGGGTCCGCTGATGGGTTCCAGGCCGTGGGTGTCCGAGGATGTCCTGCAGAACAGGCGGACCTGCTCGCGGGCGAGCACCTCCCCCAGCCTCTTGGCCGTGGCGCATCCGTTGGACGAGAATGCCACGACGTTGATCATCATCGCCGCTCACCCCTCTCCCAGGCCCTGACCTCGTCGAGCATCCCGTCGGCGAGGGACGTCTTACCGAGCAGGCCGTAGACGGATGAGAACATGACCGCGGCAGTGCGTATCCTCCCGCCGGTGCGGTGGTTCATATGATACTCTATCTTCTCCATAAGGAGTCCGGACACGGCGGGCACGAGCCCCTCAGAGTCTATCGCCTCCAGGGCGTCGTCGGTCGAGACGCATCCCATGATGTCCACGACGGTGGACATCGACGCCCCGGCGACGGCCGCGTTGGCGGCCAGTATCTCCATCCTCGCGTCGGCGTTGCGGGAGTGGGTGTTCATGATCCCTCCGGCCAGCTTGACCATCTTCCCCATGTTGGACACGAGGACGACGTCGACCCCCAGCTCGCAGGCGTGGTCGAGCATCTCCCCCACGAAGTTGCTGCACTTGACCGCGGTGTCGGCATCGATCCCGGGGATGTTCTGGCTGAAGTCCTTCCCGTAGTTCCCGGGTACGACCAGGAGGACCTTGCGGCCCTCCGCCGCGCGGACGTTCATCTCGGCCCTTATCGTGTCGATCAGGGCGGTCTCGCTCATCGGCTCGACTATCCCGCTGGTGCCGAGGATGGATATCCCTCCGACGATCCCGAGGCGGGGGTTGAACGTCTTTCCCGCGATCTCCTCCCCCTCAGGGACGGAGATGACAGCGGAGAAGCCGCCGCCGTATGAATGGGACTGTGCCACATCCTCGAGGGCCTCCCTGATCATGGCGCGCGGGACCCTGTTTATCGCCGCGTTGCCCGGGGGCTGGTCCAGACCCTTGCGGGTGACCCTGCCCACCCCGGTGCCGCCGTCGATGTCGATCCCGGACTCCGTGAGCGTGACGTCCGAGTACACGAGCGCCCCGTGTGTGGCATCTATGTCGTCCCCGCCGTCCTTCCTGACGGCGCATCTCCCGTGGGTGGAATCGAACGTTAGGTCCTCCACGGGGAGGTCGAGGACGATGCCCTTGGGTGTGGCAATCCTGACGTTTTTCACCGGCTTCCCGGACAGGACGGCCTCCGCCGCCGCCTTCGATGCGGCCGCCGCGCAGGTGCCGGTGGTGTGTCCCCTTCTCATCTTCTTGTTGTTCACGTAGGTGTAGAGCTCGGAATCGGTTGTCATTTGGGTCCACCGGCGTTCCCTTCGTATTAATAATACAGTAAGGAATATGGCAGTTGGATGCATCCGCCATCTTATAATACTTGTGCGACGATGGCTGACCCATCAAAGGATGTGAATACGAATGGCCGGCAAACTGTACGGAATCGGCGTCGGACCCGGTGACACCGGGCTCATGACGCTGAGAGCCAAGGAGGTCCTGGAGGGGTGCGGCGTCATAGCCTATCCCGTCAAGAAGCTCGGAGAGGGCAGCGTCGCGCTTGACATCATCAAGCCCGTCGTGGACATCTCCGAGAAGAGCATCGAGGAGTTCCTCTTCAGCATGGATCCCGACGATACCGTCAGGGAGAAGTGCCGCGAGGACAACCTGAACAAGATGTGCAAGCTCCTGGACAACGGCGAGGACATCGCGATGGTCACCCTGGGGGACGTGGGTGTGTACAGCACATACATGTACATCGACTCCGCCATCCGCGCCAGGGGCTACCAGACCGAGGTGGTCCCGGGGATCCCCAGCTTCTGCCACGGTGCGGCCGTAGCCGGGATCCCGCTGATGATCGGGAACGAGGGCCTCGCAGTGGTGCCGGTCGCCAAGGAGAACTCCAAGCTCCTGGACGATGCGATGGACAACTTCGATAACATCGTCATCATGAAGGCATTCAAGGCCATCGGCATGATCTGCGACATGATGAAGGAGAAGGGCATCCCGCTGGACAGGGCCACGGTCGTCTGCAACGTCGGTCTCGACGACGAGTACGTCGGACCCATCGTGCGCGACAGGGAGTACGGCTACTTCACTACAGTGATAATAAAGAAGAAGGGGTGACTTGGTTTGATTTCATTCATCGGTGCGGGTCCTGGAGACCCCGAGCTGCTCACACTCAAGGGCAAGAGGCTCATCGACGAGGCTGACGTGATCATCTACGCTGGCTCGCTGGTGAATCCCGAGGTCCTCTCCGGCCACAAGGAGGGCGCCAAGATCTACAACAGCGCCCTGATGGACCTGGACGAGGTCATCGACGTGATGGAGAAGGCCGAGAAGGACGGGAAGAAGTGCGTCCGCGTCCACACCGGCGACCCCGCGATCTACGGGGCGCACAGGGAGCAGATGGACAGGCTGGACGAGCTCGGGATCTCCTACGAGGTGATCCCCGGCGTGTCGTCGTTCCTGGGGACCGCCGCGGTCCTCAACAGGGAGTACACGATGCCCGGCAAGAGCCAGACCGTTATCCTCACCAGGATGGAGGGCAGGACACCCATGCCACCGGGCGAGAAGCTCCCCGACCTAGCGAGGCACCACGCCTCCATGGTCATCTTCCTCTCCATCGGATTCATGGACGAGATGGTGAAGCAGCTGGAGGAGGGAGGCTATGAGCCCACCACCCCCGTCGCCGTCGTGTACAAGGCCACATGGCCCGACCAGAAGATCGTCACCGGGACCCTGCAGGACATCGCCCAGAAGGTGAAGGACGCGGGGATCAAGAAGACCGCCCTCACGGTCGTGGGGGACTTCCTCGGAGACGAGTACGAGCTCTCCAAGCTCTACGACAAGCACTTCACCACCGAGTTCCGCAAGGGGGTGGAGTGATGGCCAGGGGCAGGCTCCACGTCGTCGGTTTCGGACCCGGCGGCAAGGAGCACATGACCTTCAAGGCCGCACAGGTGATCCAGGACGCCGATGTCGTCACCGGATACACCACCTACATCAAGATGCTCCAGCCGATCTTCCCGGACAAGGAGTACAAGGCCACCGGGATGATGAAGGAGGTCGAGAGATGCAGGATGGCCATCGAGGACGCCATGTCCGGCAAGGATGTGGCCATCGTCTCCTCGGGGGACTCCGGCATCTACGGCATGGCGGGCATCGTCTACCAGCTGGCGGACGAGATGCACGCCGACATAGACATAGACACCGTGCCCGGGATGACCGCCGCATCGACCGCGGCCTCCGTCTTGGGCGCACCGCTGATGCACGACATAGCCATCATCAGCCTCTCCGACCTGATGACGCCCATCGACCTGATCATGAGGAGGGTCGAGTGCGCCGGGGAGGGGGACTTCGTCGTGTGTCTCTACAACCCCAAGAGCAAGACGAGGACAGAGTACCTCAACGATGCCAGAAACATCCTTCTCAAACACCGCTCCCCGGAGACCCCGGTCGGCATCGTCAGGAACGCCGGCAGGGAGGACGAGAGCAAGCAGGTCACCACATTAGGGGATCTGGACAAGGCGGATGTGGACATGTTCTCGATAGTCATCATCGGGAACTCGCAGACGTACGTGTCGAACGGTAGGATCATCACACCCAGAGGATACAGAATCGGAAGTGATTGAGTGACATTGGAATTCGTCAAACCAGAGGACATCGAGAAACGCAGCATGCAGATCATAACGTCGGAGCTGAACGGGAGGACCTGGCCCGAGCCGCAGTTCTCCATCGTGAAGAGGTGCATCCACACCTCGGCCGACTTCGACTACGCGGACAACCTCACATTCTCGGAGGACGCGGCGAACATAGGCGTCCAGGCCATCAGGGCCGGGGCGGACATCGTCACGGACACCAAGATGGCGGCCGCGGGCATCAACAAGAAGAAGCTCGCCGCCTACGGCGGGAAGGTCCACTGCTTCATCAGCGACGATGACGTCGTAGCAGAGGCCAAGGAGAGGGGATGCACCCGTGCAACGGTCTGCATGGAGCGCGGTGCCGAGATCGCCAGGGAGAAGCCCGTGATATTCGCCATAGGGAACGCCCCCACGGCGCTGGTCAGGCTCTGCGAGCTGATGGACGCCGGAGAGGTGAAGCCCGCGCTGATCATCGGTGCCCCGGTGGGGTTCGTCAACGTCGTGGAGTCCAAGGAGATGGTCATGGAGCGCGACGTCCCGTTCATCGTCCCCAAGGGGAGGAAGGGCGGATCGAACATCGCCGCAACCATCTGCAACTCGATGATTTACTACAAGGGTTGAACCACATTACCCGCCGGGAGGCGGGGAACAATCTTCCCATCCGTTCTTTTTCTGTTTACATGTACGATATTGTCGGACGGTCGGTTCCGGATGCCCTACCCCCTATGGGTATAATTTCCTGGATTTGATTGTTTTAATGCAATTTATTTCAACCACCAATATTTATAGATTATCATTAATCTGACAGATTATGACCATTATGCTATACGGGGGTAAGGTATTTTAAATAAGAAATATCCAACAAAAACAATCGAAACGAAGTCAAACAACTCATTAAACTCGGGATATAACTGCTATTTTAATCGATTTGACGGCGTTAATACACATTTTTGACTAGTCAAATGGCTTTTCAGTTGGATGGATAATCCTAATAGATAAATACAGAGAATGGATTCTACATCCAATTCCTATCGGTAGCGGAAATGACCGCGGCATCCCGGAGTGATCCGGAAGACATAAGGTGAAAACAAATGCACATAATGGAAGGATATCTAGATCCGATCTGGTGTGCCGTGTGGTTCATCCTCGCCATCCCCTTCATTGTTCTGGGGGCCAGGGCGATTGTGAAGCTCATGCGCGAGCACCCGGAACAGAAGATGACGGTCGCCCTCTCGGGAGCGTTCATCTTCCTTCTCTCATCCCTCAAACTGCCGTCCGCGACGGGTTCGAGCTCCCATCCCACAGGAACCGGCCTCTCTGCCGTCCTGTACGGTGTGAGCGCCACCTCGTTCCTCGCACTGATCGTCCTCATATTCCAGGCGATCCTCCTCGCCCACGGCGGTATCACCACCCTCGGAGCCAACGTTTTCTCCATGGGTATCTTCGGTCCGTTCTGCGGAATC